>OCZT010007518.1_pt1 | contig 10681 bp, 6 predicted proteins | sample 1539031 | NCBI WGS metagenome assembly OCZT01 (sample SAMEA3539308, study PRJEB22396) | soil metagenome | biome: tundra; feature: field; material: soil | place: USA | collected 2010-05 | depth 0.15 m
GTCTTATCCACGTTGGCGGAGCCCCGCTCTCCAGCCACTACCGCCAACGTGGATAAGACTCCCCCCGGCGTTTCCGCGTCGCAATCTTCCACGCTACTCATCCCTGGTCCCCTTGACCATTTTTTGCGGCTGGCAGCGGTGAGCCGCCAGGCGAACCCGGATGAAGTCCTGCCGCTTGTTTCCCGTCAGGTGTTCATGAACGGGTATAATGGATCGGTTCGACCCTCATCACAAAGTGAATACCTGATACTGCTGAAGCGGTATGTGGACCAGGCGCGCGAACTGGAGGCAGTGGCGGGAAAAGATGGCAACCTTCGCGTGGCCACTTGTAGCGACGCCCAACGCCTTTTGAGTGTGATTGGGTACGGACTTCGGCAACCTTGCGGGCCGCATACCACGCTCCAAACCACTGACTCCAAGCGTGCATTCACCGCCGTCGATTCTGGATTTCCGTTGGCGGCTCTGGAAAAATCCCTACAAGACGGCAAGCCCTTCGTTTATTCCTACGGCAGCTCGGCGCTGCCGGTGCTGTTTGGCTCAGACGTCTGGATGAAAAATGATCCGAACAAAAATCACAAGGATCTACTGGATGGACTCCTGGGTGACCCGTCTCTTGCGCGGCTCTACTGGGCTCTGGCACAGATCGACGAAGAGACTCGATCTGCGCTGCGGATTTCGCCGGGCCTCCAGAGCCTGCTACCCCTCGCTCCCCTGCTCGATTACTATGACGAACAACTTCGTATTCGGAACGGACGCGTATTGGTGCCAGGCGGACCGCAAGCGGAATCCGCGTGGGAAAGTCTGGTGGGCGTCAGCCCGCATTCGCCCGGAGATTTCGTTCTCAGGCTGTTTACCATCGATAACGGGTGGCTGGCGCCTTATTACGACGCGCTGTCGCGAGTGAGCGGTAGTCAGCAGGCATACTTCACGGAGCCTCACCGGCTGGTGCAGTTTTATCATGCGCTGCGCGGGCGGGCGACGGTCCCCAACCCCGCTCGGTCGGTTTTCCGTCCCGACCCGATGCTGCTGCTTCTGGTAACGCGGATGCCCCTTGATGCGAACGGTCGACCCCATGTGCCCGGAAACCTGCGCGTTTGGGCAGATCTCATTCGTGAACAAAATGATTCGAAAATTGGCCGCCAATGGTCGAAAAAAATCGGCCGGGTAAACGACCCGGACCAGTTGATAGCGTCTCTCCTTGCTCTTTCCCGTACTCACACACCAAGGAGCCCGGTTCGGACCTATTTGGCGCTCAGCGAGATAGACCGCGCGCGTGCCGGCGGACCAGCATTGAGCCCCGCAACAGCCAGCCTTCTGGTAACAAATTTCGCGAAATACAAAGATTACTACCTGGTTTTTTCCGAATTTAGCGCCCTCAGCGATGAATCTATAACCTTATTCATCAACTCAGCCGAGGCCATCGGGCGCATTCGGGATCCCGGTTTGCGAGCCGAAGCGACAGGGATTTTTCAAGCCCAGGGCGGCCTCTGGCAAATCCTGGCACGCCAGGGAGAAATTCACCCCGCCGATCAAAATACCTCATGGCAAAAGGTTCTCGGTCCTTTCTCCGACATCCGATCTTCGTCGGCGCTCTACGATGCCACTCGAACTTCTCTCGCGGAGCTGATGCGCGCAGCGACGGGGAATCCCCACGTTTCTCAAGACGAACTGATTGGGATGGTGGCAGGCCCTAGTCCCACCAACCCCCAGCGCGCACAAGTAAGACAGGAAATCGCCGACCGCATGCGGTCGGTCCTGGAAGCCCAGCGACTCGTCTCCCTCGATACGTTACTCGCGTTGGGGGATGGCCTCCCTTTGGTATCACAAGGAAAAACCAAGGCGGAAACTCTAATCCCGCTTGCCCAGGAGCTGCGCAGTTTTGAAATGCTCAAGCCGCTCTTTTCCACCAGTGAAAAAATCACGTGGACCGCCGGTTGGGTTGGCGATGCGCACACCCAGGCGGAGATGGATACCAACATTGACGCCTCCCTCCGCCCCCCGGGACCGCCCCGGGATCTGGCGGACGCGCGCGGCCGGCTTGTCCCATTCGTGCGGGATTTTTTGACGGGCTTGAACTATGCCTACTACGAGCCTCCCGGGGCGCAGATGCTTCACAACAACCCGCTCTTCATCAGGCGCCACGATTTCTCCGGCAATTTAGCCAATGGGGCTGAACCCGCATGGTCTTCGCCGCGATTGGTCGGACGCGGCGAAACCTCCGGGGGCGGCGTCCGTTTGTCTGGCGGGCTTGCCCGCATCCCTTATGTCCTTGCACAAGTTGAACAAGTCTTTATTGTGCCGAAAAATATCCAGTCCCTCATCTGGGAGGACTTGGTTCCGTCCATGATAGCGGGAGCCGTCCTGCCGCGTTGGTGGCAGGTCACTCCCAACGAACTCCATGCCGCAGCCCTCTACCAGGAGTTTGGTGAAGATCTGATGACCAACGCAGGAACGGAAGTGGGCCTGCGCGAAAAGGTACTCAGCATTTTCGCCAATCGGCTGCTCTCACGGAGGTTGACGGAATTGGAAAAAGCGCTGAGCGCCGGGAAAGCCGGGGAGATAATTCCCAGCATGACGCCAGCGGAAACCTTCTATCTGGCCGTTCAATTCCAACACCAATTCCCGGCGGAAATGACTCGCTGGGGAAAAGCGGGGGAGGAACTGCAAAGGCTCATTCGCGAAGACCCGGAAGAGACCAGTGGACAAAGGCTGGCGCAGGACTTTGGCGCACCTCACGCCGATCTGGCGCAAACCACCGCTCGCGAACTGCTCAACTTGAGGCCTTTCCCCACGTTCTTTGGATACTCAAGCAGCCTCCTGGCAGAATCCTGGGAATCCAACAATCTCTATTGGGCCCGATTGGCAGATGAAAAAGGATTGGCACCCGAAATTCTTCATCAATTGGCGCCGGCATTGACGCGGCGCATGGCGGAAAACATTTTCGCCTCTCATTTGGACGATTGGCCCGCCCTCGCGCGCGCGCTTCGGGAGACGGGCGATGAATTTCTACGGGGCAAGATTGACGTATTGCCCAGGGCAAGCGCACTTTCCCCGCTTTGAATCTGTCAGGTGGGATGCAGGAAGGGTGATTCATGGTAAAGCGAATCCTCTGGGCATTTATGATCTGCCTGGGTGTTATTACTGGAGCCAGAGTCTGGCTGGCAATCCCGCACCCGCAGGAAACCGTCATTCACGTCAACGTCAATTTGGTGCAATTGGATGTAGCCGTGACGGACAAAAAGGGAAATTACATCGCCGGCCTCAGCCCCTGGGACTTTGAGATTTACGAAGACGGAGTTGCCCAAAAGATGGCGGCTTTTGGTGAGGAAAATGAAGCTCCGCGAAGCCTGGATGATTATCCCCGCAAGCGCGCCGCAATTAGCACTGAACCCCCCACAAAGATCGGCCGCCGGGCACGTGATGGCATTGCCCAGCCCCTCCTTCAGACAGAGTCGCCTGACCGGATTGCGTCCCTGGTGGCGGGGGCAAGTGTCTTCATCCTCTTCGATACCAGCAATTACATGTACAAAGGGTTTGTGTACGCCCAGGATGCCATAGCCGAGTTCGTGCGATCGCTCGACCATCCGTACCGGGTGGCTTTCTATTCTTACAGCCGCAACTTCTCCCGCATTTGCATGCTTACACCCGACCGCGGTGTGGCGCTGAGCGCGGTGCGGGAAACGGTGGCCGGAGATGACGCTGCCATTTATGATGCGCTGCTGATGACGCTGAAAGACGCTTCCCAGTATTCTGGCAGAAGAGTGATTGTGGCTTTTTCCAACGGGCCCGACAATGCCAGCATGGTGGCACCCGAGGATGTTCGCGAATTGGCCCAAACCGATGGCATCCCGATCTACATGATCAGTACGCAAATGTCGCGCCTTGACCCGGTTTCCACCGCAGTATTCGAGCGGATGAGCGCCAGCACCGGCGGCAAGTCCTATTTTGCCAGAAACTGGCAGGATGAGGAGAAAGCCTTCGCTTCCATTGGCGATGACCTTGCCCACCTCTACACGCTTGCCTACTACCCACAGGCTAATCCCAATCCGGGCTGGAGAAGCATCACCGTGCGCCTCGTAGGACAATCAATGAAGGACTATCATGTTCGCGCCCGCAGCGGATACCGGCCGCGCGCCATCCGGAACTTTGTACCCACGACTGCCACGCCCTGACATTCTGATCTGGAAACGATCTTTTCGAGGAATGGGTCAAAATGAGTTGTTCGTAGTAGGCAGCGGCCGGAATACAAACACCAGAACTACCTTGGAAGGGATGGGATTGCCGTTGTCCGTGGCGGCAATAAAGCGCCAATCCCCCACCACGTCCTTGGCATGGGAAGTAAAAGGGGGGAGATCCTGGAGCACATTTACGTCACCGGCCTCTCCTTTCGCATTCAAGCTGAGCTCCAGCACAACGGTCCCGAAAGCAGTTGCGTCCATGGGATAAATCGGAAACTTACCGTGAAGAACTTCCGGAGGCTGGAATTCCGCCTGAATCGCCGCGTCACTCTGCGGTTTCAGTGTACCAACAGAAAGGGGGGCGGCCATCGAGCCCGCGGGGCAAACAGTAACCGCCACAGCAATTCTGGAAGCAACAGCGTTGCCCTTAACAGTCGCTGGCGAGAATTTCCACTCTTTCACTGCATCCATCGCCAGACCGGTAAGGCAGTCAATATCCCGGCGTACCTCAACTGCCTGAGGCTTTCCCTCTTCGGTGATCAGGGCATCGAGCACTACCGTCCCGTTCGCGATGCAGGCCGCTGGCATGGCAACGTCACTGACAGAAATGGTTTGTGCCGGCTGGAAGAGAGGCTTCTCTGGATCCGCCGGGGTCTGCGCCATCAGAGTCCGGGCGCAGCCAAAAGCCATCAGGACAAGGAGCCATTGCTTCATGTCAAGTCACTCCTTCGTGCCTCTTATTCTAGACCTCAAAACACAAAGACTCCCTTGATGAAATCACTGGCCGCCAACTGCTCATCGGAGAATGCCTGACGGAAATCGTCCAGCCTAAACCGGTGGGTGATCATCCCTTCCGTCTTCAAGACTCCGTCACCCGCTGCCAGGGCGGCAGGCTCGATGAATCCAGGATTGTTCCCCGCCCCCAGCACACGCCGATTCAACCCCTGAATCGCGTCCACCTCTACAGGCTGCAACTCATGCTTACAGAAGCCTCCCAGCACCAGGCTGCCGCCGAAGCGTGTGAGACTGATTCCCAGCGGAATCAAAGGATGGTGCCCACTGGCCTCAACCACGATGTCCGTTCCGCCCGGGTGCAAATCTTTGCTGAGGGATTTCAGATGCTCGGGATCATCAGTGGCTTCCAGCGCTCCCCAGGCTTTGGCCAGAGCCAGACGCTTGGGCTGCTTGTCCAGGCAGAGAATACGTCGCGCTCCCGAAGCCTTCAACACCGCCAAACAGTTCAACCCGATTGGACCAAGGCCCAGAATCGTCGCTGTCGATCCCAGGTGAACTTCCGCGATCCTCCCTACGGCAATGCCCACACCCAACGGTTCCAGAATTGACCCCTGTTCGAATGAGACCGTATCTGCGAGCGCATGCAAATTATGAACGGGCGCCACCACATACTCCGCGTAACCTCCGGGTGGACCGAATCCGATGTGCCGGAATTCCGCGCAGCGCCGCCATTCCCCGCGACGGCAGTAACCGCACTTCAGGCAGCAGATCTCATTGTCCGCCACCACTTTCCGCCCCAGCCACGCCTCGTCCGCGGGCGAGCCCACACGGTCCACGACGCCACAGAACTCGTGCCCGGGAATAATGGGAAAATCCACCGGATGCCGGCCGCGCAGCGTCTCAACATCCGTCATGCAGATCGCTGCCACATGAATGCGAATCCGCGCCCAGCCCGCCGCAGGCTCGGGGTCGGCGACCTCCACCAACCTCAGCTTGCCGGGTTGATCAAATTGAATGGCTCTCATGAGCGAACTTCCCTCGCGAACAAATATCGCCCGGACTTGTCGTTCAGTCCGTGGGCTGTTTGGAATTAGTACACGCTATACATTCCGATAGATAGAGCCAATACTTCAAGCTTTGCTTTAACAGCCGTCACACTGACGAACAGAATTATATTCCCAAGCGGCTCAGCCCAAATTCGCAATGCTCTCCGCCCGCGCGCAGAATTCGCCCTGGTCCAGCCAGCGTTTTGCCAGGTGCCGGATATCCTCAACGTCGTGCGCCATTCCGGTCAATGTGTAATACACATGCTTTTCCGACCACCGGTTGAGCTCCATGTCGCGGGCGGCATGCTCAAACTCTTTGTGAGCATCCTTCAAAGGCTGGTTCAAAATGTAGTGAGAAAACGGGCCAAAACTATAGGGGTACTGTCCGCCCGGCTGGTAATGGTGGGTCTGGGAATTCAGCCATCCCACCGGCCAATGGTCCCATCGAGCAGATTGCCATCCCCATCCTCCAGTATCGTTAAACGAATGGTCCACGATCTGGCTCTTCTCACTGGGAAACCCGCTTGCCGCACCGATTACCGTGAACAGGTACCCTTCCTTAAAGGGCATAATCAGGGCGAAACCCCGCGAATGCGAAATCTCCAGCAGCAATTGGGCGTCGCCGTTTCTCCTCGGCTTGCCATTGTCGTCCCAAAATAAGTCGTAACGCCGGGGTGAATACGCATCAATGACCGTGCCCACCAGGTAGTCGCCGTGCCGCTCATCGCGCCCAAACAGGTCCTTCCACGTGGTTCCGGCGGGGGCGCCGGCAAAGAAGTCAATAGGCTGCCAACTGTAACCCTTGGGATCGTCCGGCATTAGCGAACTGTAAGTAAGGCGGCGCCACACCAAACCATTGGGGTAGGTGATGTAATCCTCCGTGCCGCGCAGCACCGGTTGAGAATCGTCATCCTTGTTCACGCAGAGGTAGTTCCAGCGCACCCAAACACGCTGTGGACCGCTTTGCACGATATCCACAAAACTGTTGCGTTCTTTGCGGCCGTTGTTATTGAAAAGCTCTCCCCACCCAAAGTTGCCCTCGAAGAACTGATTGCAGAGGCCCACGCCGCTCGGCAATTCCATCCACGGATCGTAGCTTGCCTCGTGGCTGAAGACGAAGCGATGCGGTTGGTCTTTCCAGACCACGATAAGAGCCTTCTTGGGATTGTGGTCGGCATGGGGCGGGCTGGGAGCAAGGTCACCTTGATAGTGGGCGGGGGCGTAATCGCTGACCTCTGCCACCGTGACACCAATGGTCTTTCGCTGCGCCAGTTCTGCCAGGGTTATGGGCGCGGGTTTCTCAAACAGCGGGTCTGGTCCACTCACCAATTCTGGATTGTGATGGGCCGCGCTGCGCTTCGCCGAGCCTTTCACCGACCCTTGGTCAATCTCCACCGCCAAGCCGGCCCCAATCGCGACATTCTTCAAAAGTTTCCGCCGTGAAAACGACATGCTCCCCCCCCACACCTTTACCAGAGTTTTGAAGCTTCCGTGCGCAGCACCCCCTGCGTTGAGACAGCCCATTCATCAGTGCGGAAAGGCACCGCGGGAAGTCCCTGCTTGTTATAGAGGTTGCACTTGGGGTCATCCGCCCAAGCATATCTCGCCGCGATGGGTTTCGCCACGTGCGTGCTGGAAAGCACAGCCTCGCTTCCCACAATTTTAACAACCGCCGGGAAAAACTGTTGATCCTGTCCCGCAATCTCAAATCCCAATACGTTCTGCCCGCGCACCACCAAGCCGCCCACTGCGTGGGTGAAACGCAGGTGCAGAATTCCCCCGTCAGCTCGAAGGGATTTGAAAGTCGGCCCCATGTACTCGATCTTACGGCCATACGCCACACTTTGCGCTGCCAGGGCCAACCGCCGCCCTACCTCCTGCTTGTTCCTCGGATGAATGTCATGCGGCTCACCGATATCGACGGCCACGGCCATGCTGGTCTTCGGCAACGACATGGTCTTCTGCTGCGATTCCCTCAGGACGGCCCAGGAATCAGGATATTTTCCGCCAGCCGCGAAACTGGCAAGCTGCACGAAGAGAAACGGAAAGTCTCCCTCACCCCAGGAGGCACGCCATTGTTGAATCATGGTGGGAAACACCTTGCGGTATTGATAAGCAAAATCAGCGTTCGATTCACCCTGATACCAGATGGCTCCCGCGATGGCGAAAGGCGTGAGGGGCACGATCATGCCATTCCACAGCCCTGACGCGCGCCAGGGATGGCTGCGGGGATCTTTGGGCGCGTTGGGCAAGTTCGGCGCGACGCTCCCCTTGGCCTCGACATCTTCCGCTGCCTTCTCCCATTCTCCCAGTTTTTGTTGGTAGCTTTGGAGAGCGCCGGGGAAAGCGATGATCCTCTGCCGCCAGGAATCCGACACGACTTTCAATTCGGGGTCTGCTTCCATCGCCTCGTCACTTGTCCACGCTTCCGCCTCAGTCCCGCCCCAAGTGGCGTCAATCAATCCCACGGGAAAGTTCAAGGTCCGGGACAGATCCCGGCCAAAGAAATAACCAACAGCGGAAAAGGTGCCCACGGTTGCCGGGCTTGCCACCACCCACTGCCCCTGCACGTCGCTCTGCGGTTTACCCGCCACCGCTTTGTTCACAATAAACAGTCGCAACTGAGGATAATTGGCCGCGGCCACTTCCTGTTCCGCATTCTTCACTCCCCCAAATCCGCCGTGGTTCGACACCGGCATCTCCATGTTCGATTGCCCGGAGCACACCCAAACCTCGCCCACCAGAATGTTGTGGACGGTCAGAGTGTTCTTCCCCGCCACGGTCATTTCCAGCGGTCCGCCCTTCTTGAGTGGCCCCAGCTCCACTTTCCATTTTCCATTGGAATCAGCCGTGGCCGTCTCCTTCTGCCCGCCCAGAGTTACCGTGAGTGGCTCGCCCGCGTCAGCCGTGCCCCAAATCGCCACCCGACGCCCCTGCTGCAACACCATGTTGTCGCCAATAAGCGCCGGCAGTTTAACGTCCGCACCCGCTGTCCCAGCCGAAAGCACGACTGCGAGAACAACACACTGAAGCAGACGAACATGGAATTTCCCGGCATGGTTACCTTCGCTTCCAACCTTATGACTCCCATCCAAACCGTTTCTCATCAAAACCGTCCCTCTTGAAAATTGAGCAGACGCACACCCGCATGGCTGGCGTCATTATCTGGGGCACAGCGCCAAGCAAGGAAATGCGCAGCGGAGAGTATAGCCTGAGCCACGCTTATGGCAACATCCGAATCACGCTCGAGCGGCTGTGCTGGCACCACCCCGGAGGAGATTGAGAGGTATACCAAGGATTATCGTGGCGTTGCCGCTTAGAGCGCCTTCTCATAAAGAGTGATCATGTCAGCTTCCGTACACGGGCGGGGATTCGACTGGTGGCAGGCATCTTCCATCGCTTTGCGGGCGAGCACGGGAATGAGGTCACGGGTCACGCCCAACTCGCCCAGCGTGGAGGGAATACCGACTTCGGGCAGCAACTGGCTCAGCCGTTCGATCAGAGCCGCTGCGGCTTCTGCGGCCGTCCCCCGGGAGCCGTCGAGATCCATGGCAACGGCAAGGTCCCGGAGGCGCGCTTCGGAGGTACGGCGATTGAATTCGAGCACGTGCGGCAACAAAATCCCATTCGTCGTGCCATGGTGCAAATTGGAAACGCTGGAAAGAGGGTGAGCGAGGGAATGAACAGCGCCCAATCCCTTCTGAAACGCCACGGCGCCCATCATTGCCGACATCATCATGTTACTTCGCGCTTCCAGATCTTTTCCGTTTTGAACAGCCCGCGCAAGATTTTGAATAGCCAGCTTGGCTCCCTGAAGCGCGATAGCGTCGCACAGCGGATGGTACCCGAGCGCAAGGTAAGCTTCCACGTTGTGCGTCAGCGCATCCAGCCCTGTCCCAGCGGTAATCTTGGGTGGCATGCCCAGTGTCAACTCCGGATCAGCCAGCGCCACATTCGGAATCAGATAGGGGCTGAAGATCACCGTCTTGCGGTCGTTTGATTTCAAAATGATGACGGTGCTTCGCCCCACTTCGCTACCCGTTCCCGCCGTGGTGGCAATCGCAATCATGGGGGGCACGCCCGCGCGAATTTTCGACGCGCCATCCAGTTGATCATCGTACTGCTCCAGCGGGAACGGATGCGTGACCGCCAGGCGAATGGCTTTGGCCGCATCAATGGCGCTGCCTCCCCCCAAGCCGATGACGCCGTCGCAATTCCCGCGTCGGTAGGCTTCCAACCCGTCCAATACGTTCCTTTCCACGGGATTGGGGTTCACGTCGTCAAAAAGGGTTGCAGACAAGCCCGCTCGTCGCAACTCCGCCAGAACCTGCTCGGCCAGTCCACAGGCAACAACGCCACGGTCAGTTACCAGCAAGGGTCGCGCAATTCCCAGGAGTTTCGCTTCGCTGCCAAGTTCGTGCAGAGCTCCGGGACCAAAGATGATTCGGGTGGGAAATGAAAATCTTGAAATGGCATTCGTCATAAGAAAATCAGCTCTCGGCTCTCAAGGATCGGCAATCCGCTTTCGCTCAAATTATCTCAAAGTACCGTGCCAGCTCCCAGTCCGTCACTGCCCGGCGAAATTCACGCACTTCCCATTGGCGGGTCGCCGCGTAGTGATCTACAAACTCTGCGCCAAACCAATCCCGCGCCACATCGCTCGCAAGGAAAAGTGATCCCGCTTTTTCCAGCGTGCGCGGCAAGGGAGTCGCTTTGGTGACC
>OCZT010007520.1_pt1 | contig 10677 bp, 10 predicted proteins | sample 1539031 | NCBI WGS metagenome assembly OCZT01 (sample SAMEA3539308, study PRJEB22396) | soil metagenome | biome: tundra; feature: field; material: soil | place: USA | collected 2010-05 | depth 0.15 m
GATATTGGCGTGACTGGAGTTCAGACGTGTGCTCTTCCGATCTAGATGAAGCAGAAATGCCTGGATATTACGTGCATATAACTCACTTGCATTCATCGGGAGTAAACTTGGCAGATTAGACTCTCCGATTATCGTAACTCCATGTTTAATAACTGTTTTATTAAATTCACTCAAGGGGCAATTTCCTCCCTGTTCAACTGCCATATCAACTATTACAGAACCAAAACGCATGGATTTCACCATATCCTCAGTAACCAAAACAGGAGCTTTCTTTCCCGGAATCAAAGCTGTGGTGATAACTATATCGGCATCGGAAATATGCTTGAATAACAATTCTTGCTGCTTCTTCAAAAAATCCTCACTTACTGATTTCACATATCCACCCTCTGTTTTTATAGAATCATCGCCTTTAAGTTCAATGAATTTACCTCCAAGGGACTCAACTTGTTCTTTCGTTTCAGGACGAATATCGGATACTTCCACTATTGCTCCCAATCGTTTTGCTGTGGCAACGGCTTGTAAACCTGCAACTCCGGCACCCATTATCACCACTTTAACAGGCTTGATAGTTCCGGCAGCAGTCATCATCAAAGGAAAAATCTTTCCAATAGTATCTGCTGCCATAATCACTGTTTTATATCCGGCAAGATTACTCTGAGAACTCAAAGCATCCATCTTCTGAGCGCGAGAAATACGTGGGATTGCATCCATCGAAAACCCTGAAATCCCTTTATCAACCAAAGCCTTAACCAAATCGGGATTTACGGCAGCCCACATATAAGATATAAGTATGGCATCGGATTTCATCATCGAAATCTCTGTAGAAGTTGGCGCATTGACCTTCAAAACAACATCTGCCTGCCCATAAAGTGTTTTTGAATCGGGAACTATTGTTGCCCCTGCATTTGCATAAGCCTCATCAGAAAAATATGAATTAACACCTGCGCCTTTCTCAATCAAACACTCAAAACCTGCTGCAATCAGACTTTTAACGACATCGGGAGTAAGTGCTACCCTGTTTTCTTTTTCCTTGGTTTCTTTTGGGACTGCTAATTTCAACGTATTATTTTAAAAATTTGTCCCGATTTATCGGGATTGAAAATTATAAGGGCGCAAAACTATGAAAAATATTCTATTTGGAGGTATATGAGCTTAAATTTAATGCTTATTTTATCTAAACGCAAGTGATTTTCGCCGTGGCGAAAATGATTTTACCCATGGCAAAAATGAATTTCCCCATGGCAAAAAGGATTTATGCTATGGAAAAGATGATCTTTGCTATGGCAAAAATGTATTTTGCTATGGAAAAGATGATCTTTGCCACGGCAATAATGATTTTTGCTATGGCAAAAATGACTTTTGCTACAGCAATAATTGATTTTGCTATGGCAAATTGAACTTTTACTAATAGTTTAATAGAACGTTCTAATGCCGTTAACGATTTTATCCTTAATTTTGAAGCCTTATAATAAGGATATGATTCATTATACAAAACAATATTTGACGAAGCTCGAAAACCTGTTTGAACAGGGAGGTTTTTTGTTGAGATATGAAAAAGGGAATTTCAAATCGGGGTATTGCCTGCTCGAAAACAATAAAGTTATTGTGGTCAATAAGTTTGCTTCCATGGATAATAAGATAAATATTCTGGTCGAGATTGTTGGAGCTTTGGAGTTCAATATGCAGCTTTTGGATGATAAGATGTCAGCCTTTTACAATGAAATAAGTCAGCGGGAGATTAAACTTTGAAAATAACCATTCTCGGAAGCGGAACTTCGCAGGGAGTGCCTGTGATTGCCTGCGATTGTGAGGTTTGTCTATCATCTAACCCAAAAGATAAACGCTTGCGAACCTCTATCATGATTGAACATGAAGGAAAGGTAATTGTTATAGATACCGGACCTGATTTCAGGCAGCAAATGCTACGTTTGAATGTTCAACGATTGGATGCAATTATCCTTACTCATGAACATAAAGACCATGTTGCAGGCTTGGATGATATACGGGCTTTTAATTATAAACAGGGTAAGAAAATACCGATTTATGCCACAACCCATGTTCAGGAACATCTGAAAAATGAGTTTGCTTATATCTTTTCAGAGATAAATTATCCCGGGATTCCGGAGGTTGAGTTGCATACTATTTCTAATGATAATCCATTTATGATTGAGGGAATTGAGTTTCTTCCGATTGAAGTTTTGCATTACAAATTGCCTGTTTTGGGATTCAGGATTGGAGATTTTACTTATATAACCGATGCTAATTACATAGCTCCAAAAGAAAAAGAAAAGATAAAAGGGTCTAAGATTATTGTTATTAATGCCTTGAGATTAGAGAAGCATATTTCTCATTTTACAAGAGATGAAGCGGTTGAAATGATGGATGAATTGAAGCCGAAGAAAGCATATCTGACGCATATAAGCCATCAATTGGGATTGCAGGAGGAGATAAATAAGCAACTGCCAGATTATATTTCATGTGCCTATGATGGATTGGTGATTGAACCGGATGTTTAGTTTTAGAGATACTATTCACTTTTAATTGTTCATAAAATCAATGATTCATCAACTCTGCTTCTTTAAATATTAACTATCTTTACCGGATATAAAATTTAATAAAATGAAAAATAAAATTATTGTTGCTTTAGTTGTTCTTGCAAGTGTGGGATTATTCTCCTGCAAATCGAAAATGAGTCAAAAGATGAAAGAAGATTTCAGTCAGTTGAAAACCGATTGGGGATTGTTATCCTCTGATTTAACAACATTCGGAGATACTTTGAAATCTAACAGGGATAAAATGGCTGCGGGTTATAAAAAGATTAATAAAAAGATAAATAAGTCTAACCAGGATAAGATGAAAGATTTTAAAACCAGCAGCGACGCAAATACTACTGCTTTGACAAATACCTATAAGGATTATGATGCTTTCCAGAAATCATTTGCCGACAGTACCACTGCTTTCAATATATGGGTAGCAAAGGTGGATACCAATAAAACTACTGATAAGGAAGTGAAAGCACCTATCGAAAATTTCAAAACCTATTTAACAAATTCAAAGGCAAAGCTTCAGCAATGGAATTCAGATATGACCAACACAATGGATGCTTATCAGAAAGATATTGATGATGCTACTAAAATTGTTGGTTCAGGAAAAGATGCCGGTAGTGATAAACCTAAAACAAAGGCAGCTGCAAATAAGGCTAAAACTACTCAAAGCAAACCTAAATAATTATTCTTTAAGGGTTTATTTACGGAGCATCTAAGTTAAAGAGTGTTCCGATACTTCTTTATTGGAAAAAAATTCGGATATTTGCATCCCGAAAAATTAATCTTTTATTAATAATTATATAACATCGCATTTGAATGGCAAAACAGTTTATTTCTAACAAAGACGAGTCTGTGAGGATATTCAAAAATGATCTCTTTGATAAGTGTTCAAGGTATCATTTTTTAGTTCCAGTTTTTGTTTTTATTCCTGTTATCGTGTTTTTTCTTTATCTTTCAATTGCAACTTTTAGCCTTCCGGCATTGAGAATTATCATATTGTTTGTAATTGGAGTATTTACATGGTCATTGTCAGAATATTTCCTACATCGGTTCATCTTTCATTATCAACCCAAAACTGATTTTGGAAAACGGATGCATTTTCTGATTCATGGGGTTCATCATGATTATCCAAGCGATTCAAAGCGGTTGATTATGCCACCACCTATCAGCGTTCCGTTAGCTTTAATTTTCTACTTCCTGTTTTATTTTACAATCGGAAAAATTGATACATGTCCTTATTTTGCGGGTTTTATTTCAGGATATCTGGTTTATGATGAGATGCATTACGCGCTTCATCATTTCAATTTCAAAAGTAAATTCTGGTTATCTATAAAGAACCATCACATGATTCATCATTTCAAAGATTCACAAAATGGATTTGGAGTGAGCACGACTTTTTGGGATCATGTTTTCAGAACCCTCTTTAAAAAGGATTAATTCCTGCTATTTTCTTGGTGGTTTGTAGCCTCTTGATTTAGCGGCTTCTTCCAATCGTTGCTGAAAGCCGGATTTTGCTTTCGTTGGTTTCTTTTTGTTTTCTTGAATCTGGAGATGAATCTTTTTCTCATCAATAAATAATTTGAAAAGATACTGCTGACCAAAAGTAAACATGTTGGCAAGGAAATAATAATAACTCAAACCTGCAGAATAGTTATTAAATACTCCTAAGAAAACAATCGGCATCAAGTAACTCATCCACTTCATCTGACTGCTTTGAGCTGTAAACTGCATAGTCATTCTCGTATAAAGCAGCGTTGAAATGGTCATCAATAAAGTAAATAAACTAATGTGGTCGCCATAGAATGGGACAGAGAATCCAAAGTTATAGATGGAATCATACGTTGATAAATCAGTTGCCCAGAGGAAATGTTGCTGCCTTAATTCTATGGAAGCGGGGAAGAAACGGAACATCGCAATCAGAATCGGCATTTGTAAAAGCATCGGGATACAACCACCCATCGGGTTTACTCCTGCTTTTTTATAAAGCGCCATTGTTGCTTTTTGTTTCTCCAAAGGCTCGTCTTTATATTTTGCATTGAGTTCTTCAACCTCTGGCTTCAATACTTTCATCTTTGCCTGGGATTTAAAAGATTTGAAAGTAAGTGGCAATAAACACACCTTAATAACAATAGTCATGATTAAGATTATAATGCCATAATTCCAGTTAAATCCACTCAGGAAGTTGAAGAATATAATTACAAAATATCTGTTCACCCATCCGAAAATACCCCAGCCAAGTGGTATTTGTTTCTCTAACAATAAGTCTTTATTATCAATAGTCTTAATAGCTTTCAGAGTCTGATAATGATTCGGTCCAAAATAAAACCGCATGGCATAACTCTGATTCTCAGCATGATTAAACGGCAGAGTAAATACACTTGACATGCTCCTCACAATTTTATCCGAAGTTTTATCTGTTCGGGTGGTAACGTTGGCTTTATCAAATCCTGCCTCAGAAATAAGTACAGATGTAAAATACTGCTGTTTCATAGCAACCCAATTCACTTTTGTAACCAATGATTTTGTATCGTCTTTGGTTTCAGATAACCAATCCACTTCATCATCCATATACTTAAAATAGACGGTGGTAGCAGCTCTTTCGGCAACCATGTTTTTCTCAACGCGTGGAAGATTCATTTGCCAATCCAGCTCAAAATTATTAGTATTATCTGGAATGATTTTATTCAATCCGACAGCATTCAATTTTAATCCTGCAACATACGATTTGGGTTCGAGGGTATAAATATATTCAACATATCTATCTTTTCCGGCATTCAATCGCATGGAGATTGAGGCAGGGTGCGAACCGCTTGCATATTCTGATTTTGATGAGGGAACAAAATACAAATCATTAGTCTTGACTACCCTGTTTTCATTGGTCGGTAATTCTAAGCCAAAAATTGTAGAATCTCCTTGAAAAAGCATTAAGGGAAGGGAATCATAAGTCTGATAAGTTTTCAGTTGAGCAGAGAAAATCTTACCACCTTTTGTAGAAATCACCAGCTTTACCAAATCATTTTCAAGTATCACAGATTCATTATTTCCAATACTTGCATCGGCAAAAGAGCCAAATTCCATAACGCTCAATGCTTTTTTTGCTGAATCGGTCATTTTAGCCAACGTATCCTTGGCAATTGCTGCTGAAGCAGTTTTCGAAGAATCCTGTTTCAGATGCGATACAGAATCGGCAACATGCTTTGCCATTTCAACTTTATAAACCGAGTCCTGCTGCCTTTGAAGTGCCAGTTGCTCCTCTTGCGAAGGGCGCATATAAATCCCAAAACCAATAACTATGAGTGCTATTAATGCTAATCCGATGAGTGTATTTTTATCCATTTAATGTATTTCTGTCTTTTTTGAAGGGCGCAAAGATAGAGAAAGAAATGATAATTATTGTGTTCTTCTTTATATTGGATAGGAAATGTATGGTATAAAGATTTAAAAAAATTAGAATAATTTGATAATGTCAAACGGTTTCGTTATATCATGAAATGATTCAAAGATATTGTGGAATTTTTTCGAGATATCGTGAAATTGTTTCGAGATATTGTGGAACATTTTGGAGATATAGTGAAATGATTTCGAGATATTGTGGAACTTTTTGGAGATATCGTGGAATGTTTTCGAGATATCGTGGAACTTTTTGGAGATATCGTGGAATGTTTTCGAGATATCGTGGAAAAATTCCAAGATATCGTGGAATTTTTATGTTAAATAGAGAAAATGTGCCTTAACCCCTTACTGCGTATGGTTAAACGGCACTAAAAAGAATATTGTATAGGGAATGATTTTGAGGTTGGGGAGCGAAAAACTGTTACTTATTGCCGAGTCGTGCGCAGGGCGATTGATTGAATTGAATTTCGGACGAAGAACTGAACCGGATAGACTGCGCCCGACCCCTAGGCGGGACTGAACTTTGAACGAGAACTGAAGTACCCGCCCAAATAATAATATTAGTTCTATTTCGAATGCTCCATAGCCGCCTTTACAAACTTCACGAAAAGCGGATGGGGATTGACGACGGTACTTTTATATTCGGGATGGAACTGAACGCCGATGAACCAGGGATGGTCTCTTAATTCAATCATTTCGACAAGTTCATTAACGGGATTCACACCAGAATGTACCATTCCGTTTGCCGAGAACTGGTTGAGGTATTTATTATTGAATTCATAACGATGGCGATGGCGCTCGGTGATATTTGATTTTCCATAAATCTGTAATGCCTTGGTGCCTTTTGAGATTTTGCAGGCATATAATCCTAAACGCATCGTACCTCCTTTTGCCGTTATTTTCTTTTGTTCTTCCATAAAATCAATGACGGGATGCTTTGTATTAGGGCTCATTTCGGTCGAGTGCGCATCCTTCCAACCTAAGACATTGCGGGCAAATTCAATAACTGCACATTGCATTCCGAGACAGATGCCGAGGAAAGGAATCTTGTTTTCACGGGCATATTGAATGGCAGTTATCTTGCCTTCAATACCTCTGTCACCAAAGCCGGGTGCTACAATGATTCCTTTAAGGTTTTTCATCAAATCATTAACATTCTCTTTGGTGATTTTTTCGGAATGTATCCATTCGACATTTACACGGCATTCGTTGGAAACACCTGCATGGATGATAGCTTCTGCAATCGATTTATAAGCATCTTTCAATTCGATATACTTACCCACTAAACCAATCCGGATTTCGGAGGTAGGATTTTTCATCTTACCCAGGAAAGCTTTCCAATGCTCCATATCGGGGTCGTGACGATTAGCGAGTTTCAGTTTGGCTAATACAACTTTATCTAATTGCTCTTTCATCATCAGCAAAGGAACATCGTAAATTGTAGAAGCATCTATGGATTCGATAACCGCATTAACCTGAACATTGCAAAACAAGGCAATCTTTTGACGAATTTCTTTTGATAAATGATGTTCCGTTCTGCAAACCAAAACATCCGGCTGCACTCCATATTCCAATAAAGTCTTGACAGAATGCTGAGTAGGTTTGGTTTTCAATTCACCGGCAGCACTGAGATAAGGAATCAAGGTAAGATGAATAACCATACAATTATGTCCGAGTTCCCATTTCATCTGACGAACAGCTTCTATATATGGAAGAGATTCAATATCGCCCACCGTTCCGCCTATTTCAGTAATTACAATTTCGAAATCACCGGTTTCACCGAGAAGTTTTATCCTGCGTTTTATTTCATCGGTAATATGAGGAATTACCTGAACAGTCTTGCCAAGATAAGCACCTTCGCGCTCTTTATTGATGACAGTTTGATAAATTCTTCCTGTTGTAATATTATTTGCCTGGGATGTCGGAACATTGAGGAAACGTTCATAATGACCTAAATCCAAATCCGTTTCGGCACCATCATTAGTCACATAACATTCGCCATGTTCATAAGGATTTAATGTTCCCGGGTCAACATTAATATAGGGGTCCAACTTTTGAATCGTGACCGCATATCCTCGCGATTGAAGGAGTTTGGCTAATGATGCGGAAATGATTCCCTTTCCAAGAGAAGACGTAACACCGCCTGTTACGAAAATATATTTTGTGTTTGCTGGCATAAAAAATCAATGGGTTTTAAAGGATAAAATCAATGCTGCAATATTAGCAAAATTAGAGACATGAAGAAATGACAAAAACCATTTTGTTAATAAATTATTAAAAAGAAAGGGAATGTTCAAAAAGAAATCTACTCCGACCAATTATAATTTGGTAAAAGTATTGCTGCCTTTCTGATTAAATTTATTGAAACAAACTTCAATAGGAGATACTAAAAACGGAATAATTGATTCGTCATTGGTTTTATGTTCAGTATCTAAAACAAACTGAGGCTCATTTGTAATGACCTTTTCAGATTTGTTTTCCTCCGAAATTGCAGTTCTGATTGAATTTGAAGGTTGAAAAACAGAAAGCATTCCGGTAATTAAAACCAGGTAGAACAATGTTCCGGATAAATAAGCTTTTTGCGTAAAATTTAATTTCATGTATTTAAAGACGATCGATTATAAAACAGTGAAAAAGGTGAATAAGGGTGCAAATCTAATATAAATTTGTATAAAGTCCTCATTATTGGAAGAAAAAAATCCCCGACAAAATTAATTATCGGGGATTTACCATAAATAACCTAAAACACTTTAACTTTTTGCCTCTTCTTTTTTGATGAAGCTGTCATCCCAGCTACAACCGCAACGATTTTTCCAATTGGCTTTGAATGCTTCTCGCTGTTCCGGCGTCATGTTGGCATATTTCTCTGCCAAACGTTCTTTCCAACGACCTTTCCATGCTGATCTTCCACCCCATCTGTGTCCGAAGCCACCGAATAACAATCTTGCCAAAACCAATAATCCGATTCCCTGGATAAATGTTATTTCGTGTGCATTAAAAATCTCAGGAATCAGTGCATTCCATAATTTCATCAACACAAATCCGAAAACCGTAATTCCAACTGCAGCGACAATTACTATTTTCACTGCTTTCATTAACCACCATTTTTTCATTTTCTTTAATATTTAATTGTTTAATAATTCATTGTATAAATCCTGCAGACGCTCTCTTAGATAGAGCACTGCATATCGTTTTCTTGAAATCAAAGTGTTTATAGATTCACCTGTCAGCTCTGTCATTTCCTTGAAACTTTTATCCTCCAACTCATGCATTACGAAGACTTCCCTTTGCTCTTTCGGCAACTCTTCCAAGGATGTTTCAATCTCTGTCCAAATCAAAGAACGCGTGTAATTATCCTCCTGCATCACATAAGGTATCAAAAATAAATCCTTATCATCACTCCACTGCTCATCCGTAAAATCTTTTGAAATGGTTTGATTTATTGACTCAAGCGACTCCGTTTTCTTCTTTCTGTATAGGTCAATAATCTTATTAGAAGCAACTTTATATAACCATGATGCCACCTTTTCAATTGGTTCCAGGATGCTGAAACTATCCGAAAGCTCATAAAAAGTCTCCTGCAAAATATCTTCGGCATCCTCGGCATTAGCAACCTTATTCCTTATAAAACCCGCCAAACGCTTCCGTTCTTCAAGGAAAATATCTTTTATCCTGGCGTTTTTTTCGGCTGTCATAAGAGCATTTATGGTTATTAATTCATCCATCTATGTGTTTAGACGAATGAGCGGTAAATTTATTTTAAATAAATGGATAATTGTTGTTTTTGGCTAATATTAGAGTTTTTGACTTGAGCGCATAGCCACTTTGCCAAACAACCCGATCACTTTGTTGAACAGATAAGATACTTTATCGAACCTTCCGGTCACTTTGTTGAACCTCCCAATTACTTTGTCAAACGAAAAAGACATTTTTCCGAACCTCCAAGTCACTTTGTCGAACGGAATAGTCGTTATGTCAAACGAAAAAGACACTTTATCGAACCTCCCAATGACTTTGTCGAACCGAAAAGATACTTTGTCGAACCGCCGAAGGTCAAAATCTCCCGAAAACGCCCTTTTTTGAGGTTTCAAAACCTTAAAACAGACTTAAAGTAACTTTTGGGGTAAAAAAGTGGAAATAGTGAAAAGCTATAAAAATATAATTTTGCTATACGTATTTGTCACTTAACCTCGTTGTTTTACATATTCCGAATAATCTCATCACCAAATTCAGAGCATTTCAATAGAGTCGCTCCTTCCATCATTCGGTGGAAATCATAAGTAACATGTTTATGTGCAATACTTTTTTCGATGCCTTTATAGATGAGATTTGCTGCTTCTACCCAACCGAGGTGTTCTAATAATAAAGCTCCGGAAAGGATTAAGGAACCAGGATTAACCTTATCTAACCCAGCATACTTAGGAGCAGTTCCATGGGTAGCTTCAAAGATTGCATGACCAGTGATGTAATTGATATTTGCACCAGGTGCTATACCGATTCCACCGACCTGCGCTGCTAATGCATCGGAAACATAATCCCCATTAAGATTAAGAGTTGCTATCACATCAAAATCTTCCGGGCGGGTTAATATTTGTTGTAAAGTAATATCTGCAATGGCATCTTTAATCAGGATTTTTCCTTTAGCAAGTTCTGCTTTTTGTTCATCATTGGCAGCAGCTTCTCCCTTTTCTTTTTTTGTCTTCTCCCATTGATTCAGATCGGAAGAGCACACGTCTGA
>OCZT010007521.1_pt1 | contig 10674 bp, 10 predicted proteins | sample 1539031 | NCBI WGS metagenome assembly OCZT01 (sample SAMEA3539308, study PRJEB22396) | soil metagenome | biome: tundra; feature: field; material: soil | place: USA | collected 2010-05 | depth 0.15 m
CGGCGTCGGCCGGCACGAGCAGGGTGTAGAGGTAGTCGCTGCCATCCGTCTGGTCATGGCTGCGGATGATGCTGGCGCCGCTCGGCGCAATGTCGGACACGAACCAGAGTTCGACGGAATTCTCGCCCGCCTCGAGTAATTTCACGGGAAATCGAATGTGGGCTCCATTGGCCGCGCTCAACGGCAACGATCGGCCATTGGACATGATCTGTGTCAGCCGGCGCCCACGCCAGTCGAGGATGGCGTCGGAGTTGCCGCTGTGTTTGAAGCGCACGCTGACGTGACCGACGGCTGAGTCTGGCGCGGTGACGTCGAGACTCAGATCGTATCGAACGTCGCTGATGGTGTTCGCACGCCAGATCGCCAGTGGGTGCGATACGCCGTGGCCGAGATACGCCGTGAGCGGGTCGGTGGTCTTGACGCGCTGCGCGACCAGGCCGGATGCGAGCGTAAGCGTGAGGACTGCGACGAGAGAAGCCGGATGAATGCGCACGAAGATCGCTCGGGGCGGGTGGTTGAGTGCGAAAGTGGAACGTGACGTGCGGCCCGGTTGCGTGCAACCGGGACCGAGCACTCTTACGGCTCCATACGGATCCGGCGAGATTGATATGACGTACTTACCCCAAGGCGAGGACTATATGGCGGCTACCGACAGGCACCCGGGCAGGGCGGAATTCATCGAAGCTCGGCGTCGCGTGGCGGAACACGCCTACCACACGCCCTTGCTGACGTCGCGCACGCTAAGCGAACGCACTGGATTCGACGTCCGCATCAAGGCGGAGAACCTGCAGCGAACCGGTTCGTACAAGATTCGCGGGCCGCTCAACAAGTTCCCTCAGCTGTCGGATGCCCAGCGCCGTCGCGGCGTGATTTGTTCGTCAGCCGGCAATCACGCCCAGGGAGTGGCGCTGGCGGCGAGGATTCACGGCCTGAAGGCAGTGGTGGTGATGGCGGCGAACGCCACGCCATCGAAGGTGGAAGCGACGCGGGCGTACGGCGCCGAGGTCGTGTTGCACGGGACGATCTGGGATGAAGCGAATGAGAAGGCGAAGCAGCTCGTCGAGGAGCGTGGGCTCACATACATCCACCCGTTTGACGACTTGCAGTTGATTGCCGGTCAGGGCACGGTTGGCCTCGAGATCATGGAGGACTGGCCGGAGGTGGATGTCGTTGTGGTGCCGATAGGAGGCGGTGGTCTCATTTCGGGGATCTCGCTGGCGATCAAGAGCCTCAACCCCAGTGTGCGGATCATCGGTGTTGAGTCCTCGGGGGCGCCGGGTATGCAGAGGAGTGTCGAGGCGGGCCACCTGGTGACGCTCGACCGGGTGGATTGCGTGATCGATGGGCTTCGCGTGAAGCGGGTCGGCGAGCACAATCTGGAAATCGTGAAGGAGGCGGTGGACGAGATCGTGACCTTACCGGACGCCGAGATCTTTGATGCGATGCTGTGGGTGATGCATCACAGCAAGTTGGTGGTCGAGGGGGCAGCTGCGGCGCCGGTCGGGGCCCTGTTGAATGGTCTCATCAAGGCCCCAGCTGGATCGAAAGTCGTAAGCGTTGCGAGCGGAGGAAACGTGAATTTGGAGCAGTTGCGTGGCTTGAAGTGGAATTGATCTAAAGTCCTTGATTCTGAATGAGATACACAATATATTCACGATTCATAAATAATGAATATATTGTCCAGACAGCCAACACTTCGACCAAGCGATCTCGTTGTTGCATGCCAACTTGCAACGACGCCATCAGCGCAGTTTCTCCAACTTGCAAGATCAACCGGTATCAGCACCGGTGAGTGTCACAACGCCGTCCGGAGACTGCGGTTCTCGCACCTCCTCTTAGCCGATGAGCGGCGACCATCAAGTGAGGTTCTCCACAATTTTCTAGTCCAAGGCGCGCCGTTCGCTTTCCCACCGGTGCTCGGCGTCCAAACCATCGGAGTCTCAACCGCGCACTCATCACCGGCCTTTCGCACCCTGCTTGTCACAAGCGAGGGAATTGTGTGGCCGCACGCCCAAGGCGAGGCACGAGGCCAGTCCCTGATTCCCCTGTTTCCTGGCGCTCCCACGCTTTCAACCAGAAACCCGCCGCTCTACGATCTGCTCACCATCGTCGACGCCCTGCGTGTGGGTACAACACGAATCAGGAGAGTTGCCGCGGAACTCCTGGCTGAACGCTTGGCGCGGACTGGGGGGTGATGGACACGCCCATCACGTCGATCCTGCCGATGCACGAACGCCTGACCATCGCGGCCGGTACGATCGAGCCCATTCTGAACCGGGTCGTCCTCATCGGGCCGCCGGTAGTGACGCTGCTCATGACCGATTCGACACTCCACACTCCCGACGTGACGTTTGCCACTGACTCGACTCTCCAATTCCTGTCAACCTCGATGATCGACCGGCTCGGTGTCGAGCTTCAGAAGCGCGGCCTCTCCCGGATCGGGCGAGCGGACGGTGCGGATCGCTGGCGTGTTTCGGAAGATGTTGCCCTCGACCTCATCCAGGTGCGCACCGATGACGGCGATCCCGAGCAGCTGTGGCTCGAGTACGCGACACTGCTGACCGTGCCAATCACGGTCGGCCGGCAGCTCGTCGTTAGAATCGCCGGCGCGCCCGCCATGCTCGCGCTCGAGTTCGCGTCCTTCAGGCGAAGCCAGGTTCGCACCATCGAAAGCGAGGAACTCGAACGCGTGGTATTGCTGGTGGCCGGCAGGAAGGAGATCGAACGGGAATGCGCCGCTGCTCCACCCGAACTGCGCTCGATCATTGTGTCGTCGCTTGCGCGCCTGTCGGACGACGACACGCTGGAGATCCTGATACAGCGTGCCCTCCCGGATTCCGTGTACTTGCCCGCGCTCGGGACGCGTGTACGGGAGCGGATCCGCCGCATGGCATGCTGACGCTCTTCCTTGCCGCCCAACTCGCCGTGGCGGCGGGGCCCGATACAGCGACGTACTCGTCACCCGCGTTGCACGCGCTGATCAACGAGGCGGTCATCGTGAACAATCGTGTCCCCGCCTCACTGGGACGCTACCGGGCCACCCTCGAGAGCGAGATTTCAATCGGTGAGCGCGACGGCGCCGGTCATGAGACCGAGGAATCGCTCGAACAGGTTGCAAGCGAACTGCACTGGAGCCGCACCGGCGACTTCGAGCAGCACGTCACCGGCTATCGCTCGCAGTCCCTCGGCCTTCAGTTCGCCACGATCGGTTTCTTTCGTAACGCATGGGTCGTCCCGTCGCTATACGGGAATCGCCTCTCGCTCCTCTTTGGCATGGACACCACGCGACGCCGGGGCGGCCTGAACGAGTCGAAGCCGTCGGGATCGGGCACTGCGCCGAATCCGCGCACGACGCTCGTGGCCATCCATCCGCTCTCGGTCGACCGGGAGCGCATCTACCGTTTCAGCGGCGGCGATACGGTCGAGCATCTGCAAGTCGGGGGCCACGATATTCGGATCGTCCGCGTCCTCGTCGAGCCAAAGGTGAAACTGCCGTTTCGCACGGTGGTCTTCAGCGGAGAGATGGACCTCGACGTGGATCGCAAGCATGTGGTTCGCATGCGAGGCTCGTTTGCGTCGACGGCAGAGAGACCCGCGGGCACGCTGAACGGCCTCCTCAGCAGCATGCGACCGACGGGAATCGCATTCGTCGAACTGGTGAACAGCGAGGTGAACCAGCAGTTCTGGCTTCCGTCGTATCAACGGTTTGAGGCACAGGCGATGTTCCCTGTGATGGGCGACGCAAAGGCCGTGTTCCGCATCGTTTCACGGTTCAGGGATTACGTGATCACACCGCCTGACAGCACCACGACCGCCGCCGGAGCGCCTCTCGATACACTCCGCCCGCGTCCGCACGTGCTCTCCATGGCCACGCGCGATTCGCTCGCCGCGTTTCGAGGTTGGCGCGACGAAATCGGCGCGGCGACCGGATCGACGAGCGCGGAGGACTTCATGGATGTCGCGCCCACAGGCTGGCGGAAGCAGGGCTCCTCACAATTCGCGCTCCAGGCCGAGCGGCTCAGCGACTTGCTGCGGTTCAACCGCATCGAAGGATTGTTCACCGGACTGGGCGTCGTCGCGCACATGAGAGACGCCGCGCCGGGACTCACGTTGCGCGCCGACGGAGGATTCGCATGGAGCGAGCGCACCGCACGCGCGCACGCCAGCGCGGTGCTCGATCGCGGCGCATGGACGTACGCGCTGCAAGCGGGGCGTTCGCTCGACATCACGAACGACTTTCGCAATCCACTCGACTCGGGCTCGACACTCGGCGCGCTATTCGGCACCGACGCATACGACTATGTCGACCGGTACAGCGCGGGCGCCTCAGCCACCCGGACGCTCGCGAGGTACGGCCTGCTGACACGACTCGAGGCCGGATGGGCCGACGATCGAGCAGTCGCGAACACGCTCGTGCAGAATCCGCTTCACGGCGCGTACCTCCCGAATCGCGGCGTCGATGCCGGGAGTTACCTTCGCTCGGCATTCACCTTGGCGTGGCATTCCGATGCCAACGCGGAGTACCTGCGGCTGGGATTCGGAGCGACGCTGGGCTACCTGCGTGGAGATGGCCAACTCAACTTCCAGCGCGTCGACCTGCGATTGAGCACGCGCCAGAACGCAGGGCGATGGACCCTCGCTTCACGGCTCGACGCCGGTGTGGTGCTGGGTTCTCCGCTGCCACAGCAACTCTTCGAGCTGGGGAACACCGAGGGGCTGCCCGGATACGACTACAAGCAGTTCGCGGGCGATCAGGCCGTCGTGTTTCGAACGCTCGCGATGTACAGGCTCAACACCCTGACGGCGCCGATTCGACTCACGCGGTTCTACTGGCTTCCCGCCATTGCGCCGGCACTCGCGGTCACAGCGCAAGCCGGCTGGACCGGCGCGTCGGACGCCGCCGCGAAGGCGGCGATCCTGCGACTCGGGGGCACCACGCAACGGCCATTCTCGACAGTCACCGGCGATGCACGTGCGACGGTCGCCGGAAGCGTAAGGTTGTTCGGCGGTGCGCTCGGCCTTTCAATGGCGCGCGCGGTGGACAGAGCGGACCGCTGGCGGGCACAGCTCGAAATCGGGCAGCGCTTCTAGTGAACGAACGGCTGGTCAGAACTCGCCGACAAATCCGATTTCGGGCTCCAGTCTCTGCCCGAACTTCTCGAACACCGTCTTCTGGGCGACCGCAATCAATGCGCGCACGTCCGAAGCAGTCGCCCAACCGAGATTGACGATGATGTTCGCGTGCATGTGCGAGATCTGCGCGCCGCCGATCGCGTGGCCCTTGAGATCGCACTGGTCGATGAGGCGCCCCGCGCCGACGCCTTCGATCTTCCGGAAAATCGACCCCGCGCTCGGGTGATGTTCAAGCCACGGATGCCGCGATCCCCGCCAACTGAGGTTCTCCTGCATCACGCGATGCATGGCGATGCGGTCGCCAGCCGCGAGAGCGAAGGTTACCGCCAGTGCGACCTCGCCCGAGTGGTGCAGGCGGCTCGTGTCGTACCCGAACTGCATTTCCGGACCGGGAACGGTGCGCCGGCCTCCGGACGGGGTCAGCAACTCGACGCTCTCAACGACCTCTTCGATAAACAAGGTGCGGTCGCGCTCCGGCGCGGGCGCGAGAAAGTGCAGGTTTTGCCAGACGGCGCCACCGACGGTGCTCGGGATGCCGACGTAGTGCTCGAGGCCCGTCAGGCCGCGGCTCACCGCTGAGCGGATGACGTCCGCCATCACCGCGCCGCTCTCGGCGCGAATGGTCTCTGGGGAGGGGAACTGCAGCTGGGCCGCGGTGTTTCGAATCACCAGACCCCTGACGCCGCGATCGCCGATGAGGATGTTGGCGCCGAGTCCGAGCACGAAAAAGGCCATCCCGGCGGAACGCGCCGCATCCACGGCGTTTGCGAGGTCGTCTGCCGTCGTGGCATCGTACAGCACGTCGGCAGGGCCGCCGATCTTGAATGTCGTGAATGGCGCCAGCGGAACGTTGGTCCGCAGGCGCTCCGCGACCAATGAATTCTTCCCAAGAAGGATGGATACGGCATTGGACATGATGCGGTTAATCAAAGGGCGGGCGCCGATGGCCGCCAGCGTTGTGCTCCTCGCGCTCCTCGCGCTTGTCGCGGCACCGCCGGCGCATGCGCAGCGCGCCGAACTGGAGAAGACGATCCAGCGCCGCGTCATGCCGAACGGACTCGAGGTGATCGTAGTGGAGAATCACGGCGTTCCGCTCGTGACCGTCGAAGTCACCGTTCGCAACGGATCGTTCACGCAGCAGCCTGAGTACGCCGGCCTGGCGCACATGTTCGAGCATATGTTCTTCAAGTCGAACGACGCGTATCCGAATCCCGACCAGTTCATGGACCGTGGCTCGGAAATGGGCGCGGTGTTCAACGCCTCGACGAAGGAAGAGCAGGTGAACTACTACCTGACGCTCTCGGCGGATTCGCTGGAGCCGGGGCTCAAATTCCTCGTGTCGGCACTGCTCGCTCCGAAATTCCGCCAGGACGAGCTGGAGCGGGAGCGGCAGGTGGTGCTCGGCGAATACGACCGCAACGAGTCGGGGCTCGGCTTCAAGCTCGAGCAAGAGATGGGGAAGAAACTCTGGGACGGCGAGTGGAGCCGCAAGAACGTCATCGGCAACCGTCAGGTGTTGCAGACGGTGACGCCGGACAAGATGCGCACGATCAAGAATCTCTACTATGTGCCGAATAATTCGGTGCTTATCATTTCCGGCGACGTGAACCCCACGGCGGCGTTCGCGTCGGCGGAACGGATATTCGCGCCCTGGAAGCGCGGCGACGATCCGTTCGCGAAAACGCCGGTGCCGCCGATGCCACCGCTCGCGAAGAGCGTCGGGGTGATCGACGAAGAGCCGGTGAACGCGGTCACGGTGCTCATCCAGTGGCAGGGGCCGAGTGTGCGAAAGGACGAGAATGCGACGTTCGCGGCGGACGTCTACTCCGACGTGCTCAACAACGCGCAATCGCGCTTTCAGCGGAAGCTCGTCGACAGCGGCCTCTGGCAGGGCGTGATCGTGAACTACTACACGCTCAACAATGTCGGCCCTATCACGGTGAGCGGACAGACGACTCCTGAAAAACTGCGCCGGGGGCTGGCGGCAATGTTGCTCGAGCTCGACGCATCGGTGAAGCCCGGGTACTTCTCGCAGGACGAACTCGACGCAGTCAAGGCGAGCCGCGCAAGAGAGACCGCATTCGGAACCGAGAAAAGCTCGGACTTCTCCCACACGATCGGATTCTGGTGGGCTGTGTCGGGGCTGGAGTACTATATGAACTACATCGACGAAATGGCGAAACGGACACCGCAGGACCTGCGCGACTATTCCATGAAGTATATCATTGGCAAGCCGCACGTCGTTGGCGTCCTCATGACGCACGAGGATCGCGTGCGCATCAGGCTGACCGAAGACGAGCTCGCGAAGATCGGAGGTGCACCGTGAAGCGAGCCCTGCTGGTTCTCGCGATCGCGGCCGGTTCCGCGCACGCCCAATCCGACACCGCGACGACGAGCTACGTCGTGAACGGGGTGCGCGTGATCCACCGGAAGACGACGGCGTCGATCGTCGTCGCAAACCTCTATCTGCTTGGCGGCGTGCGCCAAATGACACCGCGCACGGCTGGCATCGAAAACTTCCTCCTCGCCGTCAGCGACCTCGGCACGCAAAAGTATCCAAGAGACATTCTGCGCCGTGCGCTCGCACGCACCGGAAGCGAAATCCCCGTTGCGCCGAACGAGGACTGGACGCTCGTGAGCATTCACACCACGACGAGTGAACTCGACTCCACGTGGTCGATCTTCGCCGAACGGATCATGCATCCCACGCTCGATTCGGGCGACGTGGAATTTGTTCGCGAGCGGATGGTGAGCGGAATCCGCCAGCGCGCCGACAGCCCGGATGAGACGTTGGATTATCTCTCCGACAGCATCGCATACGCGGGAAACCCGTATGCGCTCTCGCCCTTTGGCACGGAGACGTCGCTTTCGCGAATCACGCGAGCCGAGCTGCGGGCGTACGAGCGGGACCAGATGGTGACGTCGCGCATGCTGCTGGTGATCGTCGGCAATGTGTCGCGCGCGAAGGTTGAGGCGCTCATCGGTACGACGATCGGCAAGCTTCCGGCCGGGAAGTACGCGTGGACGATGCCCGATACGATGCCGACCCGACCGGCGGACGTGATTTTCGACCAGCGCCCTCTGCCGACGAACTACATCCAGGGGTTCATCAACGGACCCCCCGCGAACAGCCCGGATGCCCCGGCGTTGCGCGTGGCGTCGGCGGTGCTCTCGGGCCGCATGTTCGCGGAGATCCGGTCACGGCGGAACCTCACTTACGCCGTGAGCGCAAGCTTCCGCGATCGCGGACTCACGTCGATGGAGCTGTACGTCACGACCACTTCTCCCGACACGACCGTGGCGCTGATGTCGGAGCAGGTTCACGAGCTGCAGGACGGCGAGATCGAAACCGCGCGGCTGCGTCCGCTCGTGCAGCAGTTCATCACGGAGTACTTCCTCGACAACGAGACGATCACGGCGCAGGCGGATTTTCTCGCTCGCAACCAGCTCTATCGCGGCGACTTCCACGCGGGCGCGAGGTTCGTGGCCGACCTCAAAGCCGTGACGGGCGCCGACGTCCGCCGGGTGGCGCGCGCCTATCTCAAGAACGTGCGCTGGGCGTACGTCGGAGATCCCACCCGCATCAAGCTCGACCGGTTGCTGCTCTTCTAACTAGCGCCGCACGCGCAACGTGTCGCGCACGGCGCCGAGCGACCCTCCGGCGGCGTGCAGCGCGACGAGCACGTGATAGAAGAGATCGGCGGCTTCCTCGTTCGCGCGCGAGGCGTTGCCGTCGGCGCACGCCGTGACGAATTCGCTCGCCTCCTCGCCGATCTTCTTCAGTCGAAGGTTGCGATCGGCAAGCAGTCTTGCGGTATAGCTTCCTTCCACTTCACCGGTGGCGCGCGCGTCGATGGTCGCGTCGAGTTCGGCGAGCGTGTCGGCGGCGATGTCGCCGAAGCACGTCACCGCGCCAGTGTGACAGGCGGGCCCAGCGGGAATCACGCGCGCAAGCACCGTGTCGCCATCGCAATCGGCGCTCAGGCTGACGACGCGCTGCGTGTTGCCGCTGGCCGCGCCCTTGTGCCAAGGTCCCCGCGACCTCGACTGGTAATGCATCTCGCCGAACTCCAGTGTGCGCTCGAGCGATTCACGCGATGCGTGCGCCACCATGAGCACCCGTCCGGTTGAAGCATCCTGCGCGACGACCGTCATGAGCCCACCGGTCTTCTCGAAGTCGAGTGCGTTCAGGTCGAGCATAGGATCCTTCGTGATTCGGCCGCGAGCGCGGCGTTGGTGGCGATGGAATGCTTGCCGAATGCCGTGACCGTGCCGTTCAGATCGGTGAAGACCCCTCCAGCTTCCTCGATGATCGGGAGAAAGCAGGCGATGTCCCATGCACGAATCCTGGGGTCGATCATGATCTCGGCGCGCCCCGTCGCAACCATGAGATAACCGAAGGCGTCCCCCCAGGTGCGGCTCACCGCCGCAGCGCGCCAGATCCGTTCCCACTTCTCGCGACCCGCGGGCGAGGAGAAGGCGCGATCATCGGTGATCAACACGGTCGCGTCCTTTAGCTCGGCGACGTTGCTGACGGCTGCTCGCGACGCGTTGTGCCAGCATCCGCATCCTGAGGCCGCGGCGATCGTCTCGCCGGTCGTCGGAAAGTCCGCCGCGCCGGCGAGCACCCGCTGGTCCTCGACCACCGCGATGAGTGATCCCCAAAGTGGCACGCCACGTACGAAGGACTTCGTTCCGTCTATTGGATCGATCATCCAATGCCTGCCGCTCGTGCCGGGTGTCTCGCCGAACTCTTCGCCGATGATGCCGTCGGCGGGAAACCGCTGACGAATCCATTCGCGCACGGCTTCCTCCGCGCGGCGGTCCGCGATGGTCACGGGTGAGCCGTCGCCTTTCCATTCGACGGCGACGCCCGTGCGATAGTGCGAGAAGGCCACCGAGCCGGCGAGTTCCGCGCACGCCCGCACGGCCTGAAGAAGCGTCTCCTGCGAAGTGGCGTGTGTCATGCGACCATCCGTACGGGAATGTGCGCATCGCGCATCGCGCACTTCAGCCCGGCCACGGTCGCTGCGCCGTCGTGCAGGATGCCGGCGATGAGTGCCGCGTCGGCCCCGGCATCCGAGATCACGTCGCAGAGGTGCGCCGCGCTGCCCGCCCCGCCGCTCGCGATCACCGGCACCGTCACGGCCTTCGACACCGCTTGGGTCAATTTCAGGTCGTACCCCGTGCCGACACCATCGCAGTCGATGCTCGTGAGGAGGATCTCGCCCGCGCCCCTCGAGACGCACTCGCGCGCCCATTCAACCGCGTCGAGGTCCGTGCGTACCCGCGCGCCGGACGTCGATGCTCGCGACGATGCACTGCGCGCCGAAACGCCGCGCTCCCTCGGTCAGGATCGCCGGCCGGTGCACGGCCGCAGAATTGACGCCCACCTTGTCAGCGCCGGCGCGCAGCGCGCCCGCCATGTCGTCGACCGTGCGAATTCCGCCGCCGATGGTCAGCGGAATGAAGAGCCGCTCCGCCGCGCGGCGCGCGAGATCGAGGATCGTCCCGCGCGCTTCGTGCGTCGCGCCGATGTCG
>OCZT010007522.1_pt1 | contig 10673 bp, 15 predicted proteins | sample 1539031 | NCBI WGS metagenome assembly OCZT01 (sample SAMEA3539308, study PRJEB22396) | soil metagenome | biome: tundra; feature: field; material: soil | place: USA | collected 2010-05 | depth 0.15 m
TATCTATCAAATTGAATAAATTCACTGCAATTAATTCCACTTTCACCTTATGATTCTTGTAGATTAATTGCAGTGAATTTATTCAATTTGATAGATAATCAATTTGAAGATAATGCTACAATTAATTTTGCTAAAGCTTATGAAGTATTTTATGAAGCTCAAGTAATTGGTGATATTCTTGTTGATTTAGAACTTGAACATGTAGCTAGAATAATTGATGCAACATCAGGTGATGAAAAAACTTTATGGGAAAAAATCTATGAAGTAGGTGCAAATGGTAGACGTACAGGAGTAGGTATTACTGGTTATGGAGATTTATGTGCAGCACTTGGTGTAAACTATGGAGATGTAACTACCACTGAGAAAATCATGTCTCTCAAAATGAAAGCTGAATTAGATGCAACTATTGACTTAGCAATTATTAATGATCCATTCCCAGCTTATAATAGGGATTTAGAATTTAATACAGATTTCATGAAAATTCAACCAAATGGACCAGCTAAAAGAATTTATGGGGGAAATTCTTTCTATGATTTCTTACTTAGTAATTACACAAATCAAGTAGTTAAGATGCGTAAATACGGTAGACGTAATGTTTCATGGAGCACCATTAACGTAACGGTGGCTTAACATAGTAATATGTTTTGAAAAATTGGATAAATTGCTGGAAAACTAAAAATAACTTAAAAATTTAATAATTATTAAATTTTAGTTTGGTAATTGAAATTATTTTTATACCTTTGCACAAAGAGGTATAAAAATATAAATTATGAAAATTGAAAATTTAACTATTGTTGAAGGGCAAACAAAAAGAATAAAACTAGAAGTTGGTTTAAAATTTGGTAATTACACTATTGTAAATGATGTAATTGCTACTGATGGTAAAAGAACATATTGGTTAGTAGAGTGTATCTGTGGTAGACAAAATTTTGTCAGACAAGATATACTAAAATCTAATCAAGCATCTAAATGTAGATATTGCTCTAATAAAGAAAAATTTCAAAAAAATGTAGATTTAGGTAAAATGGCTTCAAAAGGCTATTCTCTTAAACATTTTGGCGAAGGAGATCTTTGTTTGAGTTTATATGATACTTATATTTATGGTGCTGAAAAAAGAGGAATATTTTTTGATAAAGAAAATGTAACTGTAAAATATTTATGGAAATTACTTCAAAATCAAAATTTTAAATGTCCATTATCAGGGGTTGATATTTATCTTCGTGGTGAAGATAAAACAATTCCATTAACTGATAATGGTAATCCAAGATATGAACTTTTTAATGCATCTTTAGATAGAATTGATTCTTCTAAAGGATATATTATAGGAAATGTACAATGGGTACATAGACAAATTAATATAATGAAAAATGCTTATACAGAAGAGAGTTTTATTAATTTTTGTAAAAAAGTTGTTCAAGTTAATCAGCAGCCAAGTCAATCTTAGGTTTAAAGAGATTGAAAGGTTCAGAGACTAGAAGGGTGAGCCTAACAATAATCCCTTCCACGAAAATCCAACATCTACGAATGGTAGATGATGATATAGTCCGATACTCCTTAGAAATGAGGAGAGTATAAGATAAAGAACTTATACATAACAAATGCGCTCCTACGGGAACTATTAGTATTGAAACAGGAACAACAAGTGGTGGTGAGCCATTATTTAAGGCATATTATAATCGTCGTAAAAAATGTCGTGGAGATGAAACTCCAGATTTTATTGATTTAAATGGACAAGGTTATACTAATAATAGAGTAATTCATGGTACTTTTAAAAAATGGTACCTTAGTCAAAATCCATTAAGTAATATTGATGTATTAATGAGAATGCCAGATGAAGATTTGGATGCATTATTTGAATTTTCTCCTTGGTTTAGTAATACAGCAGAGGATATTACTCCAGAAGCAAGAATTGAAACTCAAAGTATATTACAAAAATATACAACGCATTCAATTAGTGCTACTATTAATTTAGCATCAGATACTCCTAAGGAAGTTATTGATACTCTGTATAAATTAGCTTGGAAAAATAATTTAAAAGGAACAACTGTATATCGTGATGGATGTAGAGCAGGTATTTTAACTAAAACTGCTGAAGAACATCCTGTAGTTACAGAACGTCCTTTAGAGTTAGAATGTAAAGTTGTTCAATTTAAAAATGAAAAGAAAGAATGGATTGCATTTGTTGGTATTTTAAATGGAACTCCACATGAAATATTTACGGGCCCAAAAGATTTAGATACTTTTCCTATCCCATCTTCTGTTACAGAAGGTACTATTATTAAAGTTAAAGTTGGAGATTATCCATCAAGATATGATTTTAGATATGTGGATAGTTATGGTTATACTAATACTTTAGGTGGATTATCTCGTATTTTTGATAAAGAATATTGGAATTATGCTCGATTATTATCAGCATTATTAAGAGAATCTGTATTACCAGAAAAAATGATTAAAATTATTGAAGGATTAAATTTCTCTAATAAAAGTATGACTAATTGGAAATCAGGAGTAATGAGAGCCTTTAAACCATTTATTATTGATGGTACTAAATCTCATGGAGAAATCTGTAGTGATTGTGGTCAAGAGAGTATAGTATATCAAAATGGATGCAAGCAATGCCTTAATTGCGGTAATTCTAAATGTTCATAGAGATTTTTTAGAATGCAAAAGAAAAGATTTTTTGTAGGAGATGAAGTTTGGTTTACTGAATGTGGTAATCTTTATACTGGATTTATAGTAGGATTTATTGAAGGTTGGATTAATAAAGGAGAATTCAAATTCAATATAAATCGAGAATGTGTAATTGATACTGATGATGAAGATGGTGAATATAGTTATTGGAGTGAGGAACATCTAGAACCAATAGAAACAGTTCCATTAGATGAAATCTACTATGATAATTAATAAATAATATGATACAAAAATTATTGAATGATGCAATAATTAATAAAAGTATGAAAGGAGTAGTTGAGTTCATTGTTATGAATTCAGCTACTGCCACTGCTCTTTTAAAAGAATTATGCATAGGTATTGAAGAAGAGGGGACTAGATTAAATAGTTATAAAAGTTATGAGATTTTAATTAGTAATACCCTTAAAGATAATGAATTTAGAGTTGGATAACATGAAAAAATTAGACCTTAAAACATTACTTAGTTTGAAAATTACCGCTAATTTATACAGTGATTTTTCAACAAAGACTCTACTGTATAATTACATTTGTAGTAGAATCAAAGAATTAGAATTAGAAAAAATAAACGATGAAAGTAAACGTAATAAATAGTGGAGGGAATGCCCTTCCAACATATGCAAAACCCGGAGATTCAGGACAGGATCTCCGTGCTAACTTTACCAATGGATTAGCTGATAAATATATGTTTCATGCAGCATTTGATGACATAAGGAAAACCTTATTAGTATTCAGTGGTGGTAGAGTATTAATTCCAACAGGGTTATACACTTCATTTCCTACAGGATATGAACTACAAGTTAGACCAAGAAGTGGTACTGCATTAAAATTTGGTATTATAGTATTAAATACACCAGGCACAATTGATTCTTGTTATAGAGGAGAAATTGGAGTTATACTTATGAATTTAGGTGATGATGTATTTGAAATACAACAAGGAGATAGAATAGCACAATTAGTTTTGGCTAAAGTATCCTTAATTGAGTGGAATGAAGTTCCACATTTAGATAAAACAGATAGAGGCACAGGTGGCTTTAACTCAACAGGAACAAAATAAAATGGAAGAATTTTATCACATATTTAGTGTGTATGATTACAAAGGAGGAGAATTATGCTCAGATGTAAATCTTACAAAAGATCGTTTTTTATCTCATTTACAACGTAAATTTGAAAATTATTTTGAAGATATTTTTGAATCAGGTAGTTATGAAACAGAATTAACAGATGCAGATTATGATAATTATGAAAATGGTACATTATCTGAGGATTTTTATGATAAATTTCTAACAGTAGGTAATTTAAAAACTTATCTAAGTGAACGTAGTTCAGAATATGCAGGTGGAGAAGGCTTTGTATCTGAATGGTATGTATCTAAAGACAATAAATTAGAATCTTATTACCCTTCTGATAAAGATTTTGAAATTATAATTTTTAATCTTAAATAAAATGAAAATTAAACAATTAAACAAAGTAATAACTCCAAGATTTACATATAGATTTGATTTAAAATTTATGTTTGAAGATGCTGACTATTATGAACATGAAATAGTAGAAGCAAAAGCAGATGATCCTAATTTAGAAAGATTTATTGAATTCATAGATAAATCATATCGTGTAAGATTTGATTACGATAATAGACCTGCTGATTATGATTTATTCTGCACAGAAAGTGATGAGAATGAAGATGGTATCTTCTTCTATTGGCCATATGATGAATATCAAGAAGCAAGATTAGTTGGTTCTCATGTAACATTCTTTGATGGGAATGGTACTGGGTATGAAGTTGATATTACAAAATAATATGAAGATTCAAGTAACATATAAAAGAATATTCGACTCTGAGGATTACTTCGATGAAACTGTACCTTTAAATAGGTATGAACTTGAAGAAATCCTTAGAGATGAAATTCTTGATGATATAGATTTATGTGATCCTGAATGGACTATTGAAAAAACAGTAAGATGTGATACTAAAGTTCGACTTAAAGATGAGACTCCAATTTATATAGTAGATGGTAATGATTCTGAGGACATTGATCCAGAAGATGAATTAGGATTCGAGAATATAAATTATTACCTTTGTCCTATTGAATATACAAATGAAGAATGTTGGTCAGATTATTATGTCTTTGCAAGAAGATGTGAATTTGAATTAGTATAATATGGAAGGTGATTTAGATACACATAGATGTAGTGGTCACTCACTAGAAAACTATCCTATTATTGAACCAGGTGAATACAAAGGTATATGGAGTGGGTACTTCGTAAAGATTATATTTGCAAATGGTAAAAAATCTGAAGATATTGAAGTTACTTGTGGAGTAAGAGGTATGTATTGCGATTGTGATATAAGAGTAAATGAATATGGAAAAATATTTGTAGAATAATATGAAATTAAAAATAAATAAAGGTATAAAATCCAGATTGAAAAATTGTTATAAAATAACAGTTGATTTTATGTTTGGTGATGCTGATGGAAATGAGGAATTAGATTTTTATATTTCTGATATGGCATACAGCCATCAAGAGGATAGAGAAGAAATGCATGATTTTATTAAACATATACAAAGTTGTATAGAGATTGATAGAAAAGGTAGAGGTGGTTTTGAACAGGCTGATGAATGTGTAAAATGGTATGGATTAGGACTTGATTGGAGAACTACATTTACTCCTGCTTACCAATGGGGTAGATTTTGTGAAGATGGTAGTCAAAATTATGCAGAAAATTCTGATGAATTATCAGATACATTGGATGAAAATTCACATTTTATTTATTGTATCCCAACGTATTCAGATGGATGGTATGCAAGTTATCAAAATATAACTATAGTGCATATGAATGAAGAAGGAGATATAAGTGATGTTGAAATTATAGAAGAATAATATGATAGTATTTGAAAACTACTTAGTAAGTAGAAATGTTAGAGGTAAAGTACAAATTGTTCATACAATCTGTGAACAAAATACTACCTCATTTGAAATAAAAAGATTTACAAGTCAATTGGCTGGAAAGATAACTCCTCAACCTGTTATTACTATAACTAGTGGTAAAGTTAAGAGAACTCCAATCCAACAAGCTGAATTAGAATATAAATCCATATTGAAAAAATATATGGACAAAGGCTATACTAAAATAGAAGATTTAACTGACACTCCTTTTGAGGATTTATCAGATTCTGAAATTGATGAATTGGTAAATACAGATAAAGAAGATCAAAATGGTGTACCAAAACCAATGTTAGCAGTATCTTCTGAGAAGTGTTCTTCAAATATATTTGAAAAAGAGTGGTATGCAAGTCGAAAATTAGACGGTGAAACTTACGCCGTCATTAAATCCTGTTAATTCGGGGAACCCTGGAATGGGAATCCCGAGCTAAGGTACGTAGTAATACGTATAATTGTGTAGAGACTAGGAGTGAACCCTAAAATATTAAGGGTAATAAATTCTCCCACGAACACAGGACATTTTTCATATTTTTATTTTGATGGTGTTAGATTTTTTAGTATCTTTGTATTTATAATAAAACTTATAAATATGGAAGAAATAAAACAAATATGCCGAAAATGTAACAAAGAAAAAGTAATTACAGAATTTGTAAAAGATAATCGAAGAAAAATTGGTTATTCTACTTTATGTAAGGAATGTAAAAAACTAGAAAGTAATACTCGTTACAATATAATAAAAGATGATCCAGAATTTCATCGTAAAAAATTAGAAAGTAATAAAAAATATAAAACGGAAAATAAAGAAAAAATTAAAGATGCTTGGACTATATATAATAACAAACCTGAAGTTGTAGAACGAAAACAGGAATGGGCTATAAAAAACCAACATCTAAGTGTTAATCATTATTTAAAAATAAAAGTAAATGGAGCTAAAAGAAGAGCTATTGAAAAAAATATACCATTTGATATTATTTATACTGATATAAATATTTTAGAATATTGTCCTATATTAGGAATTAAATTAAATTGGTGTGGAGGTCCTAGAGATAAAGATACTCCATCACTTGATAGAATAATTCCTGAATTAGGTTATGTTAAAGGAAATATATGTATAATTTCTAATTTAGCAAATATGATGAAAAGTGAGGCATTATATAATGAATTAGAGAAATTCTCTAATAATATAATGAAATATATGAAAAATGAAGAGATAGTCCGACCTATAGAGAATGGAAAATCTATAGAATTAGAAGATAAAGAGCTTCTAAGATAACAAAATGGTAAGATGTTGTCTATTCTTAAAAGAAGGTGAGATACATAGTGCAAGTCGTGGCGGTGGTGAATATGATATTCCAACTACTAAAATTAGAGCTAGTGAGAGACTAATGAAATGGTTTTTAGCTAACCCAGATTTTAAATTAGATGGTGAATTATACAATCATGGCACTTCTCTTCAAAAACTATCTGGTATGGCCAGAGTTAAAGAATGGGAACCAAAGTGTGATGTATTAAATTATTGGATTTATGATATATATCATCCATCTTTAAACTTTGATCTTAGATATGAACTCTTAATGGAGTTACAAGAAGAAATGAAAAATGAACCTAAAATTTGTGTTATTGATCATTATCTATTATCTGGATATCTAAAGATTAAAAAAACTCATGATCAATTCGTAAGAGAAGGTTATGAAGGATTAGTAATGCGTAATCCAGGTAAACCATATGGTATTGGAAAACGTTCTAGTGTTCTTATGGTTAAACTAAAAGAACGTATGGAAGAAGAATTTGAAATAACAGGTGTATCAGAAGGACTTCGTGATGAAGATTTCTGTTTTACACTAAAAACTAAAACAGGGAAATCCTTTGATGCAAAACCAATGGGAACTAGAGAAGTACGAGCAGAATATTTAGCAACATGGGAAGACCTAGTTGGAAAGAAAGCATCTGTTACATTTTTTAGTTGGTCAGATGATGGTATTCCAAGTCAACCTGTATTTAAATGTGTTCGTGATTACGAATAAGATATAACGTGAAATACACGTAAAAAATACTTTTTGTTTATAAAGTAGTCAAGCCTGGCCCCGTCGTGATGACGTGGTTAGGCTATTTTTTTTTATTCATATTTTATTAGTTTTTATCGGTTTTATTTTGTATCTTTACAACTTAATTATAACTAAAAATATGGACTACGATACAACAAATGATTTACACTCATACGGAAATTATCTTTCAACTTATCATCCTGGTACAGAGACTCAGTCTACTTTACTACCAATGGTAAACTATGAATATAATAAAAAAGATATAACTGGAATTGGCCCAACTGACCTTGCATTCCCTCAAAATAATGTTCCAACAGTTTTAAAAATGACTAATCCAATAGTAAATTTATCATCTACTTCAGATTACTCATATACACCACCTACACCAGTAGAAACTCCAACATCTATTGCAGCAGATATTAAAGTTGGAAAAAGCCAAACTGGTAAAGCTAAAGATATGGTTTCTTTTTTAACTAATAAAGGGTTATCTAAAGAAGCTGCGGCTGGTGTAGTTGGTAATTTAATGGTAGAGTCAGGTTTAAAAACAGGAGTTGGGGGAGATAAAGGTACTTCATTTGGTTTAGCACAATGGAGAGATCCTACTTCAGGACAGGGCAGATGGACTAATTTAAAGAATTTCACTACTAATAAAGGTTTAGATGTTAATTCAGTTAATGGACAAATGGAATATCTATGGCATGAATTAAATAATGGTTATAGTGGTGTTCTATCTAAAATAAAAGGTGCAAAAACTCCCGAAGATGCTGCTGAATTATTCAGAAAACATTTCGAAAATCCTGCACCAAATGCAAAAATGGAAAGTTTAAGACAACAATATGCTCGTAAATTTTACAATTCTTAATTAAAATAATAATAGCCTCTATGTACCTTAATCGGTATGTAGAGGCTATTTTTTTTATTTTATTGTGCAGAAGAAGTTGTTCCTCCTTGAAAACTTGCATTACTTAATGAATTTAATGGTTTTGTACTACCATCCCAATCTTTTAATGCTTTAAAGTTATTAGTTATAAAGTCACCTAAAGATTTATTACCTGCTACTACAGAAGGACCATTTTTAAGTAGATTAAGAGAAGTTTTATATCATGATGGAGTTCAAGACATACCTCCAATACTTGAAAAAGGATCAAACTCACTTGTTGCTCTCATTATAGTACTATATGCAATTACTGAATTTGGATCTACGTCTTTTTTATTACCACTACCGCCAGTAAATAACATTGTTAAAAGATACGTTAATCCAAAAGCTACTGTAAGATCACTAGCTGCCAACATTAAATTACCCATTCTTTGTTTATTTTTAAAGGAATCGTTTGCATGCATATGAGTAATATCTCTAAATGTATAAAGCATTGAATATAGTAATCCTTCTTGATAACTTCCTTGCCAAATTGTAGAAGGTTTTAATGTACCTCCTTCACTATCAGTAGTTTGAATTGTTCCAGCAACATTACCATTTTCATCAAATATAACTTTATTATATTTAATTGCTCCATTTTCATCACGTTCTAAAACAAAATTCCCCATAGCACTAGAACTAGTTGGTTTACCACCCCATAGTCTTAATTTACCAGTCCAATATGTTTGAAATTGTCTATAAACAAGTCCTTGAAACATATGATCCACATCACTCTTAGCTTCATGATCATAAAAACCATATGCTGTATCAGATGCCAATTTTATACTATTCTTTTGTTTTGTAGTATAAGCTCTTGGTAAATCATCCCCATCTTTTAGATTAGAGCCATCTGCATTTTTATATCCTTCTTGTATAAATGTTTTTAGCATTACTTCATACAAAGATTGTTGCTTTAAGAAATTTTCAGAAGTATATTTTGGATTATCTTTATGTTTATAGTATTCATCAAAGCGTTTATCTTTAGACATATCATATTCTAAATTACCATTTTTATCTAATGAATGAGCATCTAAAACACCTTCATGAACCATTTGAGCTAATAAAATAACCATACGATTAGTAAAATCAGGAGCAGTACTCCAAATATACATATATTGACTTAGTCCTCCAAAAAGACCACTTCTATCAACTTGAGTAGTTCTAACAGAAGAATTTATATCCTTATTAGCCATACCATACATATTATTTAATGCTTCAATAAAAGTATAATCAGCAAAATCTGATTTTCCTGCAAATGCATCTCCATATTTATGAATTCCTGTACCTGCCATGATTTCATAAGCGTGTTTTAAATCTACTGGATTAAATGAATTTTCTCCAAAGACATGGAAGGCAGCTCTTGTATAATTTTGTACTGTACCTACTAAAAGTTCTTTTACATATGATGCTGGACGCATTCCAATAATTAAAACAGAATTTATCTTACGAGGTAATTGTAATGCATGTGCAACTCCCATTAACTCTTTAGATATAATTGGTTCATTAAAAATAGTGATTTTAACACGATTTTGTAAATTCTTAATAACATCAGATACATCAGTTCCACTGTATCTACCCATCATTTTTACTATAGTGACAGCACCATGAATAATTGGTAGAAGATCATTCATTACTCTTTCTCTAGTATGAGCAAATACAAAATCTAATCCTAAAATATCTAAATTTGTTTCATAATAATGAATTGGATTTTCTTTAATAAGATTTTCTCTAGCTTCTGGTGACATTCTATGTTGATTAAACATTTTAGAATAATCTTCATTTTGTTTACTAGCATTAATACGTTGTTCTGGAGATAATTCACGAGTATCAATCATATCTCTTAAATCTGCAAATCTTTGTTTAGCTTCTTGAATAAGATTAGATGCTGTTAATCCACTTAAACGTCTTACTTCTGTACCCTTTTTTAATGGAGCTAGAAAATAACCACTATCTGAATTTTCAATTAACTCTTTAATTTTAGGTAATTTTGAACCCTCTACTTCAGAAAGTTGACTTTCTTCAGGAGTTAAATTTGATCTAAATCTATTAATCGACCATAGAACAGTTTTTAAATACTT
>OCZT010007523.1_pt1 | contig 10672 bp, 13 predicted proteins | sample 1539031 | NCBI WGS metagenome assembly OCZT01 (sample SAMEA3539308, study PRJEB22396) | soil metagenome | biome: tundra; feature: field; material: soil | place: USA | collected 2010-05 | depth 0.15 m
AAGTACTCCGCGCTGTGCAGTACAAATTCTCCTAATGTCAAATCAAGTGCTTTGCTGGCAAGTTTCGCTTCTTTGAGCGCGTGCCGATTTAGGGCAATGGATGTCTTAGTCATAGAGTGGGTGTATGCTTTTCCATAGGTGATAATCAACACATTAGCTATGTCGCTATGCCTGTTTTTTTTTAAACTATAGTTTTTAAAAAAGTTAATTCACTGATAAACAAATTTTTACAAAAAAATTACCACTTATGGAACAGGAAATTCCTGTTCCTGCTTGCTATTTTTGGGGGTGAATAGTTTTCGGGGGAGGGAGGGGTGGAGATTTCTTTTCCTTGCTTCTTCCTCTCCGCTTTTCTTGGCGAGGGGGCTACCAACTTTTAGCAGTTTCATATCAATCCAGTTTTAATTTCTCATTTATTTTTTTATCCGGTTTTGTATGTTCGTGGCGCACAAGTGAAAGTGATTCATCTTAAACAGGAATAAGCTACTTATGTCATAATGGCATTTACTGTTTAGTTGTGGTTTAGTCTTCCAGAAGTAAAAAAAAACGCGCAAGGAGAAGTTGGAAGACAGCCAAAGATTAAGCTGAGAAGTCCATGAAGAAAAAATGAGAAAGTGATTTCAGCGTGGGGCTGCCAAAGGACAGAAACATCGCCTGAAATTTCTTTCAAAAAAGTTCGGCTTTATTTTGGCTGAAACCGAGAAAATCTTTGTGCGTTTTTCTGTTCGGATTTTCCTGAATATTTATACCAAAAAAGATAAAGCATTTAAGCAGTATCTTTGTAAGCAGAACTGAAACAAATGCAAAGATCATTTCCAATATATGCTACTTTGTTGTTGATACTTCAATCATTGATGCTCACCGCTCAGACACCTCATCAAGATTCCATCAATAGCATTGTTTCACTTCTTGCAAAAGAAGATACCATGACCATTGTAAGGGATGAGAAATCTCACAAAGGGATGTATTATAAATTCAACAGCAAAAATGCTATCCTTTTATCTACAACTGCAACAAAAGAAGATTTAATAACCCTGACAAAAAACCCTTCGCCCACAGTTCGTGCTTACTCCATCTATTACCTTACTCAAACCTATTCTGATTTGCCCTTTATCAATCTGATTAAGGAACATTTGAATGACATGGAAACTGTCCGGTTTATGCAAGTGGAATATCCTTCTGATGGAGGTCCTATGCCAGTTTTTCCAACACAAAAAGTAGGAGAACTATTCGTTAATTTTATTGGATGTACAAATAGTTTTAGTAATGGAAGCGCTTACTCTGGCTTCGCTTTAGGGGGTGGTACTGTGTATTATAAACCTTATCTAAAGATTAAAAAAGATTTAGAAAAAGTAGATAGTATATTGATTTGTACCCCTAATCAATTAACACAAACAGATCGTTTACTATGCATGGATTCCCCAAATGAAAATTATTACAAGAGTGTCCGAAAACAGGTGGAAGAAAAACAGAATCCGACAGAAGTGATTTATTTATCAAAATATAAAAAAAATGAGGATGCTGATTTAATCTTAAACAACCTGCCTGCGTATAATCATAAATATCCCGATGGAACATATAGACATTTTGCAGCTTTTCTAAATTTTCAGCATCCGAAATTATTCAGGTATTTATCGGACAGCATGAAAAAATATTATCAAGACCCTTTTTATCTTGATGCAATCAGTGGATATAGAAATAAGGAATCTCTTCTTTTATTTCAGAAAGTATTACTTCAAGCAGATGCAGATAGTTTAAAGAAAGACAGAAAGTATTTGATAACACAAGAGATTTCAAATTCATTAAAAAAGAATTTCATAGCAATATATGCTCCTTTGTTATTTACTTTATTGGAAGAAAATCCCGGTGTATTCTCAAATGTGCCTGCTGGTTTGTGGAAAGCAGATGCAGACAGAACATATAAATATTTTTTAAAATGTCTGAATGGAGCACATAGCGGTTATTACCGGGCAGATGCTTTCGGACGAATTTTGACGATTCTTCTAAAGGATGCACCTGATTATATGGGTGACTATTTGGTGAATAATTTACAACCCGGGCTAGATTATGGGTATTTCAAGGCATCTATGAAATATATTTATAGCAGCAAGGATGAAAAATATGTTTTGCCATTAATAGAACTTATTAAAAAAGAGACCGATAAGGTTAATGCTAATGTTGAAGTAAAAATACTGGAGGGTTTTAATATTCCAATTGCAAAGCAAAAATTAGAAAATTTATTTATGGAGCATCCCGAATTAAAGCCATTGCCGGAAACAGAAACAGAAGCAGTCAGAAGATTCAAAGAATTGGTATATGAAACAACCCCTTTAATTAAAAATTAAAATTATGTCAAAAGCAAAAGCACCAAAACCCGCACCAAAGATTATTCCCAATTTACCAAGTAAGAAGTTCGGAAAAAAATCAGGAGGTGGTCGGAGCAACGCAACCGAAAAGAAAAAGGACAATTAAGTTTGAATCTGTACAATCCAAAATAGCCCCAATAGAGACGGACAGACGAATGCATTAATGCAAAAAAACAATGACAATTAATAACGGAATTGACAAAACAACAAAATGGCTATTAACATGCGGACAACTTGGTTGTATTTTATTTATTGTACTGTTTTTAATTCAAGGACAACTAAGAGACGCTTATTCGCCATTAAAATTTCCAATTAGTTCCTTATCAATCGGACATTATGGTTGGATACAAAGGGCAAATTTTCTGATTTCAGGCTCACTTATTTTTCTTTTTTCAATTGGTTTTCGCAGAGCGACACCAATATTAAAAAGTTCTCTGTGGACATCAAGATTAATTGGTGCAGTGGGTCTTGGTTTGTTTGGTGCAGGACTTTTTTCGTCTGACCCAGTCTATGGTTATCCAATGACCGAGCCTATTAGAATAGCTCAATTTACAGTTACAGGACACCTTCATGACTTTTTTTCAATTTTTGTTTTTGCTTGTTTGCCTATTGCTTGTTTTAAAATGCGGAATAGATTTAAAGAATTTAATAATAAAAAATGGGCGACATACACTCTAATTTCAGTCATAGGTATGCTAACTGCTTTCATTATTGCTGCAATAGGTTTTAAACAAATTCCAGTATTTGTTGACTTTGCTGGTGTTTTCCAAAGACTAAGTATCATATTTGGTTTTGTTTGGCTGACAACTTTATCAAGACTTATAATTAAGACTGAATAGACAATGAATGACACCCAAACAATATTTATCATTACGACAATTTCACTTTGGGTAATTGTGACAGTTTATTGGATTGTTTCATCCAAAACAATTTCATCAGAAAATCATAGAGGTAAAGAATTATTTTCATTTTTAAAACTCATTGGTTCATCGTTAATAATTTATTTTCCCTTGCTGACTGGCGGACTAATTTCTACTTCTCTTTTCCAGACCTCTCTTACAAGTGGACTAACAGGTTTGACATTTTGTATTTTAGGAATTGCAATAATGGTTTGGGCAAGACAACATCTTGGTAAAAATTGGAGCGGTAATGTCACCATTCAGCAGGGGCATACCATATCAAGGAGCGGACCGTACGAATATGTGAGACATCCCATTTATAGTGGCGGTTTGCTTGCAATGTGTGGTTCCGCTATTGTACTTGGACAAATCTTCGGTTTTATCTGGGTGCTATTCTGTGCATTCGGGCTTACTATGAAAATCAAACAGGAAGAAAACTTGCTAACCAAACAATTTCCTGATGAGTATCCACTTTACAAAAAGCAAGTAAAAAAACTGATACCATTTATTTGGTAATGTACCAAAGGGAAAAAGACCTGAGCATTACGATCATGATTTATTTTTGCCTGCCCGCATTATAAGAAGTACGATAACTATTACTACCGCTATAACAATAAAAATTCCGAAATCCATTCCGGCTTTGAATATCCCTGCTATGGCACTACAAGAACTGAGCAATATGGAAATCAAGATTATTGATAATAGTTTGAGATAATTTTTCATTGTTTCATTGCTCTTATTTAGAAAGTACCAAAGAAAATACTACTGCATAACTCTGTGAAACCAAGAAAGTAAGATTTCTATTTTTGACCTTTAATACGGAAATATCTTTTCGCATTTCTACGTGTTGCATTTGATTCCACCACTTTTTTATGTTCCTGAAGCATTGCAACTTCCTCTTTGTGTTGAAAATTATTTTCGCGCTGGTGGCTTTCCATTTTGGATACTGAAGGGACTTTTTTCTTTTTGGTCACGCCCTTAGCATTCTTCATGGAAGTAGCGATAATCTCTCCTTCATCCATTTTAGGATGTTCCTTCAGCATGGCATTGGCAATTTCAATCGCCTTAGTTCTCACCTTAACAGGTAAATTCTTCATTGAATTGGGGTAGTTTATTTTTGTCCAAGGCATAACTTTACTTTTTATATGAATAAATTATTCCAGTTTTAAATCCTGTTATAAAGGTGGTGGACAATTCAATAGAAAGTATTACATAATCCTTTAAATATTTTGCATTATTCCCACATTCTGAAAATAAAGTGAGTGTGTAAAAAAAATGCTTGCAAATGCGTTAGCACTTACAAGCACAAATTTATCTCTTGCGGAAAATAAAAACCTACACCTTGCAAGAGTGGTTGCGATTTAATTATGCTGCTACCGCAAGCATAGATTTACATTCTGCTGCACATTTGCGACAAGCATCTGCACATTCTTTGCAATGTTTCATGTCAGAATGTTTTTTACATTCAGTTGCACAAGCATTACAAGCATCTTCGCATTTTTTGCAAAGAGCATCAAGGTTTGAATTGGTTTTACTTGCAGCAACTAAAGCGTTGCAAGCATCAGCACAAGCGATGCAAAGTTTTACGGAATGTTCCATTCCTGCTTTACTTTTGTTTTCTGTTGAGCAAGTTTCACATGCCTCTGCACATGTTTCGCAAGCATCAATGCAGCTTTCAATTTGTTTGTTTTTCATTTTTTTATAATTTTAGTTTGTAACTGAATTGTTACGCTGCGAAGGTTAAAGGATTGATACTTTAAAGCATTACGTGATTTTGGAAATAAGTTATATCATTCACACATTTCGGCTTTCAGTTTAAGAGTTGTAACATCAAATTTTGTGTGAATTATGTAAATCTTTTCTAAAGTTGTGTAACATCCAAGAATGAATTGTGGCTCACTTTCGCCAAGTGAAAATTCATTCACAACTAAAACAAAATATTTTATGAAAAAAACAATCTTATTATTTGCCGTAATCGGTTTCATTGCAATGGTAGCTGCAACAAAACCATCTTTCTCAAAAGAGAAAGCAAGTAAAAATTCAAATTATGAATTAATTGATGCAAAGTATAAAGCCTGTGTTGAGGCTTGTAACGCTTGTGTTGCTTCCTGTAAGAGTTGCGAGACCAAGTGTACAAAGGGAAAGGATGCTAAAATGACTGATTGCATTCAACTTTGTAAGGAATGTGTTTCTGCATGCGAAACAGCTATTAAATCAATGAATTCAAATAGCACTACCGTTAAGAGTGATTGTGCAGCGTGTGCAAAAGCGTGTGATGCATGTGCTACTGAATGTGATAAGTTTACAAATGACCATTGCAAAAAATGTGCTACTGATTGTCGCAAAGCTGCAAAGCTTTGTAATGAGATGTAAGGAAATACTTAGTGTTAGAATGGTTGGTTAAAAATGGGGATGAAAAATTCATCCTCTTTTTTTTTATCCTCTCCTGAGTTCTTTCTTTTTATATTCAAACCTTTAACCCTAATGACAAAGGACAGTAATTAAAAATGCAATGGACAAGAATACATTGAGAATCTGGTTTTTAACAGTTTCATTTATTTTGATCCTGTTTGGGGTTTTGTATTGTTTCGCAGGTCTTAAACTTTTTGTGCATGTTGGAATTTTACCTGATGATAAAGATGTTTTGATAGATTGGGAAAGTGCCCTCTATGGTGCAATTATGATTGGATGGGGTACAACAATTTTTCTTCTCGGCAGACTTGCATTCCGCAGACAGGACAAAGAGTTAATGAAGATTTTGCTTTACGGAATTATTCTTTGGTTAATCATAGAAGCGATATTTTCATTTTATCTTGGTGTTTACTTTAATGTTGGTGTGGACTTTGCGGTAGCTACACTATTTGCTTTTCCAATTATTAAAGCCATCAGGCAACTTGATAAAAAAAATGAATGAGACAATTCAACACTTGCGGGTGTAAAATGAGAAGATCATTTCAAAAGAAAAAATGAAACCAGTCAAATAAATAAAATAAAATCATATCAAAACAAAAAGCACCAAAACCAGCACCTAAACTTATCCCTCTTTTGCCAAGTAAACATTTTGGGAAAAAATCAGGAAAAGGACGCGGTAATGCACCTGAAAAGAAAAAGGGCAATTAAGTTTGAATCAGCACAATCCAAAATAGCCCCGATAGAGCCCGGCAGGGTGTTACCGTGTAACATTTTTTTTCTCCCATTGTGTGGGAGAGAAAAAACGAATAGCGGGAAAAAGCTCCTGAAACCAAAGAAACCAGTTCAGAACATGCAAGCCAGGAACCAAGTCCCTGAAAAATTTAAACTTTAATCTGCTCTTTCTTTATTTCTAACTCCATTTCCAAACCTTCCCTCCCCTTTTTTCAAGTCGCCACTAATGACGATACTTTTCAGAAACTCAAATTTTATGTAATCAGAGCCAATAAATTTAAAAATCCTAAAGCATTTATTCAATTGGAACTGATTTACTTTCAAGTTATGGAATCCATTATTATTATCATCGAAATTTTATCAATCTTAAACGTAAAGCTGATGCAACTCAAAAAACATCTTCTTATCTGAATATTAATAATATTGAAAACCTATTTAAACGGATGAATCTGACGGACTAAATATTTTTCTTTACACCCTTTCGTAATTTCATTGTAAACGATTTATTTATTCATAAACCACCCCGACACGCTTATCGCGTGTCGGGGTGGGCTGTTTGTATTTGTATTCACACCTCTTTAAATTCGGCTTTAGCCGATGTATTGGGTAAGATTAGAAATATGTAGGAATTATAATAGAACTTATAGAACAAAAGTTTTTTGCTTCTTTTGGTCGCTTCGCTTTCTATAAGGTCTCTCATATCTGCTTTATCACTTTACAATAAAAAAGCTGTAGGAAAATATTTTTTTTATTTTTTATTGCAAAGTCGCCACGGCAAGTGTAGAAGATTCATGGAGAAAAACATCGTTACGCATTACGCATAACGATGTTTTAGTTTCAGCAGATAATTAAAGTCCTGACATTATTGTTTGCAGTTCTTCTTTTGTTTTACCAAGTTTCGTTTGAACCTTAGTTAACATTTCATCTTTTTTTCCGTCTTCGTAACGCAAATCTGCATCCGTTAAGGTTGGAAATTTTGTTTTGAGTTTGCTTTTTTGCTCATTCCAACTTCCTTTAACAGGAGCAGAAGGTGTGGCTGTGGTGTTTGTCATATTTTTTTGTTTTACATTGTGAATGAATTTTCACAACAGGGCAAAGATGAGCACCTTAATTTAGGCAAGTGTTACAAGAAAATGGAAATATGTTGCATGATTCATACGTTAAGAGTTTACCTGTCCGCAAAGAACAACGGATAAACAGTATATTTGTTACGCCTATAACGAGTTAGCAGTAATGAAAACTAACGATAAAAAAACAAACGGACTTCGGAGAATGCTCATCAGCGGAATGATACGCGGTATTTTGGCAAATCGGACAGACAATGAACAAGGACTACATCATCAAGACAATTGAGAATTTGCCGACAAACATTAACGGCTACACACTCTACATCTACGAAGTTAGAAGTTTAGAATCTTGGGGATTAATTTGTACGAAAGGACAGTTAAACAAAAAAAAACTGTTAGACATCTTTGACAACAATAACGAAATCAAACACTACTACTTTGACAACAATTTAGAATTTCAGTTCGCAGTTGACTATGTAAAAAATGAAGAGGAACTGCTCTTCGGTGAAACAAATACGGGTTCATTACCGGACTCCCTGACAACTGTGATGACAAAAATTTCTGAGTATAAAAAATAAATGAGAGCACGCTGACTTTTAGAAAAAATATTATCAGACAGACAATCGTTCTACAAAGACACTCCAACGCATGGTGACTCCAACTAACAAAATCAATTGAGATATGAAAAATTTATTTTCAAATGTTACTTATATTCATTCATTGATATATAATAATTAATCATTTTTGCCATCTTCCATTTACTCATAAATTAAATGCTCACTACACACAATACAATGCGCTCTGTTAAACAATCTCTGAAAAATATTCTTTTACCCCCCCCCCAATTTTTTTCGTTAATAGGCAAGAGTTATTCATTAATAATATTTTCTAAAAATAAATTATCGCTCGCACCATTAATGGTTGTGGGCTTTTTGCTTTTTATAAACTCAAACACCACTAATTGAAACTCTCATATTATGAAACCTGAACAACAACATGCTCCTCTTAACGTCCTATTTGCAGATGACGATAGTGATGACCGTTCATTTTTTGAAAAAGCATTGAAGGAGGTAGCTATCTCCACTAATCTTACAACTGTTAATGACGGAGAACTTCTGATGAAATATCTTGCTGATAATTCAGAACAACTTCCTAATGTTCTTTTTCTCGACCTTAACATGCCCCGCAAAAACGGCTTTGAATGTTTAGTTGAGATAAGTGAAAATGAAAAGTTGAAAGACCTTTCCGTTGTCATATTTTCAACATCTTATCCGCAGGACAAGAGTTATGAACTGGGCATGATAGGCAATCTCTTTAATTTAGGAGCTCATGTTTATATTCGCAAGCCCACTGACCTTAATCAACTCAAACAACTCCTAGACCATTCGCTTCGCATGGTGGTAGAAAAAGTAGTTTCAAACATTCGATTAAAATATATCCTTAACGCATAAAATCAGAAGCCCAACTTTATGTTGAGCCATCCGACAGTTATGTTACGTTAAGTGTTCACCACTCATTCTTCACCAAGCATCTCGGGTCATGTGCCTGAGCTGGCAGTCCACTTTTCGTGTACCTGACGAACACCTTATCTTTATTGCAACTGTACACCGTACCATCCATACAATCTGCATGGAGCAAATCACCCCCTGCATGGTCTGGGACGAATGTCACTTTTTCTCCTGCTGTAAAATCTGATGTTGTGTATTCCATTATAAGACCTGTTTTTATAGATTAATAATAAATTACATCATTCAAACATTTTGACGTTTGGAGAATGTAAAAACGACACATAATTGATATTTTAATCCGTTAACTATTTTTTACGAGGAAGTATTCCTATTGTACTATCGTTTTCCCCTTTATCATTAACCGGAATCATTTTCCTATGACATTCAGGACATTCATCCGGTTTGGAGCTGGTTTTATCAGGGTGCACCGGGCAGGCGTACTGTGTACACTCATTTTCAGTGGTTGTTTCAGGTTTAGTCGGTGATGAACAGGAACAAATAATCACGCAAAGGAATACAGCCAGAATATTTTTCATAATTGTGATTTTAATTGGAGGTCAAAATTCCCTCGTAGCAGAGCTACGAGGAATTCTTGTTAGTTATTAAACTTTGCTTTTACATTTTTCTGATTTAACAAAGTTCCCGTCAGAATCAAAACACAAACGTTTTGTTTTTACTTCAGCTTCATACTTGATTTTGCCATCAGCGTCAACAGTTTTTTCAGCAACAACTATTTTTTCGTTTGCATAGTTTTTTGCTACATAATCATTCACCGATTTAGGTAATTCCGAAGTGTTGATGGTTGTTGTTGTTTTAATCACGTTTCCATTCGGGTCAATTGAAATACACATTTTTTTATCCTTATCCGTAAACTTAGTTTCATAATTATCTTTTCCTTTCTTCCAGTCTTCCGCTTTGCTGTATGGATAGAGCGAAGTGAATTTTGAAGTAACAGCAGCAGGTACATCTGTGGTACTCTTCTTTTGTGCGTAAGCAAAAATTCCAGTTAAGGAGATTGCTAAAATTAAAAATAGTTTTTTCATAATTTATTTAGTTTAATTGTGAATGAATTTTCACAACGGAACAAATGTGATTACTTTAATTGCATCAGATGTTACACAACCATAGAAAGAAGTTGCATGATTCACACGTTAAGAGAATGATTGAAAGGAATTGGATCGGATTCTTACTGTAAGACCTGCGTACACTCGGCTTCAAAATACTTGCCGATTGCTTCGAGGACTCATCACAGGAGAGACGGTGCTCGCCTGATGAATAGATGCTCAAAATAATGCCCCACTCATCCAATATAGATTTAAATAAATATTTATAGAAATAATAATAATTGAATAATGTATAATAATTAATTAATTGAATTTATTGCATTTGAATAAGTATTGATTCGAAGTTTAAAAAAAATAGATATTTGCGCTTTAATCATATAATCATGGAACACATTTTTTATTCTTATTACATCGATTTTCTCCTAAAAGGGAAATTAAAAGCAGTTCAAATTTCACTTGCTGTTACTTTTACTTTACTGGTTGTCATTGTAAATGCAGGAGGCTTTTTTAATTATATAATTGGAAAATCAGATGCTGTAATTGATCTGCTTTTCCTGGTACTGTTCATCTACAGTTTAATGAATTTCGGATATGCTGTTTTCAATCGTTATTCACCTTCACCTG
>OCZT010007524.1_pt1 | contig 10671 bp, 9 predicted proteins | sample 1539031 | NCBI WGS metagenome assembly OCZT01 (sample SAMEA3539308, study PRJEB22396) | soil metagenome | biome: tundra; feature: field; material: soil | place: USA | collected 2010-05 | depth 0.15 m
TCAACGTGGGGTTGTTGAAAGCGGAAAGTATTCCTAAGCACTTTCATTAAGAGAAATGTAACTTTGCCTAAGTTTTTGTTCATGTCCCTCGATACAATCATAGAACTTCAGAAAGCCTCCATCTTTCAAAAGCACAATTTGGTGCTCACCGATGTTTCGCTCACCATTGACAAGGGTGAATTTGTTTACCTCGTTGGAAAAACAGGAAGCGGCAAGAGCAGTTTGCTGCGCACGTTTTATGCTGACATCCCTCTTTTGCAGGGCGAAGGAAAAATTGGCGGGTATGACCTGAAAAAAATAAAACGAAAGGAAATTCCATTTCTCCGCAGAAAACTTGGGGTGGTCTTCCAGGATTTCCAGTTGTTGCCCGACCGCTCCATCAATGATAATTTATTTTTTGTAATGAAAGCTACAGGCTGGAAGGACAAGGAGCAGATGCAGCAGCGCACGCAGGCCGTTCTGGAAAAAGTTCACTTAGGAACGAAAGGTTTCAAAATGCCCCATGAACTTTCGGGTGGTGAGCAGCAGCGGGTGGTCATAGCGCGCGCACTGGTCAATGAACCCGAAGTGATCCTTGCCGATGAACCTACCGGAAACTTAGACACAGAAACCGCCCTGGAGATCGTTGGACTATTGCATGAGATCAGCAAGACACGACGCGCGGTCGTCATTGCCACGCACGATTTTCACCTCTTTGAGTATTTTACAGGAAGAACGATCCGGTGTGAAGGAGGGAGAATTACGGATACTAAAATAGCAGACCCAACAACTGCCTGACATTTTTTTTGTTAGAAAAATTTTCCTCAAGAATCTTTTCACGTTTTTGCCTTTCTTCTCCATTAAAAGGGACATTCATCAATCGGAGTATCTCTTTTTTCATTTCTGCTGAAGAATCTGTTGTATGGCAAAGCACGTCAAGCCCTGTATTTGCAACCATCGGAGAATTTACAATGCAATGCCTTCCAATGTAAAGCGCAGAGAGTAATTTCAGTTTTATTCCCGTTGCTTGGAAGGTGGGCAGAATATTTATCTGAGCATTTTGAATGAGAGAATAAATTTCTTTTGTTGAGATATTTTCGCGAAGTTGAATATTTTTTTTATTCCTCACCGATTCTTTCAATTCATCGGAAACACCATTTCCAGCGATCACAAGAGGAACATTGATATCGTTGAAAACTTCATTTACAAGATAAAGTGCTGCCTTATTATTTTCTCCCACAGCAAGGCTTCCGTGATACAATGCAAAATCTCCTTTCCCTTCTTTGATCTCGAGGGTATCATGAGGGTGGAACGCCATAATGTTTGAGACATTTTTGTATTTACCGGAAAGATATTTTGTATCCGCAGGCGAGATAGCAGCGATCGCATTCGCTTGTAGGAGAACCGATTCAAATTTTTCAAGTTTCTTCGCTTCGCTTTCAAAATATTTTCTGCGGAAGAATTTTTTTTCAACCAGGGCGAGATTTGAATAATAATTATGCTCGATGTTGTGCATCCGAACGATCTTAGTCCTACTCTTTAATCTTTCATCGCCTAGATGAAAACAGCAATGCAATCCTTCAAAAAGAATGGGGGAATCATCTTTCAGTAAATTTTTTACCAGTTCTTCAGATGAACGGCTTGCGACAATATAGGGCAAAGAATTAAAAAGCAAATGCTTGCCTGCTTTTCTCCTGTAATAAAATACTTTGTCGCAGTATTTTTCAAGTTCTGTTTTCTTTCCGCGACCGTATTCAAAACAATGGAGGGTAATTTTTGTTCCTTCCTCATGAAGCGCTTTCAGTTTATAGTAAATATCAATCACGCCTCCATAATCAGGAGGGAATGGGACATCAAAAGCAACGATATGAAGGTGTTTAGAGCTCACGTTTTAAAAGACAAACCAGAAATTAATTATTTTATAAAAGGAAACAAAAATACAAATAATGCCCTCCCCCTACCCCCTCTCAAGGAGGACAAGCAGCCAAAGACACCAAACAAAAATGCCCTGCTAAAATCAGCAAGGCATTTGCATTTAAGTCTCCCCTGAAGGGGGAGATTTAGAGGGGGCCGTTTTACTTAGACTCCGCCAAAATCTTCTTCGCTTTTTCTTTTGCTTCGTCAATGGTTCCTACCAGGTGGAATGCTGCTTCCGGCAGGTCATCCACTTCACCATTGAGGATCATATTGAAACCTTTGATAGCATCTTCGATGGAAACAAGCGCGCCTTTCAGACCCGTGAACGCTTCTGCCACGTGGAAGGGCTGCGACAAGAAACGCTGAACGCGTCTTGCACGGCTCACAACCAATTTATCTTCGTCAGAAAGCTCATCCATTCCGAGGATCGCGATGATGTCAAGTAATTCTTTGTAACGCTGAAGGGTCATCTTTACGTTCTGAGCGCAATCATAATGTTCTTTCCCTACAACTGCAGGCGTAAGAATACGTGAAGTGGAATCCAACGGATCCACCGCAGGATAAATTCCCAACTCTGCAATTTTGCGGCTCAATACGGTGGTTGCATCCAGGTGGGCAAATGTGGTTGCCGGTGCCGGATCGGTAAGGTCATCCGCAGGAACGTAAACCGCCTGAACGGAAGTGATGGAACCGCGTTTTGTAGATGTGATACGCTCCTGCATCACACCCATTTCGGTTGCGAGCGTGGGCTGGTATCCTACTGCAGATGGCATACGTCCGAGAAGTGCCGATACTTCCGAACCCGCCTGCGTGAACCGGAAAATATTGTCAATGAAGAAAAGAATATCTTTTCCTCCTGATTTCTCATCGCCATCGCGGAAATATTCTGCAACTGTTAATCCTGAAAGCGCCACACGCGCACGCGCTCCGGGAGGTTCGTTCATCTGCCCGAACACGAAGGTTGCTTTGGATTCTTTCAATCCTTCCATATCCACTTTCGAAAGATCCCATCCGCCTTTTTCCATGGAGTGCTTGAAGGCATCTCCGTATTTCATAATTCCAGCTTCGATCATTTCGCGCAAAAGATCGTTCCCTTCGCGGGTACGCTCCCCTACTCCTGCAAATACTGAAAGTCCTCCGTATCCTTTTGCGATGTTGTTGATGAGCTCCTGGATCAATACTGTTTTTCCCACTCCCGCACCACCGAACAAACCGATCTTTCCGCCTTTTGCGTAGGGCTCGAGCAGGTCGATTACCTTAATTCCGGTAAAAAGAATTTCAGAGGATGTAGAAAGGTCTTCGTATTTAGGAGGGTTGCGGTGAATGGCATACCCGTTTGATTTTTCTACCTGCGGAAGCCCGTCAATCGCCTCACCCACCACGTTGAAAAGCCTTCCGTTGATGTTAGGACCAATTGGCATTTTGATCGAAGCGCCCGTAGAACGAACTTCTGTTCCGCGGCTCAGTCCGTCTGTAGAGTCCATTGCGATGGTTCTCACGGTATCTTCACCGATATGCGTCTGGCATTCGAGCACCACATTCACTCCGTCAGGACGGGTAACTTCCATCGCTTCAAGAATGTTGGGGAGTTTCACCTTTTCTCCATGAAACGAAACGTCCACCACCGCACCGATGATCTGAGATATTTTTCCTTTTAATTGGGACATATAATTGGGTATTATTTTTTGTGATTTCGAGTATGCGAAAGTAATATTATTTGGAAATTGACAAAAGGAAAGTTATCAGGTTTTTTGACTTATTTGGGCGCGTCCCTACGGGTCGGGCTTTCCGTTCCAAGTCCTCGCTGCGCTGCGGGCTTTCCACTGCAATCCCTCGCGCTAACAGCCTGTGTGAGGTATGATTTTCTTTACCCCGCGCTAAAGCACGAGGTTATTAATAACCCCGACATTTATGTCGGGGTAAAAGAGCACCACACACAATTCTCCCTTCTCCCTATAAGGGAGAAGGGCTGGGGATGAGGGCGAGAACAGAACGCCCCAAACAAAACACTTTCGTAACTTTATACACTGATGCAAGTTTACGAAGGCATAGAAAAATTCACCGGGGCGAAGAATCCTGCTGTCACCATCGGCACCTTTGATGGCGTGCACCTGGGGCATCAGAAGATCATTCAGCAGCTGAAAGAAGCTGCGGAATCCGTGAAGGGAGAATCCGTCATCTTTACTTTTTATCCTCATCCCCGCATGGTTCTTTTTCCGGATGACGACAGCCTTAAACTGCTTTCCACGGAAGAAGAGAAAAGAGAATTGCTTGAAAAATTCGGTGTGGATCATCTCATCGTTCACCCTTTCACCAAAAAATTTTCCCGCATCACGTACACGGAATATGTACGAGACATTCTTGTTAACAAACTAAAGATCAAGAAGCTCATCATCGGCTTCAATCATCATTTCGGCAGAAACCGCGAGGGTTCGTTTGATGAGTTGAAAAAACTCGCGCCTGTATATGGATTCAAGCTGGAAAAGATCGCTGCTCAGGACATTAATAAAGTAGAGATCAGTTCCACCAAGATCCGCAAAGCGCTTGAATCGGGCGACATCAAGACCGCAAATAAATTTTTGGGCTACACATACTCTATCAAAGGCAAGGTCGTTAAGGGAAAAGGATTAGGAAAAGGGCTTGGCTACCCGACCGCGAATATTGATATTGACGACATGCGCAAATTAATTCCGGCAGATGGAATTTATGCTGTGACGATTGAATTTGAAAATAAAATGTTCAACGGAATGTTAAACATCGGTTTTAATCCTACTGTAAGCGGGGAAAAGCGTACCATTGAGGTGAATATCTTCGACTTTCAAAAAGATATTTATGGAGAATCGCTGCGAATATTTTTCAAACAAAAAATCCGTGATGAAAAAAAATTTGAAAACCTGGAAGCTCTCAAAAAAGCAATTAAGGGAGATAAAGAGAATTCGTTGAAAATACTTACAGCATGAAATTATCAGTAAAGATACTTCTGCCTTTTGCCTTTTTACTTGTGACTTGTGACTTGTGCCTTGCCCAACTTCTCGACACCGCTGCCCTCATGGCTCAACCGGGTTATGATAACCTCACAGAAGCTCTTGACCATCCAAATATCGTGTACCGCCTAACCCTTAAAGGGAAAAAATTAAAAATCTTCCCGATGGAAATTCTCAAATTAAAAAACCTGCAGGAACTGGACTTAAGCAAAAATAAATTCGATTCGCTCCCCGAACAAATAGGACTTTTGACCAACCTGCAAGCGATAGATGTTTCGGGAAACAAATTAGAATACCTTCCTGATTCAATCGGAGAATTAAAGAATCTTAAAAAACTTGTCGCCTCAAAAAATAATTTGATTGCACTTCCGCATCGTATTGGCGATCTCAAAAATCTCGAAGTGTTGGATTTATGGCAGAACGACCTTTCTGTTTTTCCCGATGAAATGAAAAATCTTACAAAACTCAGATGGATGGACTTGCGGGTGATACTTATTAATGATGACGTGCAGCAGCGTATACGTGAAATGCTCCCAAAAGCTGTAATTCATTTTTCTCCCAGTTGTCATTGCGTGACAGGGTAGCCTCGCCTCACCCCAGCCCTCTCCCCTCGCCTTCGCGAAGCGCTATGGCGGAGCAAGGAAGGAGAGGGAGGAAGCCCCATAGGAGAGGAGAATGTTCATAAAATATTCTTTCGTTTTCTCCATTTATTTTCCATCTTTGACCTGCAAAACTTATGGGGGTGTCCTGACGTACGATCAGGGCTGAGAGAATACCCTTAGAACCTGATGCAGGTAATGCTGCCGAAGGAAATAAGAGAAAAATTTATCCTCTCAATTTTCCCTTTAAGTTTTACGAAAGTGCTTGCTGAATCTTGTGCGAAAAATTTATTTATGAAAATATTTGTGAACGATAAAGAACAAAATCTGAACGGAGAGCATTCTCTTATTCATCTGCTTTCAAAAATAATGAGCAATACAAATGGCATTGCGGCCGCTGTAAACAATTCTGTTGTTCCGAAAACTACCTGGGAAAAATTTCAACTGAAAGAAAACGATAAAATCATCATTATAAAAGCAACGCAAGGCGGATAAATTAATTACAAATTACAAATTGCAGATTAAAGATTTAAAAGAAATAAAGCTATGAAAAAAGAAAAGCTTCCTTCAGAAAAATCCATCACCACCACTCCATTCCCCGCATCCAAGAAAATTTATGTAAAGGGAAAACTGCATAACATAAAAGTAGCTATGAGAGAAATATCCATCTCCAACGGAATTCCTAAAAAGAATGAGGCTGTTACTCCCCTCTCCTTCGGAGAGGGGCTGGGGGTGAGGCTCACTGTTTACGATACCAGTGGCCCCTACACTGATCCCAACATTTTCATCGATGTAAAAAAAGGCCTTGCTCCCATTCGCGAAAAATGGATCCTACAAAGAGGCGATGTAGATCAATTAAAAGGCTTCTCATCTGCATACGGAAATCAACGTATGAATGATGCATCCCTTGATTCCTTGCGCTTCGAACATCTCCGCAAACCACTAAAAGCAAAAGCAGGATGTAATGTTTCCCAAATGTACTACGCAAAAAAGGGAATCATCACTCCCGAAATGGAATACATCGCCATCCGCGAAAACCAGATGATAGACGAAATGCGTGCCCAATACAATGGAATGACCACCCAGCACGCAGGAGAAAATTTCGGAGCGGCTGTTCTCCCCTCTCCTCAAGGAGAGGGGCCGGGGGTGAGGTATATCACGCCTGAATTCGTAAGAGACGAAGTCGCCCGCGGACGCGCCATCATTCCCAACAACATCAACCATCCCGAAAGCGAACCGATGATCATCGGAAGAAATTTCCTAGTAAAGATAAATACCAACATCGGAAATTCCGCAGTGAGTTCCAGCATTGAAGAAGAAGTGGAGAAAGCAGTTTGGAGTTGCCGCTGGGGAGGCGATACGCTGATGGATCTTTCCACTGGAAAAAATATTCATGAGACAAGAGAGTGGATAATCAGAAATTGTCCTGTGCCGGTTGGAACTGTTCCCATTTACCAGGCACTCGAAAAAGTAAACGGAAAAGCCGAAGATCTTACCTGGGAAATTTTCCGCGATACATTGATCGAACAAGCCGAACAAGGCGTGGATTATTTTACCATTCACGCAGGAGTTCTGCTTCGCTACGTTCCGCTGACTGCAAAACGCATAACAGGAATTGTTTCCCGCGGAGGAAGCATCATGGCGAAATGGTGTTTGTCACATCACAAAGAAAATTTCCTTTACACGCACTTCGAAGACATCTGCGAGATCATGAAAGCATATGATGTTGCGTTCTCGCTCGGAGACGGTCTGCGCCCCGGCTGCATTGCCGATGCAAACGATGCAGCGCAATTCGGAGAACTGGAAACTTTGGGCGAGCTCACAAAAATTGCCTGGAAGCACGATGTGCAAACTATTATTGAAGGTCCCGGACACATTCCGATGCACCTCATCAAAGAAAATATGGACAAGCAATTGAAAGAATGCCACGAAGCGCCTTTCTACACGCTCGGACCACTCACCACCTACATCGCGCCCCGCTACGATCACATCACATCCGCCATTGGCGCTGCCATGATCGGCTGGTACGGAACTGCGATGCTTTGCTATGTAACTCCGAAGGAACATTTAGGTTTGCCAAATAAAAAAGATGGGAAGGATGGAGTCATCGCTTACAAAATTGCCGCGCACGCTGCTGACCTTGCAAAAGGACATCCGGGCGCTCAACTGCGGGACAACATGCTAAGTAAAGCGCGATTTGAATTCCGCTGGGAAGACCAGTTCAATCTTTCACTTGATCCCGATACGGCAAAAGAATTTCACGATGAAACGTTGCCGCAGGACGGAGCCAAGACTGCGCACTTCTGCTCCATGTGCGGCCCCCATTTCTGCTCCATGAAGATCACGCAGGATGTGCGCGAGTATGCAGAAAAGATCGGACTTGCTGATGAAGAAGCATTGAAAAAAGGGTTGGAAGAAAAAGCAAAGGAGTTTGCGGAAAGCGGGAATGAAATATACCTGAACGAGTAAACATTTTGTATTTTTGTTGATATGAGTACAAAAGAACAAATCACGCATTGGAAAGAGTTATCAGATTATGATATGGTTACGGCTAAACACATGTTTCAGACAAAACGTTATCCTTATTGCTTGTATATGTGCCACCTTTCTATTGAAAAAATTCTGAAGGGTTTACTTATGGAGCATACTGGCAATCATCCTCCTTTCTCGCACAACCTTGTTGCACTTGCAAAGGGTTTGGAAATTAATTTTGATGAAATCCAAAAAACATTGCTGGCTGACCTCACCGAATTTAATATTGAAGCAAGATATCCTGAATGGAAAAAGGAATTTTATAAAAGAGCGACCGGGAAATACACACATAATTATTTTACGCAGGCACAAAAACTACAAAAATGGCTGAAAAAATTTCTAAAAAAATAATTGAACATATCAGGGATTACGTTTCTGTATTAAGAAACGAAATCCCCGTAAGCAAAGTCATTCTCTTTGGCTCGTATGCAAACGGAAAACAACGCAAAGGAAGCGATGTGGATATTGCCATCATCTCTGAAAAATTCGGTATCAACCCGCACGAAGAAGGAAAATACCTACTCCGAAAATTATGGGATGTGAAATTTGCCAATATTGACCCCATACCATATTCTCCAAAAGATTTTTTCTCTAAAGAGCCATCTCCTTTACTATGGGAAATAAAAAAGTACGGGGTTGAAATTCCATGTTGACCTATTCAGCGATTTTTATTGTTTGCCTACTGCCTACTTATTTTTCTTGGGCGTTCCCCGCCAAAGCGCGGGGCGGGCTATTCGCTGCAATCTTTGCGAAACGCAAAGGATTTCCGCTGCTATCCCTAACGCGAATGCAAGTAAGAAGTTTAATTCTATTTCGGGAAATAATTACTTTCTCCAGAGCAATAAAAGAGCAATAATAAATCCTGTTACGCAAAGAAAAATTGTTAAATGATCTAGGTTTTTCATAGTTCTAATTTGTTTGTTGTTTGTTTATGGGTTTAATATGTAAAGATAACTGTTTTATAATACAAAAACAATCGTGTTAATACGTACACATAATATATACTATGTAACACAATATTAATGAATATACTTCAAATAAACTTGCAATGAAATTTTATTTAAGATATTTTCTCTTTTTTCTTCCCTCTATTTTGTTTGCTGAACAAACCAAGATAGATTCACTCCTTACTCTCCTTAAAAAAGATAAAGAGGATACAAACAAAGTAAACCACCTAAATACTTTATCACGTGAATACATAGATATTGGTTCTTACGATTCTTCCTTTGCTTTTGCTAATAATGCATTGAAACTTTCTCCGCAATTAAATCCTCCATATAAAAAAGGAATTGCAACTACATATAATAATCTCGGGGTTGTTTATATGCAGCAAGCGGATTACCCTAAAGCACTTGAGTATTATTTCAAAGGATTAAAGATGGCTGAAGATCTGGGCGATAAAAATAAAATTGCATCATGTCTTGGAAACATTGGCATTATTTATAATAAGCAAGCCGACCACACAAAAGCCCTTGAATATTATTTCAAAGCATTGAAACTATTTGAAGAACTTGGAAATAAAAATGCAATTACAGCCGCTCTCATAAACATCGGGAATGTCTACAGGAGTCAAGCCGATTATACCAAAGCATTGGATTATTATTTTAAAGGATTAAAAATAGCAGAAGAAATCGGACATAAGCAATGGCAAGCAAATGCTCTGAGCGGTATCGGAATTGTCTATTATGAGAAAGCCGATTACCCCAAAGCATTAGACTATTATTTCAAGTCATTGAAGATGCAAGAAGAACTCGGGGATAAAAATGGAATTGCAAGTTCTCTCGGCAATATTGGCAATCTTTATATTCAAACCAGAAAATTTAACGAAGCGGAAGAATATTTTAAAAAATCGCTCGTGATTAGTTATGGCATTAATGCTTTGGCTTTGACAAGAAATCAGGAGCAAGCCCTTAGCCAACTTTACGATTCCACTGGGCACACCAAACTGGCTTTTGAGCATTACAAAAAATACATTACCGCCCGTGACAGCATTGCTAACGATGAGAAAAAGAAAAAACAAATGCGAACAGAAATGAATTACGAGTTTGAAAAGAAAGAAGCAATAATAAAAGCTGAACACGATGCAAAAACAAAACAACAAAAGATTATTATCTGGTCAGTTATAGGCGGTTTGTTGTTGGTGGGTGTATTTTCTGTTTTCATGTTCAACCGTTGGCGCATAACCCAAAGACAAAAAACAATTATTGAAAAACAAAAACATATTGTAGATGAGCAAAAGAAACTGGTAGAAGAAAAAAATAAAGACATTACCGATAGCATCAATTACGCACAACGCATACAAAAAGCATTGCTTGCCTCGAATAGTTTGCTGAATAGAAATCTCGGAGAGCACTTTGTACTATTCAAACCAAAAGATATTGTAAGCGGAGATTTTTATTGGGCTACTGAAAAAGACGGGAGGTTTTACTTAGCCGTTTGCGATTCCACAGGTCACGGAGTTCCCGGTGCGTTCATGAGCTTGCTGAATATTTCTTTTCTTAACGAGGCAATAACTGAGAAAGGAATTCTACAACCGAATGAAATTTTCAATCATGTTCGTCAGCGTTTAATAGAAAATCTTTCTTCTGAAGGGCGGCAAGACGGGATGGATGGAATATTGCTTTGTATTGAAAAAAATAATGTAGGACAGATTATTAATC
>OCZT010007525.1_pt1 | contig 10671 bp, 8 predicted proteins | sample 1539031 | NCBI WGS metagenome assembly OCZT01 (sample SAMEA3539308, study PRJEB22396) | soil metagenome | biome: tundra; feature: field; material: soil | place: USA | collected 2010-05 | depth 0.15 m
TTTTCGTAACGCACCTAAATAATAATAGCCGGGCTGGTCAGTAAGATAATGCCTGGTTGTATCGCTCTTGGTAATGATCTGACTCATTCCAACGGTTCCGTTCAACTGCCAGATATTCTTTTTGTCCTGAAGGATAAATCCGGAAGAGCTTACGTTGGCATCCCTGTTGGCTTTTCCCTGGCGTATCACGTTTGTATTGATGAGATACACGCTGGAAGCATTCTTCAATTGCTGGTCAAGAACTATAGCATTAAAATTTGTAAGCGGCTCTGTCATGATCTTTCGGGTATTGCCGGTAGAATCTTTTATGATCGCGTTCGTATTATCCGTTACCGCATTAAGAAATCCGATGCCTAGTCCTTTATTTGTTCTTCCGGAAATTTTGGTTGCGTTTAAAAGCTGGGTTTTAGATGGATTTTTTAAAATTGTTTCCCCCGATTTCAGAGAATCGGGAATGCCGGAATAGAGTGGAGGCTCACCTGCAATTCTTCTTGAATAAAATAATCTGTCTTTATTAAATAATTCGGTTCCTTCGTTGAAAAAAGGACGGTATTCATTGTATGTAACTTCCCGGTAAGAAAGATTTTTTACTTTATTATCGCTCTGCACTTGCCCGAAATCAGGGAGAAGCGTCATATCCAGTGTGAAGCGATCATCAATTCCATATTTTATATCTGCACCATAATTGTAAGACATTCCATGGGAGTATTTATACGATCCGTCAGCATTATAATCCGGAGAAGTTTCATAATAGGAAGAAAGATAAGGCGAAAGAGAAAGGCGCAGTGGCGGCTTGATGTCAGAAATTTCAACCAATGTTCCCCAGTATTTTTGCGGATTAGCTTGTCCGTTCGGAGTAAGTGACCATTGATCAAACTCGCGGTTCCTTCTTTCGTCACGTGTGAATTGGACGGCCCATTTTTGTTCCGCAGTATTTGGAAAACGAATGGCAGAGTAAGGAATTTTCATTTCAACGCTCCAGCCGTTCTTCTGAAGTTTTACTGCACTTTCCCAAACACCATTGTAGGTGTAATCGCTGATGCGGGAATCTATTTGCACGCCTGAAGAATAAACTCCAAAATCATAGGCATCGTGCCGTGTATTGTATGGGTCGACAACAAATCGGAATTTTTCTGCATTTAGATTGTCGTCATCTCTGTTGCCAAGTTCATGAAGGATGCTGTCGGGTGCTGTGTCATACATCATGGCGCTCACATAAATAGCGAAGTTGTCATACAAAATCCTGATTTCAGTTTTTTGTGTCGGCTGTTTTCCTTCGTTTGGAGTGTTCTGAACAAAATCAGAAATAACATCGGAACTTTTCCATGCTTCATCATCCAGCATGCCGTCAATCTTAGGCGGGGAAGTTATTCTTGTTGCTTTAAATGTTTTGAGAGAATCTTGTGCTTGCAGATAGAAACAAAGAAAAAAGAAAAAAAGATGGATGAGAATTTTTTTCATGCGAAACAAAAATACTTTGAATTATATCACAAAATCATACTTAACGAATTTTAACAATAATTTCATTGGGTGGTGATTGTCATTAATAAACTTATTATATTTGAAAATGAGCGAAGTAAAAACAATTTCTGCCAGGACAGGTGAAGTTATTCTTTGCTGCAAAGGCTTTGTTTTAGCAAAACAGAACGAGGAACATGCAATGGAACTGACAGATGTGAAAGAACAAATTGCTGCTGCAGAAAAATTAACCGAAGGAGGTGATTATGTATCTATGATGGATGGAGGTATCACCATGGATGTAAGCGATGAAGCGATGACGTATGTGGCAAGATTTCAAAGCAAGAGGTGGAAGGCTTTTGCTATTGTAACAAGATCATTTTCTGAGCGCATTCTTGCCAGTTATTTTATAAAATTCAAAAAGCATGTTCGTCCCACGAAAGTTTTCACAAATTCAGAAAGAGCGATAGAGTGGCTTGGAGAGCACCTTGAGTTTGAAAACCCGAAAGAGGAATTACTGTATCACCCCGCAAAATAATTTCATCTGTCCCGCTCGAATGAGTCCCTTCGGGAAAGGGATGGAGACCCACAATCGCAGGTGTCTTTCGCTAAATCCAGATTTATTGCCGTCACAACTTTTGTAGTGAGTGTATCGCAGGAGGCAAATACTATTCTCACATTCTTATTCCGGGAGGTCGTTCCGTCAAAAGCGTAGGAAGGGCAAGGGCTGGCGTGCGGATGGCTTTCGCTGAAGTTCACGTTGCCGGATTTCAGCATTTCATTTACCTCTGCCTCGTTGATATCTCTGCAATTCATCCTGCACAGGGCATGTTCTGAAAAAACAAGTTTCCCTTTCATCAATTGTTCCCTCACCCTGTTTTCGGGTAACCAGTAGCTGCGGTTTCGACCCCTGAGGAGAACGAAGTAGACCATGACACATCCGATCAGGAACCCGTAGAGGTAGAGGCGGATGCGATGTCCTTTTTTCATTAATTGATCTCTGATTGCTTTTCCTCGATCAGTTGCAGGTTGTTCTGGTCAAGCCTGAAGGTGTCTTCCTGCCTCCAGTTTGTTGTTTTTCCGGGAGTAATTTCTTTTGCGGTAAAAATGACCTTGATCGTGTCGGCATTCACAGTTAGTTTTATTTCGTCAAATTCTTTTTGGGAATTACAAAAAGGGGATGAGTTTTCTAATTTGTCTAAACATTTTTTATCATACCGGAACCATTGCTTGAGAAAGGCCAGTTTTTTTTCGTTTAATTTTTGTTTGTACAGTAAAAGCGGTTTAAGTTGTGTGCCGGAGTTAGAACAATTCATATTAATGCCGGAATCATTTCTAATAAATGCTGAAACAAATCCTACTGCTGCTCTTTCAGGATCTGACATGGTATCTAAATAGTCGCTGTTAACTACGGTTGTGCTGCTTGTGTCGTTTTGTTTTTCTGCATGCCAGAGTAATTTTACAGTAGTGTCTTTTAGAAGATAGGTTTGAGTGTCGGCAGAAATGTAATTGTTATTTGCAAAAGGTTGTTCATCAATAGTTGTGTTTGGCCCGCAGGAAGAAATCAGGAGCACGATGCCAAAAATAAAAATGGTCAATATAATATCCTGGAGTTTCATAACTGCAGTTTTAAAATGCTGCCAGGAGAAGATTGATATCCTTGGCAGGAATGCTGAAAAGGTCGCCAAGATATTTATTGGTAAGCATTCCGTTGTAAATGTAAATTCCTTTGCGGAAACCGGAGTCTTGTTTTAACATACGGTCAACACTTCCGAAATCTGCTATGCGCATGAGCAGTGGCCCGAAGACGGTGCTGAACGCGTAAGAAGCAGTGCGCGAAACGCGAGAGGGAATATTCGGAACACAATAATGAATCACACCGTGTTTCCGGAAGATTGGCTGCGTATGATTGGTTACCTGCGAAGTTTCAAAACATCCGCCTTCATCAATGCTCACATCAATGATCACGGAGCCGTCTTTCATATCCTTCACCATCTCTTCCGAAACTACACAAGGAGTTCTTCCTTTTGTGGCGCGGATGGCTCCGATCACCACATCGGCTGACTTCAGATGTTTCTGGAGCACTCTCGGCTGAATGACGGAAGTGAAGACGCGTCTTCCGAGTGCAGTTTGAATCCTTCTTAACTTGTAAAGTGAGTTGTCGAAAATTTTTACTGTTGCGCCCAACCCAATCGCAGCACGCGCTGCAAATTCCCCCACAGTTCCCGCACCGAGGATCACCACTTCGGTAGGAGAGATACCTGATATTCCCCCAAGAATCAAGCCGGGGCCGTTGTTCACGTTACTCAGGTATTCCGCAGCGATAAGAATGGAAGCGTTACCTGCTATTTCTCCCATGGCGCGGATGATGGGAAAAATTCCTTCCTTGTCCTGTATCCAACCGTAAGCGATCGCGGTAACCCGTTTGTTCATCAGGGATCTCATAAAAGTATCCGACTGCATGGAGAGTTGAAGCGTGGAAAGCAATATCTGCCTTGGTTTCATCAGCGCAATTTCTTTTTCAGAGGGAGGGGAGACTTTCAGTATGATATCTGCTTTGTAAACTTCTTCTTGGGAACGGGCAATCTCAGCGCCTGCTTCGCTGTACTCTGTGTCCTGGAAGTTGGACATTTTTCCAGCATTGGTTTCCACCACCACGCGGTGGCCGTTGTTCACAAGAACAGAAACAGCATCGGGCACCAGCGCCACGCGGTTTTCCTGGAAAGATATTTCTTTAGGAATTCCTATATATAAACTGCTTTTCCGGGTGGCGACTTCCAGCATTTCTTCCTGCGGAAGCAAAACGCTGATGGGAATATTTTTTGAGGAATGTTCTCTTTGTTTCATAGCTTGTTATAAGAATGACAAACGAATTTACGAAAAAAAGAGGAGATGGAATATTGGAATGATGGAAATATGGAATGATGGGCTTTTACCTATTCTTCCAATATTCCATCATTCTGCAGTAATTACTCTTTCGGAAGCACGCACTTCAATCCTGACCCTCACAATATCGGGTGGCAACAGATGTTCGATTTTTTCAGGCCATTCGATGAAACAATACTTGCCGCTGTATAAATATTCTTCAAAACCAAAATCAAATGCTTCGGTTTCATTTTTTATCCTGTAGAAATCAAAATGATAGATCACATCTCCGGAAGCTGTTGCGTATTCATTTACCAAGCCAAATGTGGGACTGCTTCCGGAATCTTTTGCATTTAGTGTTTTGCAAATGGTTTTAATTAAGGTTGTTTTTCCTGCGCCAAGCTCACCGTAGAAACAAAAGATCTTTTTGTCACCGGCAAAAGACAAAATTTGTTTTGCGGTTTCTGGGAGTTCGGAAAGGGTTTTTAGGGAAAGGGATTTCATTGCAGAGCAAAGTTAATTGTTAATCTAATAGGCTTAACTCTGCTTAATGATATTCTTAAAATACAAACACTCTAAATTATTTCACTCCTACGGAGTTTGATTTTTAATTTACTTGCCTTTTTCTATTAACATGTCATCCCTACGGGATTTTTTTTGCCCTAGAGGGGCAAAATATTAGTAGCCCCGTGCTTTAGCACGGGGTAAGGAATGCCCAAAGAATAATTCCCCTCTCCCTTGGGAGAGGGGTTAGGGGTGAGGTGGCTGTTTGCGTGAGGGATAGTAGCGGAAATCCCCTGACGCTTCGGTCAGGGATTGTAGCGGATAGCCCGACCCTGACGCTTTGGTCAGGGGCACGCCCAAGAAATAATTCAAATAGTGAAATCTACAAGCAAAGGTAACCCTCCGCTGGCGCGCGTTTGAAACGCGTGCAAATGGAATGTCGTCTCAGACGACAAACAACTTCGCACTCGTCACAGACGAGCGCGAGCAAAGAGATTGCTTCGCTTCGCTCGCAATGACGTGCAAATTATTTTGCTGTGAGCGTCACAAACGGGATCAGCATTTCTTCCAGTGAAATTCCACCGTGCTGAATGGTGTTGCGGTAGTATTGCACGTAATGATTGTAGTTGTTCGGGTACGCAAAAAATTTATCCTGCTTGGCAAAGATGTAAGAGGTGCTCACATTGACGCGAGGCAGAAAAACATCATCGGGATTTCTTACTTCCAGCACATCGCGCTTTTCGTAGCTCAGACTTTTTCCCTGCTTGTAACGCAAATTGGTAGATGTGTTTCTGTCACCCACCACCTTGGAGGGTTCGGTAACGCGAATGCTTCCATGGTCGGTGGTAATGATGAGCAACCCCTTTTTTTCTGCAATGTGCTTGATGATGTCGTGCAGCGGTGAATGTTCAAACCACGAAACTGTGAGCGAACGGTAAGCCGCTTCATCATCCGCCAGTTCACGGATCACTTCCATCTCGGTGCGGGCGTGAGAGAGCATGTCCACGAAATTGTACACGATCACATTCAGTTTGTTCTGCATCAGGTTGCTGATATTGTCAGCAAGTTTTTTTCCTTCATTCATATTCAATATCTTGTGATATGAATGCTTTACATCTTTTCCCCAGCGCTTAAGTTGTGCGGTCATGAATTCCGGTTCGTACTGGTTTTTGCCGCCTTCGTCTTCTTCGTTTCTCCATAGATCCGGATGGATTTTTTCTATTTCGCTGGGCATGAGACCGGCGAATAAGGCGTTTCGTGCAAACTGTGTTACCGTAGGAAGAATGCTGTAATAAAGAGATTCTTCTTCTACTTTAAAAAGTTCGGAGATCTTGGGCTGGATCATTTTCCATTGATCCCAGCGCAGGTTGTCGATCACTACGAGAAAAATATTTTCTTTTCTGTCGAGAAGCGGACTGAGTTTATTTTTCAGGACGGTGTGAGATTGCAGGGGCGGGTTATTTTTGCCATGCAGCCATGCAACATAATTCGCCTCAATGAATTTGCTGAAGGAGGCATTGGCTTCCTGCTTTTGCATGGAGAGCATATCCGACATGCTTTCGTCATCGGATTTCGCCAATTCAAGTTCCCAGTAAACCAGTTTTTTGTAAACGTCTTTCCATGTTTCGGCAGTAAGATTGTCGCTGAGCGACATTCCTATCTGGCGGAATTCCTGCTGGTAACTTAAGGTCGTTTTTTCGGAGACAAGCTGTTTGCTCTCCAGTATTTTTTTTAGCGACAGAAGTATTTGATTCGGATTGACAGGTTTAATGAGGTAGTCAGAAATTTTTGAGCCGATGGCATCTTCCATGATCTGTTCCTCTTCGCTTTTGGTTATCATCACCACAGGGAGGTCAGCGCGAAAGTTTTTTATTCTTGATAATGTTTCTATTCCGCTGAGTCCGGGCATGTTTTCATCGAGGAAAACAATGTCGAAGGGTTCCGCTTTTATCATTGCCACCGCATCGTCACCGCTGATGGCAGTTTTTACATCGTATCCTTTTTCTTTCAGGAAAAGAATGTGCGGCTTGAGGAGGTCGATCTCATCGTCAGCCCAGAGTATATTGATCTTGTTCATAGTGTGCGAATTTACTAATTATGAATTGGAACGAGGAGTGTATGCGGATATTTGATTGTTAAAAAATGTGAAAAGAATTTCTTCATGTTTTTTTTGTGACTTTGTGTCTTTGTGGCATGGCTGTTCATTTATATCTTTGCGCAATGATTAAAAAACAGATCCTCTTCAACGACCCCATTTACGGTTTCATCACCGTTCCTGATCCGCTCATTCTGGAGATCATCAATCATCCATACTTTTTGCGTTTGCAGAGGATACGGCAGTTGGGGCTGACGAGCTTAGTTTATACGGGTGCGTTTCATACACGCTTTCAACATGCTATGGGAGCAATGCACCTTACGATGGAAGCTGTGAAAATATTAAGGTCAAAGGAAGTTAATATCACAAAAGAGGAGGAGAGAGGCGTTCTGATCGCGATCCTTCTTCACGACATTGGGCACGGGCCATTTTCTCATGCGCTGGAGAACAGTATTGTGCACGGTATTTCCCACGAAGATATTTCTGTTCTGTTTTTAGAGAAACTGAACAAGGAATTCAAAGGAAAGCTGACCATAGCGTTGAAAATTTTCAGCGATACCTATAAAAAGAAATTCTTGCACCAGCTTGTCTCCAGCCAGCTGGACATGGACCGGCTGGATTACCTGAACCGCGATAGTTTTTATACAGGAGTCTCGGAGGGCGTTATAAGTTCTGACCGCATTATTAAAATGCTGAATGTGAAAAAGGACAGGTTAGTAGTGGAAGCGAAAGGAATGTATTCAATCGAGAATTTTATTATCGCACGCAGGCTGATGTACTGGCAGGTGTATCTGCACAAGACGGTTTTGAGTGCGGAATATTTACTGGTGAATATTTTGAAGAGAGCGAAGGAAATTGCAGGTAATCAGTTACCGGTAAACAGTAACCGGTTAAATGTAAAAACCGATCACCGACTACCTGTTACCGATTACCGTCTTTTCTGTACTCCTGCTTTGCGTGAATTTTTGTTCAATCATCATGATAAAAAAGCATTTTTGAAAAAACCGGAATTGTTGGAAGTTTTCGCTCAGCTTGACGACAATGACATTTTTGCTTCCGTAAAAGTGTGGGCGAACCACAGCGATTATGTGCTTTCCACGCTATGTAAGAATTTAGTGAACCGAAAACTGTATAAGGTAGAAGTTCAGAACGAACCTTTTGCCGAAGCCACCGTGAATAGCTGGAGAAAAAAAGTTCAAAAGAAATTTAAGCTAAGCGAAAGCGAAACGGATTATTTTGTTTTCTCGCACGATGTCTCCAATGATGCGTACCGCCCGGACAAGATACACATCAACATTTTGTATAAAGACGGCAGAATCACTGACATTGCTAAAGCATCTGATCAGGCATACATTGCAACTCTGCAAAAAACGGTGAAAAAATACTTTTTGTGTTATCCGAAGGAACTCATTTAGAATTAAAATTTCTTTTAAATAATTCGATTTTTATTCTTGTTCGTAGCAATTTAATTTCTCTAAATTTGCCCAACTATTACTTATGGAATTTAAAGCAAGTCAAATCGCAGAACTGCTCAACGGCAAAGTAGAAGGAAATCCGGATGCTGTGGTGAGCACGCTTTCCAAGATAGAAGAGGGAAAGAGCGGTTCGCTTTCGTTCCTGGGAAATCCAAAATATACTCCTTACGTTTATTCAACGGATGCTTCGATAGTTATCGTAGATAAAAAATTTACTGCGGAACAACCCATCAAGAAAACCTGCACGCTCATTCGTGTGGACGATGCACGGATTGCTTTTGCAAAGCTTCTGGAGATGTATCAAAAGGCGAAAACTAATAGAACAGGAATTGAACAGCAGTCTTTTGTTGCGAAATCCGCTATGCTTGGCAAAGATGTTTATGTGGGCTCATTTACCTATGTGAGCGAGAATGTGAAGATCGGGAATAACGTAAAACTTTTTCCGAATACATTTATTGGAGAAGGTTGTGTGGTCGGAGACAATACCATACTCAATGCCGGGGTGAAAATTTATCATGACTGCGTGATCGGAAAAAACTGCATCATCCATGCAGGAACTGTGATCGGAAGCGATGGCTTTGGTTTCACTACTGAAAATATTAAAGTCGCACATATTGGCAATGTAATTATTGAAGACGATGTGGAGATCGGAGGTAACTGCGTGCTTGATCGCGGTACGCTCGGTTCAACCATTATCCGCAAAGGCGCGAAGCTCGACAACCTCGTTCACATTGCGCACAATACAGATATAGGCGAAGGAACCATGCTCGCTGCACAGGTGGGATTTGCAGGTTCTTCAAAAGTTGGCAAGAATGTTCAGATGGGCGGGCAGGTTGGGATCAACGGGCACATCACCATTGCCGATGGAGTAAGAATTGCAGCACAATCGGGTGTTGCAGGCAGCATTAAAGAAGAAGGCGCAATCGTAATGGGTTCTCCAGCATTCAGCCTTAATGAGTATAAAAAATCTGTTATCCTTTTTAAGAATTTACCTGACCTGAACAAAAAAATAAAAGCAATAGAAAAATTATTGCAGGAGTTGAAACAGGCTGCAGAAAAATAATTATCCCTTAATCTTTGCGGGCTGCCCGATCTGCGGCTCCTTTGGTGAAATCCTTAATTTGTTGTTTTCTTCTGACATCTCATTTTAGGATAAGGTTTATTTCATAAAAAAACTAATTTCGTGCTTTAGCCCAAATAAAAATCATGGTAAAACAGCGTACAATAAAAACTCCTGTCACCGTTTCAGGTGTGGGATTGCATACAGGAGCAAAAGTTTCTCTCACTTTTAAACCAGCCCCTGAAAATCACTGGTACAAATTTCAGCGCGTTGATCTGCCCGATAAGCCGGTGATTGATGCCAATCTGGATTATGTGGTTTCAACGGAACGCGGCACGGCTCTTGAAAAAGACGGTGCGCGTGTGAATACCACCGAGCATGTTCTTGCCGCGCTTGCCGGGATGGAAATTGATAATTGCCTCATTGAAGTTACAGGCCCCGAAATTCCCATTATGAACGGCAGTGCCATGCCGTTTATTGAAGCGTTGGAAAAAGCAGGTGCAGTAGAGCAGGAGGCAGAACGTGTTTACTTTGAGCTGAAATCAACTCTTACGTATGAGGATAATGAAAAATATGTAGAGATGCTGGCAGTTCCGCAGGATGAATTTCGTTTAACTGTGATGGTGGATTATAATTCGGAAGTTCTCGGCACGCAGCACGCTCACATTTATAAAATAGGAGAGTTCAAAACAGAAATTGCTCAATGCCGGACATTTGTTTTTCTTCATGAACTGGAATTATTGCTGAAACACAATCTCATCAAAGGCGGTGATTTTGATAACGCGATCGTACTGGTTGATAAACCAATACCGGAAGAACACTTAGCGCATCTTCGCAAAGTTTTTAATAAACCAAACGTGGAAGTCAAGGGCAGGGGAGTGTTGAACAATACCCAGCTTCATTTTTACAACGAGCCGGCACGGCATAAACTGCTGGATATTGTAGGTGATCTTGCCCTTATCGGAACGCCCATCAAAGCACATATTCTTGCCGCGCGCCCCGGCCATGCGGGAAATATTGCCTTCGCGAAAAAGATCAGGGGGCTGATTAAAAAAGAAAAATCTAAGAAGCCCCAGATTCCGCAGTTTGATCTGAACAAATTTGTGTTCGATATCAACGACATCACAAAAATTCTTCCGCATCGTCCTCCTTTTTTGCTCATTGATAAAATTCTTGAGCTGCCTCTTGTAGATGTAAAAGCGATCAAGGCAAAG
>OCZT010007526.1_pt1 | contig 10670 bp, 8 predicted proteins | sample 1539031 | NCBI WGS metagenome assembly OCZT01 (sample SAMEA3539308, study PRJEB22396) | soil metagenome | biome: tundra; feature: field; material: soil | place: USA | collected 2010-05 | depth 0.15 m
ACACCGCCGAGGCGGCACGACTGGGCGCGCCTGACATCGTGGCGCTGCCCTGAGCGGGGCGGCTCGTCAGCCCTTGACCGCGCCCGTCCATCCTCCGACGAGATGCCGCTGGAGAAAGACGAAGCAGCCCAGCGCGGGGAGCATCGAGAGCGCCGTGAACGCGAGGACACCGGCCGTGTTCTGTGAGAACTGCGTCGCGAAGTTCGCGACGGCCAGCGGCAGTGTGTCGTGGTTCGGGCTGGTGAACACGAGCAGCGGAAGCAGGTACTGGTTCCAGCTGTTGACGAACGTCAGCACGGTGATCGTGGCCAGCGCGGGCCGGCACAGCGGCAGCAGGATCCGCACGAAGAACTGGATCCGGGTGGCCCCGTCCACCACGGCCGCGTCCTCTAGTTCGCCGGGGATCGCGCGCATGAACGGCCGCAGGATCACCATCGTGATGGGCAGCCCGAACGCCCCCTCGGCCAGGGCCAGGCCGTACAGGTTGTCGAGTAGCCCGATCTTGTCCAGCAGCAGGTAGAGCGGCAATGCCGCGGCCGTGATCGGGAACAGCAGGCCAACGGCGAACAGCATGAAAATGCCTTCGCGCCCCCGGAACGTATACCGGGAGAGCGCGAAGGCCGCCATCGAACCGAAGACGAGCACCACTCCGGTCGCGATCACCGCGACTATAACGCTGTTCTCGAGGGGCTGCCAGAAAGCCGACGAGGTCAGGACGCCGCGGTAGTTAGACCAGATCCAGGGGTGCGGCAGCGAGGTGGCGGAGGAGTTTATCTGCGCATTGGTCCGGAAGCCGTCCAGGAACACGAACAGCAGCGGGACCGCGGTGATCCCCACCAGCAGCAGCCCCACCAGGTAGGTGACCGGCTTGACCGCCGAGATCTTGCGCCGGCCGCCGCGCCCGGCCGGGCCGGGCCGGGCCGTACGGGCCTCCACGATCGCGGACATGTCACTCACCCCACGGCGCGGGTCAGGGCGCCGCGGGTGTCACGGCGCAGCACGAATCGCTGATATACCAGCGCGAATATGAAACAGATGAGGAAGATGATGACCGCCACCGCACTGCCGTAGCCGAACTCGTTACTCTGGAAGCCGTTCTGGACCATGTAGGTCAGCATCGTGGCCGACCCGTTGGCCGGGCCGCCCAGGGTCATGATCCACACCTGGTCGAACAGCTGCAGCGAGCCGATGATGGACAGGAACATATAGATCCTGATGGTCGGGCCGAGCAGCGGTATCGTGATGCGCCACGTCGTCTGCCACGCGCTCGCCCCGTCGATCGCGGCCGCCTCGCGCAGTTCTGTGGGAATGCCCTGCAGGCCAGCGAGCATCAGGAGCATCGCGAAACCGAAGTACTGCCAGGTCAGCACCATGATCATCGTGTAGAGCACGATGTGCAGGTTGGCCAGCCAGAGCTGGACCAGTCCGCCGAGACCAATCACGCTCAGGACGTGGTTCACGAACCCGTGCGGCTGAAGCAGCAGCGACCACATGACCGCCGTTACCGCGGGTGGCAGGACGAACGGCGCGAACGCGAGCGCGCGCAGGAACGACCGGAACCGGATCGCGCGGTTCAGCAGCAGCGCCATCCCGAGGCCAAACGGAAGCTGGATGAGGATGGACGCTACCGCGACGATCACGTTGTGCAGGAACGCCTCACGGAAGACGGGGTCCGACAGGACGAGCTTGTAGTTGCGCAGGCCCCGGAAGGGACCCAGGGACCCGTAACCGGTCCAGAGGTGCATGCCGTCCCAGGCGGCGAGGACGATCGGCAGCAGCACGAACACGACGAAGAGCGCCACCGCCGGGCTCAGGAGCACGATCAGCTCGATTTTCCTGCGCCATCCCCGCCGTGTCCGGATCGGCAGCGGTGCGGGCGCTACGGCTACGACGGATTCCTCCGTCGTAGCCGTAGCGCTCCGTGGGCGGCTCAGACTCACTATTTAGGCGCCAGCGGCCGCGGCCGCCTTGTTGACGGCCGTGATGATGGCCTGCGGCGTGCCCTGCCCGGCGAAGAAGTTCGCGATCGCGTCGTTGAGGGCCGTGCCTACGCTGGTCGGGAAGGCGATGTCGAAGTAGGTCTGGATGTAGGGCGCCGCCTGGCTCGTCTGCGCCACTGTCTTCAGGGGCGGCAGGGCTAGCGCCGACGTCGCTGAGGGGTTGGCTGGCAGGCCGACGTTGGCCCCGACCACCTTTTCCTGTACCGGGGTGCTGTCAACGTACTTCAGGAAGTTGGCGCAGGCCGGCTCGGCTGCCCCGGTGGTGCACGAGAAGCCGTCGCCGCCGCCCAGCACGACGGCGGGGTCACCGGCGCCGCCAGTGACAGCCGGGAACGGGAACCAGCCGAGCTGCGAGTTGAGGTTCTTGTCGGTACTGAGCGGGGTCATCGTTCCGGGATCCCAGTCTCCCTGCAGTTCCATCGCGGCCTGGCCGTTCGAGACCATGCCGGCCGAGCTGCCCGCGCCCACCTGAGCAGCCGTGCCCAGGAAGCCGGTCTGGAACGGCTTGGTGGCCATGAAGGTCTGGAGGTCCGTGCCCGCCTTCACGAAGCACGGGGCGCTCACGTTGACCGCCTTGATCGCCGCCTTCAGCGTGGCGGTGGAGCACTCGCGGACGGCGAAGTACTCCCACCAGAACGCGTCAGGCCACTTGTCCTTGCTGCCGACGGCGATCGGGGCGATGTGCGCCGCCTTCAGCTTCGCGACGTCGGCATCAAGCTGGGCCATGGTCGTCGGCGGGGTGGTGATGCCGGCCCGGGTGAACAGGTCCTTGCGGTACCAGAAGCCCACCGTGTGCAGGTCATAGGGGACGCCGTACTGTTTGCCGTTCACCTGCCAGGCATTGGCCGGGAGCCCCACCTGGCCGATCCAGCTGGAGGTGTACTTGGTCAGGTCGGTGAGCTTGCCCGACGGGACCTGGGTCGCCTCCTGGCCACTGCCCCACTGCTGGTAGATGTCCGGTGGGTTGTTCGAGCTCAGCGCGGCCGCGATCTTGGTCGGGAAGGCCTCGTTCTGGAGCGGCTCGACCTTGATCGTCACGTTCGGGTTCGCTTTATGGAAAGCGGTGGCGGTCTGACTCCAGACTGTCTTCAGGTTTCCGGTCGTGGCATTGGTCCACCACGTGAGGGTCACGTGCTTGTTTCCGGCTGAGCTGGGGCTGCTGCTGCTTCCGCCGCATGCGGCAAGAGTCAGGGCCGTGCTCGCCGCCAGGGTGATGGCGGCATACTTCCGGATGCTGCGCATGGTCATCTCCTGAGGATGTCGCCCCGGGCACCATCGCCCGAGCGCCGGGCTGGCGTCGGCAGCCCCGCTTGCCGCAGAGTTTTGCGCGTCACATCCCTTATGTCAATCGTTGTCGATAACGTTTTATAACGCTATTCTCACCCTGGTGGAACCAAGCTCGCGTATCACGATCCGCGACGTCGCCGCGCGCGCCGGCGTCTCGGTCGCGACGGTCTCGAAGGTCATCAACCGGCGCTACGGTGTGGCGGCCGGCACTTCCGCGCGGGTCCAAGCCGTCATCGACGACCTGGGGTATGAGGCCAGCCTGGTGGCGCAGAGCCTGCGCAATCACCGCACCAACGTGATCGGGATACTGGTCGCCGACCTTGAACCTTTCAGCACCGAGCTGCTCAAGGGCGCGGCGGACGCGATCCGCGGTTCTGGCTTCGAGCTCGTGGTGTACTCCGCCGGCGGGCACACGGGCGACCACGTGGGCTGGGAGCGCCGGTACCTGTCCCGGCTGAGCGGCACGCTGATCGACGGCGCTGTTCTGGTCACTCCCACCGTCGTGGACGTGAACTACGGCGCGCCGATCGTCGCCATCGACCCGCACACCGGCCAGTCCGGGCTGCCCACCATCGACTCCGACAACCTGCGCGGCGGCCAGATCGCCACCGGGCACCTGCTCGAGCTGGGACACCGCCGCATCGCCATGCTGACCGGGCGGCCCGACCTGCAATCGGCGCAGCTCCGCGAGCAGGGCTACCGGCGGGCGTTCGCCGCCTCCGGCCTCGTCCCCGAGGAAGACCTGATCCTCCTGGGCGACTACGACGCCACGGTATCCGTGCAGCGGGCGCGGCAACTGCTGACCACGCCTGACCCGCCCACCGCTGTCTTCGCGGCCAACGACGTGTCGGCGATCGCCACCATCCAGGCCGCGACGGAACTCGGCCGCCGCGTCCCCGGCGACCTGTCAGTCGTGGGCTTCGACAACATCCCCGAATCTGCCCTGTGCACCCCACCACTCACCACCATCAACCAGCCCATCCGCCACATGGGCCAGCAATCCATCCACCTCCTCCTCCAGCTCATCCGCGGCGAAACCCCCGCCGCCACCCACATCACCCTCGCCACCAACCTCGTCATCCGCCAGTCCACGCGCTCCCGGTGAGCTGACCACCGGGGGTTGGCAGCACAGGGAGGCCACACCATGACCAGACTGGCCAGGAACCCTGTCCTGCCCGGCTGCCATCCCGACCCGAGCATCTGCCGGGTCGGTGCGGACTACTACCTGATCACCTCGACGTTCGAGTATTTCCCTGGGCTTCCGATCCACCACAGTAGGGATCTGGTCCACTGGCGGCTGATCGGTCACGTGCTCGACCGGGCCGGCCAGCTGCCCCTGGACGGGGTCCGGCCATCCGGCGGGCTCTTCGCGCCGACTCTGCGGCATGACAGAGGCGTGTCCTACGTGGTGTGCACGCTCCTTGACGGTGCCCGCGAGTCAGGCAACTTCGTCGTCACGGCCCCGCACCCGACGGGGCCATGGTCGGACCCGGTATGGCTTGATGACGCGCCCGGGATCGATCCGTCGCTGTTCTTCGACGACGACGGACGGGCCTGGTTCGTCGGTAACCGGCCCATTCTCGGTGCTGAGCTCGCCGGCCGGACCGAGATATGGATGCGCGAGTTCGACCCGGCGCGGCTCCGGTTGACCGGCCCGGAGTACGTCCTGTTCAGCGGCGCTCTCGTGGACGCGAAGTGGGCCGAGGGGCCCCATCTGTTCCGGCTGGGCGGTTACTACTACCTGCTCCTCGCCGAAGGTGGGACCGAGCAGAATCATGCGGTCACCGTGGCGCGCAGCGAGCAGGTCACCGGCCCGTACCGGAACAATCCCGGCAACCCGGTGCTCACCCACCGCCACCTCGGCCGGGCCCAGCCTGTCATCGGGACCGGGCACGCTGACCTGGTGCAAACCCCGGGCGGTGACTGGTACGCCGTGCTGCTTGCCCTGCGGCCGTACGGCGGCCACTTCTGCAACCTGGGGCGCGAGACGTTCCTCGCATCGGTCATCTGGGAGGACGGCTGGCCGATCGTCAATCCCGGCGCCGGACGGCTGCTGGCCGAGTTTCCCGCGCCGCTGCCCCCGCATCCCTGGCCGCCTGAGCCGCCCGCCGACGATTTTGACGCCGCGGCCCTCGCGCCGGTGTGGAACATGCTCCGCACGCCGCGCGAGGAAATCTTCAGCCTGACCGACCGGCCGGGCCACCTGCGACTGCGGCTCCGGCCTGAGGTCATCACCGAGGCGTGCAATCCGAGCTTCGTCGGCCGCAGGCAGCAGCACATGTCCTTCGTCGCCCGCACCGCCATGGACTTCGAGCCCGCCGCGGCGGGCGAATGCGCGGGCCTGGTCCTGCTGCGCGACACAGGTCACCAGATCCGCCTGGTGGTGACAGCGGCCGGGACGCCGGAGGGTGAATCTGGCGGGAAGATCGTGCGGGCCATCGTGCGCCGGGGCGGCTCGGACGAGATCGTCGCCGAGGCGGCGCTGACCGCCGGCCGGACCTACCTGGCCGCCGAGGCCGTCGGCCAGGAGTACACCCTGCGCTGGGCCCAGGATCCCGCCCGCTGGCAGAAGCTGGCCACGGTCGACGGGCGCCTGCTGAGCCCGGCCGAGGTGGGCGACTTCACCGGTGCCTACCTCGGCATGTACGCGAGCGGCAACGGCCAGTCATCAGCCAGTGTCGCCGATTTCGACTGGTTCGAGTACTCCGGCCGCGAGTGATGGAGCACTGCGCCCCGGGTGGGGGGAGCCCGGGGCGCAGTGCGGTCAGGTGGCCTTTCCTGTCAGGTGGCCTTCTGGTCAGGTCGCGCAGGTGGTCCCGTTGACCGCGAAGCTGGTCGGGACGGCGTCGCTGGTGGTCCAGGTGCCCTGGAAGCCCACCGAGGTGCTGCCGCCCGCCGCGATGGTGGCGTTGTAGCTGGCGTTGGTGATCGACACGGTCTCCCCGCTCTGGGTGGCGGTGCCGTTCCAGGCGTTGGTGATCTTCTGATCGCCGGGGAAGGTGAACTTGAGCGTCCAGCCGCTGATCGGCGAAGTGCCGCCGTTAGCGATGCTGACGCTGGCCACGAAGCCGCCTGCCCACTGGCTCGCGGTGGTGTAAGTGACCGTGCAGGCCGCGCCGCCACCGCCGCCACCGCCTGACGAGCTGACTGTCCAGGTGAAGCTGGCTGATCCAGAGGCTCCGGTGGTATCCCGGGCCGTGACGGTGACCGAGGAAGTTCCGGCCGTCGTCGGGGTGCCGGAGATCAGGCCGGTCGAGGAACTGATGGACAGGCCCGCGGGCAGGCCGGTGGCGCTGTAGGCGAGGGTCTGGCCGGCTACCGAGTCGGCCGCGTGGATCTGCACGCTCGCCGCGGTGCCGGTGGTGCCGGTCTGGCTGCCCGGGCTGGTGACGGTGACCGTGTTCCCGCCGCCGCCACCCGAACCCGAGGTGCCGACCACATAGGTGACCAGCGACCGGGCCGGGATCGTCGCGCTGAACGCGCCGCCGCTGACGCTCGTGGTCGCCTGCGCGGCCGCGTTGCTTGATGAGTTGGTCAGGTGTGGCGTCACTGTGGCCCCGTTCGGGGTTCCGGTGCCCGACAGCGAGTAGGTGATCGGGTCCGAACTGCTCAGCGTGTTGAGTGCGACGATGGCGATGGTGCCGTCGGTGTTCTTGAAGGCGGTCAGGTCCACGCCGCCGTTGGAACTGGTCGCCCCGATGCGGACCGCACCTGGGCGCACGTACCGGCTGTAGTTCGCGAACGCCCACAGCCGCCCGGACGGAGCGACGGTCGAGCCGTTGATCTGGATGAGGCTCTCGTTGTCGCCGTTGCCCGACGGGGTGGAACTGCCCCACCAGTACAGGAACGCGCTCAGGTTGGCCGCGGTGAGCCCGGTGTAGATGTGCTGGGCCCAGGTCAGCCCGGACGCGACGGTACCGTCGTCCCAGGCCGGGTCCCAGGTCTCGAACGTCGACCACTCGGTCTGCCAGGCCGGCTTGGACCAGCCGGACAGCGCCGAGGCGGGCGCCTGCGTGTAGCCGTGGCTGGTGAACAGCGGGGTGTCGGCGTTGGCGGTGCTGTCCGCCTCGATCGCGGCGGCGTACTGCTGAGCCCAGTCCCAGCCCTCGGTGGCGCAGCACTCGTCCTTGGTGGATAGCCCCGAACTGGCCGTGGTCGGGCCGAGGACGTCCATGACGTTAGCGCTCTGGGCCGGGGTCAGCGTCATCCCGTCGTAGTTGCTCGGGGCCAGGTTGGCCTCGTTCTCCGGGCCGATGTAGGTCAGCGGGTCGCCCGCGGCGGAGTAGTCCTTCGCGTACTGCACCAGGTAGTTCGCGTAGGCCTGGCGCCAGTCGCCGCTGGAGCACGTCGCGCCCGGCACGCCGCACAGCGTGCCGCCATTGTCCACGGAATTATTGGTCTTCATGAACGGCGGCGCGCTCCACGCGTCGGCGTACACGTTGGTGACCCCGTAGCTGGCCTTGATCTGCTGGGCCAGCCACAGTTGCCCCATGTCGTTCCCGATCGACGAGAGCGGCAGGTAGGTCGGGGTGGCTGTGGGGCTGGACGGCGCCGTGGGCTCGATGGTGGTGCCCGAGTCGGCGCTGATCTCGTTGCGCAGGATCGTCAGCCCGGCCCCGGAGGTGGGACTGAACAGATAGTTGAGCGCCTGGGTCTGGGTGGCCGATGCCGCGTTCTCGATGGTGCCAGCCTGCCCGAAGCCTTCCGAGGCACCGAACCCGGCCATGGTCTGGAACGTCGACGCGCCATTGATGCTCGCCGTATCCGCGGCCGCCGCCGGGCCGGCCGGGCCGAGAGCTGTTAAGGCACTTACGCCGAGTAATGTCACCGAGGCCATCAGCGACACGCCGATAGTGCGCCTGGTGGGGGTGAACACAGTGCTTTTGAACACGGGGCCTATGAACACGGGGCCTTTCCTTTCATGGTCTCGCGGAGTGCTGGACACCGGGGGACATCGCCTGCGGGTCGTGCCATGCTCCTTTCTGCCGTGCGCACTGTGACTCGCGGCCGGCCGGTGAGCTCGCCGAGGATGGCGCGCATGTACGGGCGGGAGGACCACGGGCATGCTCGGAAGGGAGGGCGCTGCCTCCGGAATTGCCGGGCTGAGCAGGGTTATCGAGCGTCGATCTGCTTGAGCAGTGGGTACCGCGGCTGTGCCGCCACCCCGATCTCGGACGCCACTGTCGCCGTCGCGACGAGAACGCCGCACGTGCGGATGCTGCGCATGGTCATCTCCTGAGGATGTCGCCCCCGGGCGTCCTCGCCCGGGCGCCGGACCGCCGTGGCCAGCCCGGCTTGCCGCAGAGTTTCGCGCGTAACATCCCGTATGTCAATCGTTGTCGATAACGTTTTATAGCGCTATCCTCGCCCTGGTGGAACCAAGCACCCGCGTCACCATCCGCGACGTCGCCGCACGGGCCGGCGTCTCCATGGCGACGGTCTCGAAAGTCATCAACGGGCGGCACGGCGTCGCGGCGAGCACCCACGCGCGCGTCCAGGCCGTCATCGACGACCTCGGCTATGAGGCCAGCCTGGTGGCGCAGAGCCTGCGCAACCACCGCCCCAACGTGATCGGGATACTGGCCGCCGACCGTGAACCTTTCAGCACCGAGCTGCTCAAAGGCGCCGCCAACGACATGTCCGCCATCGCCACCATCCAGGCCGCCACCGAACTCGGCCTGTCCGTCCCCGCCGACCTCTTCGTCGTCGGCTTCGACAACATCCCCGAATCAGCCCTCGCCACCCCCCCGGCTCACCCTCGCCACCAACCTCGGCATCCGCCAATCCGCACGCATCGGTGAACCCACTCCACTCCCCAACACGGACGGACCACACGTGACTACCGAGAGCAGTGTCTCCGCTGAGATCTGGCGTGACCCTGCCGCCGCTCCGGCCAGCCGGGTCAGTGACCTGAGTTCCCGGATGACCATGCGGGAGAAGATCGCCCAGCTCTACGGCGTCTGGGTGGGCATCGATGCCGCAGGCGGTGACGTCGTTCCGCACCAGCACGAGTTCGCCACCGCACCCGCCGACCTGGACACGCTGATCGGTGATGGCATCGGGCAGCTGACCCGTGCCTTCGGGACCGTTCCCGTCGACCCGGTGGACGGCGCCCGTGCCGTGGCGCGCAGCCAGCGCCAGATCATGGCGGCCGGGCGCTTCGGCATCCCGGCGATGGTCCACGAGGAGTGCCTGACCGGACTGGCCGCCTGGCAGGCCACCGCTTACCCGTCGCCGCTGTGCTGGGGGGCGAGCTTCGACCCCGAGCTTGTCCAGCGGATGGGGGCACAGATCGGGCGCACGATGCGCCGGCTCGGCGTGCACCAGGGCCTGGCCCCCGTCCTGGACGTACTGCGTGACCTGCGATGGGGCCGGGCTGAGGAGACGATCGGCGAAGACCCATGCCTGGTCGGCATGATCGGCAGCGCGTACGTGCGCGGGCTTGAGTCGGCAGGCGTGGTGTCGACGTTGAAGCATTTCGTCGGCTACTCCGCCTCGCGGGGCGGGCGGAACATGGCGCCCGTCTCGATCGGGCCACGGGAACTCGCCGACCTGCTGCTGCCGCCATTCGAAATGGCCCTGCGGGCCGGCGCCCGGTCGGTGATGAACTCCTACACCGACCTCGACGGGATCCCGGTGGCGGCGGACGCCGGCTTGCTGACCGAGTTGCTCCGCGGCAGCTACGGCTTCACCGGAACGGTCGTCTCCGATTACTTCGCGGTGTCGTTCCTTCAGGCCCTGCACGGCGTGGCTGGCAGCCGTGGCGAGGCCGCTGGCCTGGCGCTGCGGGCCGGTATCGACGTGGAATTGCCGACCGTGGACTGCTATGGCGAGCCGTTGCTGGACGCCATCGAGTCAGGGATCCTCGACCCCGCGCTCGTCGATCGCGCCCTGGAACGGGTCCTCAGGCAGAAGTGCGAGCTCGGTCTCCTGGACGCCGGCTGGTCACCGGAGCCGCGGGCTTCCGATGGTGAGCGCATTGACGACGAGGAGTCGCGCTCGCTCGCCCGGACATTGGCGCAGCGCTCGATCGTCCTGCTGCGCAACGACGGGACCCTGCCGCTGACCGCGGGGCGCCGGGTCGCCGTCGTCGGGCCGCGGGCGGACGAGGCTACCGCGATGCTCGGCTGCTACTCGTTTCCCGTGCACGTCGGCGTGCACCACCCCGACGTCCCGATGGGGATCGACGTGCCGACCCTGCTGGACGCGCTGCGCGCGGACACGGCCGGATATGAGATCTCCTACGCGCAGGGCTGCCCGGTGCTGGGCGGCGGCGACGCGGGCATCGCCGCCGCGGCGCGCGTGGCGCGCGACGCCGAAGTCTGTGTCGCCGTGCTCGGCGACCGCTCCGGGCTTTTCGGTGCGGGCACGTCCGGGGAGGGC
>OCZT010007527.1_pt1 | contig 10670 bp, 10 predicted proteins | sample 1539031 | NCBI WGS metagenome assembly OCZT01 (sample SAMEA3539308, study PRJEB22396) | soil metagenome | biome: tundra; feature: field; material: soil | place: USA | collected 2010-05 | depth 0.15 m
GACGAGGGTCGCACCCACCACCAGCGCCGTGCCCTCATGGAGCTCGCTCGAGATCGGGTTGTCGTCCGAGCCGAATCCCGCCGCCTCTACGCGCTCGCGCGAAAGCAGCCCGCGCTTCGCCGGATCGCTGAGCTTGCGCACCAGGTCCACGTATTCCGGTGAGTGCACCAACTCGAGCTCTTTGATCGTCGCGCGTCGAGGGGGCAGGAGGTGACAGTGCTCGATCAGGCCCGTCGACCGGATCAGGTCCATCGTGAGCTTCACACGGATCGGCTGCAGCGGATGCTGATCCGACAGGTGATGCTTCATCAGCTCGTCGCCATAGATGAGCGCAACTTGGCCAGGCACACGCTTACGCTAGCAGGGCGGTGAACCGGGTCGGTGACAGCCTTTTCGAGTCCGTCCCTAACTTCTCCGAGGGGCGGGACGGTGAAACCGTCGCCGCCATCGCGGGCGCCGCCCGCACAGCTCACGTGCTCGACGTAGACGCGGATCCAGATCACAACCGGGCCGTGATCTCGCTCGCGGGAATGGGCCCAAACCTTCTCGAAGCTCTGGTCGCGTCCGTGAGGGTGGCGATCGGGCGGATCGACGTCCGGCGGCATCGGGGCGTCCACCCGCGCGTCGGTGCCGCCGACGTCCTCCCCATCGTGCCCCTCGGGCCGACATCGCTGACCCTCGGCCACGAGCTCGCGCGCGAGCTCGGCGAGCGAATCTGGAGCGAGCTCGAAGTGCCCGTCTATTTCTATGGAGAACGCCAGAGCCTGGCCGACATCCGAGCCGGGCGCGGGCAGCTCGACCTCGGGGGCCCGACCCTCCACCCCACCGCTGGCGCCGTCTGCGTGGGGGCGCGACAGAAGCTGATGGCCTTCAACGTGATCCTGCCTGGCGTGGACGTGATTGCCGCCCGTGCCCTCGCACGATCCCTGCGGGAATCGGCTGGAGGCATGCGCGGCGTGCAGGCGCTCGTCTTCGAGCTGCCCGGTGGACGCGTACAGCTTTCGATGAACCTCTTTCGGCTGCACGAGACCTCGCCGGCGGCCGTGGTCGCCGAGTTGGAGCGCAGGGGCGTGGCCGTCGGTTCCCAACACCTGATCGGCCTGGGCCCGGCTGCTGTGGCGAACCAGGCAGCGGCCGGCCGGCTCCTGGAGGCGCGACTCGCCGCGTCAGCCGCGAGGTCCGGGGCGGACCGGTGCTCGGAGCACGGCGGCGAGGAGCACCTTGCGCTGGCCGGCCGGTTGCGTCGGGAGGCGGAAGGGCTTGCCGCGCTCGGTATCGATCAGGGCGCGATTCTCGGCGGCGCCGAACGGGCAGCTGCGCTTGTGCCAGTGCTGAGGACCGCCGGCGTCCTCGACGGAGAGCTGCAGGCGATGCTCGGCGTCGCGGCCTCCGGCTTCCGTGAGGCGATCACCGGGGAGACACTTTCGACGTACGCCGTTCGACTCGCAGCGCTCGACCGAAGGCTCGGCTCGCCGGCTGGCGAGTGAAAAGGGTCTGCATCTCCAGCCGCACCCTGCCGGGGCCGATTCAGGCAGCGGGTGCGCTCGTGTCCACGGTGACGGTGCAGGCTCCGCCGTTGACCTCGATCTTGTAGGCGTTGGCGCTGGCGGCATAACCGTCCGACTGCCAGGCCACGGTACCGATGCCGCCTTCATGGTGGCCGTCGCCTGTCAGGCTGACCGCTCCGCCCGATACCCGGGCCGAGGCTTCGGTGCCAGCCGGCCGGTGCACACGCACCGTGAGAGCGCCACCGTCGATGGTGATGGGCACGATCCCAGTCGGCGGCCCGAGCGTGATGTCTTCACGACTGGCGCCAGTGTTGACCTGGATGGAGCCGACCGGAACGCCGCTCAGATTGTAGGTATCGGTCGCGGCGCCGCTGTTGACGTTGATGCTCCAGGTCACAGAGGGACTGATATGCAAGTCGAGCGTGAGGCGGCTGTTCCCGAAGATCACGAAGTTGCCCTGCTGGGAGACGCGAAGGGCGCCCGTCGACGCGTCGAACGTCACAGACGGCTTGGGGCCAGAGTATTCAAGGTGTGCTCGATACAGGTCCGGACCGAGAGAGCTGTCGGCCTCGACCGTCGTGGTCGCGGCACCCACGTCCACTTCCAGCGTCGCGGCGTTCAAGGTGCCGATCTGGCCGGACAGGTCCAATGTATGCCCCCCTCCCGGGATCGCCGGCCCCGCCGCCACGTACACGACCGCCCCGCCGGCGGCGATTAGCAGGATGAGGACCGCGGCCACATCGACCGCTGCACCATGCAGGGCTCGGCGGGTCACAAGCTCCAGGCCGATCACGATCAGGATCAGCGGCCACAGGTCCTCCAGGCGGTAAAGGCGGTCGGCCGAGATCACGTTGAGTTCGACGAGCAGGGCGAAGATGCCGACCAGGATCAAGACCCCGGGCCAGAAAAAGCTGCGGTAGTGTCTACCCACCGCCATCGCCCGTGTCGCGCCGCGTCCGGCGGACGATCAGCCAGACGCCCAGGATGATGAGGAGCACCGGCCACACGATGTCGCTGCTCAGCCAGTCGAGGAGGCCCAGGTTGCGAAGCAGGAAATAGAGCCCGAGCGCGACCAGGACCACCGGCCAGAAGTAGTTGTTGCGCCAGACTTTCATGCCAGCGATTTTGACAGGCCCGCCCTCAGACGGGAGCCACCACCTCGAACAGGCTGGGCCGCTCCTTGCGGGCCGCCTCGACCAGGTCCGCGCCGGCCACCGTGGCCTGGACCGGCCTGCCGTCGGCGAGGTAGGTCTTCGCCACCCGGCGGAGGTCGGCCGCCGTCACCTTCAAGAGGCGCTGCTTGAACTTCTCGCGTTCCACGCGCGTGAATCCAGTCAGCTTATTGATCGCTTCTCGGCGGCCCTTGATGTCTGGTGATTCGAGTGGATCGACGTCTCCACACGCGCCGAGGATCGCCTCCTTCAGAGCCTCCCCTTCGATCTCGCCGTCTGTCACCCACTTCACCGCCTGGTCGTAGGTGTCGTAGGTGCGGACGATGTTCGGGTCCCGGTACGAGCCCAGGTAGAACGTGCCGCCCCCGGTGTTCGCCTGCGAATACGCGCCGTAAGCCCCGCCTTTCTCGCGGAGCTCCCGGTGCAGGAACGTGTCGCGCAGGTAGTTGGCGAGCACAAGCAGTACAGGAGCGTCAGCGTGCGTGTAGCGAACCGTCTTGAAAGTTCGGACGTTGAAAGCAACCGGCAGCGGAGCGGTTCGCGCTTCTCGTAGAGGGTCGAGCGGAGGGGGCTTATCGGGGAGCCCGTTCTCGGCTCCCTCGGGAAGCGCCAGGACGAAGCTGGCCAGCAGGTCTTTCAATGTCTCGACCATCGACTCCTCGCAGGTCACCACAACGGAGATCGAGTTTCTTCGGAACAGTTTGGTTCGTATGGCGTCGATTTTTGACACCTCGCCTGCCAACTCGTGATCCCCGAGCTTGGCGAGGTCGCGCATGACATGCAGCATGCCGATCCCCTGGAGCCGATCGTTGAGGGCGCCCTCCGAGCTGAGCTTGGACTGCGCCAGCAGGATGGCGAACTGAAAACCGAGGCTCGCGATCGAGCTCTCGAGGCGCGTGGCGCTCTCGGCGATGATCTCCCTGAGCCGGCCTGGCTCGATCTCGAGATGGGCGGTCAGGTCCGTCAGCAGGTCGACAAACGGCTTCGCGTTGCGGTCGAGCGCCTTGCCCGAGATCGCAAAGGACTGGAGGTAATCGTCGCGGCCCGCCAGCGGTTGGACCTGGGCGGCTGCGCCGATGCCTCCGGTGTGCGCCGCGATCCGCGTTGCGATCTCCACGTAGTCCTGACCCGCCGCTCCGGCCTGGGTGAGGACGCGGCCGAACAACGGCAGCAGGTCCTTCTCCTCCGGGCTCAGCGCAGAGAAGTCCGAGCGGATGTCGATGTAGGTGACCCCGTTGGTCGGCAGCGCGAAAAATTCGATCTTTGCCGCTCCCAGCACTGCGTCTCGACTGGGGACGTCTTCGAACTTCATCGGGATATCGCTCAGCTCGAGCGTGGGCAGAGTGGACAGGTCTTGCTTCGCTTCCTGTTCGAGCTTGAGGCGAAGGGCCTCGGCCACGATGTGCGCCTTGTCGGATTCGGTGAGCGTCGCCTCAATGGCGGCCAGGCGATCCAGCTCCTTGCGCCGTTTCCTTTCCTCCAGCTCGGTGTCGGGCGTGACCGTCAGAAGGCCGCGGTGCGGGTTGTCCAGCAGCTCGGCCTGGATGAGGACCTCGAAGAAGCGGCCCTCGGCGCGATCGCGCTCGAGACGGGCCAGGTCGGCGTCGAAGTTCAGCGCGCTGTACGGATCGCCACCGTAGTAGTAAGGGGCAAGGCAGGTGAAAAGGACCTTGAGGGCGTACGGGAAACCTGCGTTAGATCGCTCGCGCTTCTCGAACTCGAGCCGGTGGATAGCCGCATCGACCTGCGCGCCGTCCACTCCATCCTTAACGAGTCGCTCCAGGGTCTCGAGCACGACACGCTCGACTTTCTCCGCATCCTCGACCGCGATGTCCTTGAGCCCTGCGCCGAAAACCGTCTCCCGGTAGTCATCCTGCAGCCCGCTGCCGTCCGCCATTGCGGTGCCCAACTTCGAGTCGATGAGGGCCTTGCGCAGAGGCGAGCCGGCGTTGCCCAGGAGCACCTCGGACAGAACCTTCATCGCCAGCAGGCGGAAGGAGTCGCCGGTCGGAACCGTCACCCATGCGACCAGCGCCTGCGCCTTGCGCGTGTTGTCCTCGCCCGCTGTCGCCGGGTATGGCTCGACCGCCGCGACCGGTTTGGTGAAACGCCTCACGTCGGGGATCGATGTGTCGACCTCGAGCCGATCGAAGCGCGACAGCGCGTTTTGCTCGATCGCCGCCAGCGTTTCCTCCAGCGGATGGTCCCCGTACGTGTAGAAGTACGCGTTGCTGGGGTGGTAGTGGACGGCGTGGAATTTGCGCAGATGCTCCCAGCTGAGGTCCGGGATGTGCTCAGGATCGCCACCCGAGATGCGCTCGTACGTCAGTCCGGGAAAGAGCGCGCGTCCCACAACCTTCTGGACGGCCGCCTGGGGCGAAGCGAGGGCGCCCTTCATCTCGTTGAAGACGATGCCCTTGTAGCGCAGGCCGCTCTTGGAATCTTCGGGGTCCTCGAACTCGAAGCGGATACCCTCCTGCTTGAACGAGTCTTCGGAGAGGCGTGGAAAAAAGGCCGCATCGAGGTAGACCTCTAGAAGGTTCATGAAGTCCTTCGCGTTGCGCGAGCTGAACGGGTACATCGTCCAGTCGGCGCTAGTGAATGCGTTCATGAAGGTGGCCAGCGACCGGCGCGTCATGCTGAAGAATGGATCGCGAACGGGGAATCGCTGCGATCCCGCGAGCACTACGTGCTCGAGGATGTGGGCGACACCGGTGTCATCCTTCGGAACCGTCGGAAAGAAAACCGCGAAGGAGTTGTTGTCGTCCGGGCACTGGATGTGGATATGCCTGGCTCCTGTTCGCTCGTGTTCGAGCTCCAGGTATGTGCCCTCGAGCCGGTCCAGGCGCTCCCGGCGCAGGATCGTATATCCACCGACGGTTCCGACGCCGCGCGTGCTGGTTCTGGCCATATCGAGGTCTAGCAGTCTAAGTCGCGAGGCGACCGTGGCGTCCGGGACTACGATGGGCGCCTGATGCTGTTCACCCCCGACGAGCTTGAGTTCCTCAGGTCTCAGCGCGTCGCACGCCTCGCCACGGTAGGGGCATCGGGCTGGCCGCATGTCGTGCCTGTCATGTACGCACTGGACGACGACGGCACGTTCGAGTTCGATGTCGACGGAGTCAAGCTCCGGAACCTGACCAGCGAACCGCGAGCCGCCATGGTCGTCGATGCGATGGGGCCAAAGCGCGGAGTGGCTTTTCAGGGCCGGGCGGAGCTCATCGCTCCGGCGCGGGCCCGACTGACAGCGGTCCGCAAGTTCAGCTGGGGGCTGTGAAGGGCGCCTAGACGCTCGACGGCTGTCCGATCGCTCTCTGTCGGCCCAGGGGCCCCGGGTGGTTAGCGGCTAGCCCTGGACCTCGCGCATCAGGTTGGCCATCTCGATGGCGACCTCGGCTGCATCCGCGCCCTTGTTGTTCTTGAGGCCCGACCGCGCAAGCGCCTGCTCTTTGTCGTCAGTCGTCAGGACCCCGAACGCAACCGGGACGCCGGTGTCCAGCTGCACCTGCATGATGCCCGCGGCGGTCTGCCCGGCCACCAGCTCGAAATGGTAGGTCTCGCCGCGAATCACGCAGCCCAGGCAGACGATCGCGTCGTGGTTGCCCCTCTCCGCGAGGGCAAGGGCCGTGACGGGCAGCTCCAACGAACCCGGAACCCACAGGACGTCGGGATCATCGACGCCATGCTCTTCCAGGGCGGCGAGGGCGCCCCGCAGCAGCCGCTTCGACACCTCCTCGTTGAAGCGTGAAACGACGACCGCGATCCGAAGATCGCCTCCGGTCAGGTCTGGCTTGGCGCCTTTCTCACCCATTGCTTAGAGGAGGTGACCGAGCTTGTCTTTCTTGGTCTTGAGGTAACGAGCGTTGTAGGCGTTGGGCGCAATCCGAATCGGCACCCGCTCGACCACCTCGAGGCCGAAGCCCTCCAAGCCGTAGATCTTCTTCGGGTTGTTCGTGAGCAGCCTGATCTTCCGCACGCCCAGGTCATAGAGGATCTGGCTGCCGATGCCGTAATCGCGCTTGTCGGCGGGGTGGCCGAGGGCCTCGTTAGCCTCGACGGTGTCCAGTCCGCGGTCCTGGAGGTTGTAGGCGTGCAGCTTGTCCAGCAGGCCGATGCCTCGACCTTCCTGGTGGCGGATGTAGAGGATGACGCCGACGCCATTCGCGGCGATCATGTCCATGGCTGCGTGCAGCTGGGCCCCGCAATCGCAGCGAAGGCTGCCGAAGATGTCCCCGGTGAGGCACTCGGAGTGTGCGCGGAGCAACACCGGCTTGTGGGAATCGATCTCTCCGAGCACGAGCGCGAGGTGGTTCTCGTGCCGGAGCACGTCCTCGTACGCATAGAGCTTCCACTGGCGAGGGTCCTTGTCCCCGATCGGAATCGTCGCTTCGACCCGGCGGGCAACCAGCTTCTCATTACGGCGCCGGTACGCGATCATCTGCTCGACCGTGATGAGCTTGATGCCGTGCTCACGGGCGAACAGCTCGAGGTCAGGCATGCGAGACATCGTGCCGTCCAACTTCATCAATTCGGTGATCACCCCGGCGGGATAGAGCCCGGCCAGGATGGCGAGGTCCACGGCCGCTTCGGTCTGCCCGGCACGCGTCAGCACTCCGCCGTCGGCTGCCCGGAGTGGAAATGTGTGCCCGGGCATCGAGAAATCCGCGGCTTTGGCGGCCGGGTCCAGCACCTTGCGAATGGTGGCCGCGCGGTCGTACGCAGAAGCGCCCGTCGTGACGTTGTCCTTGGCGTCAATGCTGACGCTGAACGCAGTCCCCAGGCGGCTGGTGTTGCGTTCCACCATGGGCGCGATCCCAAGCTCGTCCAGGCGCCATGCGATGACCGGCATACACACGAGGCCCGAGCCGTGACGAGTCATGAAGCTGATGTGCTCGGGCGTGATCAACTGGGCCGCGACCACGAGGTCGCCCTCGTTCTCGCGGTCCTCGTCGTCGACGATGATCACGAACTTGCCGGCTTCGAAGTCGGCAATCGCCTCCGCAACGGTGGCCAGGCCCATCGGTCGTAGATATTACCGGCGCAGGTTTCGGGCCACGTATCGGGCGACGATGTCTGCCTCGAGATTGACCACCGAGCCAGTTTTGTAGCCTTCCGCGATGGTTGAGGCGAGCGTGTGCGGAATCAGAGCCACCGTGAAGGTGGCCAGTCCTTCGTCGACGGCGGCGACCGTCAAGCTCACCCCGTCCACCGCGATCGAACCCTTCTCGACCACGAAGTCGCCCAGGTGCTCGGGCAACTCGAACGTCACCTCGCGGCCGGCGGTCGCGGCGGCCACCCGCCTAACTGCGGCCGTCGCATCGACGTGACCCTGGACGAGGTGCCCGTCCAGAAGGCCGCTCGCTGCCAGCGGCAGCTCGAGGTTGACGCGCGAGCCGACCTTCAGCGACCCCAGGTTGGTACGGCGCAGCGTTTCGGGCACGACGTCCATGAAGAATGCGGAGCTCGCCTTCTCGACCACCGTCAGGCAGCAGCCGTTGACCGCAACGCTCGCTCCGATCTTGAGGTGTCGGCCAGTCTGGGCATTCTCGATCCCTAGGCGGCCCGCGCCCGTTTCGACGACTTCGCCCACAGCGCTAACTATCCCGGTGAACATCCACGTACCCCGTGACCAGAAGGTCGTTGCCGAGCTTCGTCGCATCCATCTCACGAAGCGGGATGGCCTCGACCAATCGATCGACGCCGGACCCGCCGACCGGCCCTGGCGCCTCGCGCCCGCCGATTAGCCGAGGCGCAATGTAAACCTGGACCTTATCCACGAGGCCCTCCGCGAAGAAAGACGCGTGCACCTCGCCGCCGCCTTCCACCAACAGGCTGAGGATGCCCCGCTTTCCGAGCTCGTCCAGCAGGGGCGCCAGCGACACCCGGCCGTTGCCCGTTGCGGGGAGCAGCACGACCTCGGCTGCCCCCATTCGACCGGGGCGGGTGGTGGCGATAAGCGTGTTGGGGCCGACGGCCTTTGCCGACATGGGCGTGCGCAGCTGGGAATCGAGGATCACACGCAGCGGCTGGCGGGCGCCCTCGCCTTCCAGTCGCGCCGTGAGCTCGGGGTCGTCGATGTTGACCGTGTTGACCCCCACGAGGATCGCGTCGTGGATGTGGCGGAGACGGTGCCCGTGAAGGCGAGACTCCTCGCTCGTGATCCAGCGCGACTCGCCCGTTCGGGTGGCGATCTTGCCGTCGAGGCTCATGGCGAACTTGGCCGTCACGAAGGGGCGGCCGGTCAGGCGGTGCTTCACGTAGAACTCGTTAAGCCGCAAAGCACGTTCTTCGTGGACGCCAACCACCGTCTCGATGCCCGCCGCCTGGAGCTTGGCGATACCGCCGCCGCGCACCCGCTCGTCGGGATCGGACATCGAGACGACCACGCGCCTGAGGCTTGCCAGGATGATCGCCTCCGCGCAGGAAGGCGTGCGGTGAAGGTGCGCGCAGGGCTCGAGGTTGACGTACAGGGTGCCGCCGTGAGCCCTGTCACCGGCCTGCTGTAACGCCTCCTGCTCAGCGTGCGGCTCGCCCCGGCCGCGGTGGAAGCCCTCGCCGGCAAGGTTGCCGGCGCTGTCAAGCACGATGGCGCCAACCATTGGATTCGGACTGGTGCGGTAGTCCGCCCGCAGCGCCAGTTCGAGGGCGTGCGCGGACCAGTGCCGGTCCAGGTTCACGTCGGGATCTGTTGGTAGCAGTTCTGGCAATATATCGGGCCACGCTACGCGAGGGCGCGCGGAAGTGAGCAAACCGGCGACCAGGTCGGGACCAGCCGATTGCTGATCGACAACCGAAATTAGGTCTATGAGAATCTCCAGCTGCTTTCATGCGCTGGATCCGTATGACGTGGTCAACACCCCTCAGATTGAGCGCGCCCTTGCGCGCGCCCGGCGAACTGAAGAGTGAGTTATAGGTGAACAAGCCCTCGGGCTATTAGTACCGGTCAGCTCAAAGCATTGCTGCTCTTACACCTCCGGCCTATCAACCTAGTGGTCTACTAGGGCCCTTACCTGGTTAACCCAGTGGGAGACCTTATCTTGGAGTTGGCTTCGCACTTAGATGCTTTCAGCGCTTATCCAATCCGGCCATGGCTACCCGGCGCTGCCACTGGCGTGACAACCGGTACACTAGCGGGCCGTTCAACCCGGTCCTCTCGTACTAGGGTCAACTCTCCTCAAGTCTCCTGCGCCCACGGCGGATAGGGACCGACAGTTATGTTACTAGCGACCTCCGAAGGTCGCCGGCCGAGTCATTTCTGCCCGGCTCTGCATGTCGCCATGCAGCTCGGACTGTATCTTCGGAAACTCATTCCGTCCGGCGTACAGTCTCTGAGGATTCCGGATGGCCGATGAGTGACCGCCTTCTCACCTGGCGGAAGCGTCCATTACCGTTCATGGACAGCCCCATTTCCAAGATTCGTACGAAGCCGAGCTCTTCGTGGTGCTCGCCGAGAGCCATCGCTTTGACAACCCTGGCAAAGGTCTCGAAGTCTCTTTGCTTCGATGAGATAAGCGGAGTTCGCTCAAAAAATGGGATGACCTTTGCGAGAAGGTCCTGTCGTCGTCTGACAACAAAAACCACCGCGCGGTCCTTCCTGCCGTTCCGCTTGATGTAGCCGCAATCCAGGCGGCGCTTGATCAAGTCCAACACTTCCCGCCGGTCGCCGTTCTGGCTGACATGGAATTCGGGAACCTGCTGGAACTTGAGCTTTGACGTTGAATTGCGATTTACGGTGACAGAGAAGCTTCCCTCGCCGTCTACGTAGCCGGCGATGTAGCCATCCAGCCTTTCCTGCTGATTGTCCGCACCCTGCACATTGTCACCGTAGCTTGTGACTGTTCGCGAAGCAATGCTCCTTTAACAGCGAGCTAACGGTAGTGAGGGATGCAACGGAGTTTCCAGCATTTGGCCAGATTTATAGACAGCAATTTCCCTTACTGTCTCACGACGTTCTAAACCCAGCTCGCGTACCGCTTTAATGGGCGAACAG
>OCZT010007529.1_pt1 | contig 10668 bp, 8 predicted proteins | sample 1539031 | NCBI WGS metagenome assembly OCZT01 (sample SAMEA3539308, study PRJEB22396) | soil metagenome | biome: tundra; feature: field; material: soil | place: USA | collected 2010-05 | depth 0.15 m
GATAATTCACGCACTCGGCATCAATCGGGAAGAAACCCATCGTCGCGCCGTATTCCGGAGCCATGTTCGCCATCGTCGCGCGGTCCACAACCGGCAACGCCGCCGCGCCGGGGCCGAAAAATTCGACGAACTTGCCGACGACCTTTGCCTTGCGGAGCATTTCCGTGACGGTGAGTGCGAGGTCGGTCGCGGTGACGCCTTCGCGCAACGCGCCGGTCATGTGAACGCCGACGACATCGGGCGTGAGGAAATAAACCGGCTGGCCGAGCATGCCGGCTTCAGCCTCGATACCGCCGACACCCCAACCCACGATGCCGAGGCCATTGATCATTGTCGTGTGCGAATCCGTGCCAACCAGAGTGTCCGGATAAAACAGTTGAGAGTTGTTGGTTGAGGGTTGAGAGAGCACGCCCTTGGCGAGATATTCCAGATTGACTTGGTGCACGATGCCGATTCCGGGCGGGACTACCTTGAACGTGTCGAACGCCTGCATGCCCCATTTCAAAAACTGGTAGCGCTCGCGGTTGCGCTGGAATTCGATCTCCAGATTCTTCCGCAATGCATCCGCGCTGCCCGCGAAATCCACCTGCACCGAGTGGTCCACAACCAGATCCACCGGCACGAGCGGTTCGATGATTTTTGGATTTTTGCCCAGCCGCTGAACCGCGGAGCGCATCGCCGCCAGGTCCACCAGCAGCGGCACGCCGGTGAAGTCCTGCAGCACGATGCGAGCGACGATAAACGGAATTTCCTCCGTGCGGGTTTCGGTTGGCTTCCAATTCGCCAGCGCGCGCACGTTTTGTTCGCTGACCTTTTTGCCGTCGCAATTGCGGAGCACGGACTCGAGCACGAGGCGGATGGAGACGGGCAATTTGGAAACCGGCCCGACGCCGGCCTCTTCCAGCGCGGGCAATGAATAAAATCGCCCCGGCTGGCCGCTGCCGGGATCAAATTTTTGCAACGTATTGAATAGATTGTGCGGTACGCTCATTTAATTCCTTCAATAAGTCAGTCAAAATGAAGCTTGCGCGCGAATGTGTCAAGCGAAGCGCGGCGTCCTGGCTTGGTATGGCGGTGTTGCTGCACCGCCGTGCGCCGCAGCGGCGCACCCACCAAATAATCAATGGGCGCGGTGGACGTTGCCAAAAAACTTGTTTGTCGGCGCCGGCTATGTGATAAGTCCGCACATCATGCCAACTCATCGAGGCTCCATCCGGTTGTTCCAACTCTTCGGAATCGAAGTCTATCTGCACTGGTCGTGGTTTGTTGTCGCGATATATGGCATTCAAAGCCGGGGACACCAATACAATTCCATTGGCTGGAACGTGCTGGAATATCTCACACTTTTTTTAATCGTACTCATGCACGAGTTCGGCCATTCACTGGCCTGCCGGCAGGTCGGCGGCCGAGCGAACCAAATCGTGCTCTGGCCGCTCGGCGGCGTGGCGTATGTCTCCCCGCCCCAACGACCGGGCGCGATGTTGTGGAGCATCGCGGCCGGACCACTGGTGAATGTCGCGCTCTTTCCTGTTTTTTCATTGATCTGGTGGTTGGGTCATTCGGCGGGTTGGGTTGAATCCCTGCCGGATCTTTATCGTTTCGTCGTGACCCTCTGGTATATCAACACCATTTTGCTGATTTTCAATCTGATGCCGGTTTATCCCCTCGACGGCGGCCAGATTTTGCGGTCGTTACTTTGGTTTATGTTTGGCCGGGCGCGCAGCCTGCTCATCGCGAGCAGCATCGGCTTTGTGGGTGTGGCCGGCCTGATTCTGTTTGCCATTTGGGCGCAATCCGTCTGGATCGGCATTATGGCCGCTTTCATTTTGATAAATTGCTGGGGCGGTTTGATGCAGGCGCGGGCGATGGCCCGCGTCGCCAATGCGCCGCGTCACAACGGATTTGCCTGCCCGGTTTGCAAAGTCGCCCCGCCCCGCGGCGCATTCTGGGTCTGCGGAAAATGCCGGAAAGCCTTTGACACGTTTGAAACGCAGGGCGTTTGTCCAAACTGCGGAACTCAATTTGCGGTGGCGTTCTGCCCGGAATGCGGCAATCTGCGACCGATGAGCGAATGGACTTTCTCTTCAAACGTTCCGCCAAAGCTGTAACCCGTAAATTAAATACCGTTGCTCCGCTCCATCGGATGGAGGGGAAAGATTCCACGAAATTGAGGATTCGTGATTTGTGCCCTTGAACCGTAGCCGCCGACGTGAGTCGGCGCTGATCCTCACCCGGAAAAGAATGCGCGGACTTATGTCCGCGGCTACGAGATTCATGGGAATGCTCAAGGTTCGCCATATTCTCACCCCGCCCAGCAAAAAAATCAGGCCGCCTTTTCAGATGGCCTGAACAAACTAGTTTGCCGAAAATTATCGCCTGTTACTTCAACTTCGCCAGCGCGGCCTTGACGGCGTCAAAGTTCGGCAGGTCCTTCGGCGTCGGCGTCTGTTCGCTGTATTGCACCACGCCTTTCTTATCAATCACGAACGCCGCGCGTGCCGAGGTGTCGCCCACGCCGGCCAGCATCGGGAAAATAACGTCATACGCTTTGGCGGTGGTCTTGTTCAGGTCGCTGGCGAGCGTGATGCCGATTTTTTCCTTTTGTGCCCACGCTTCCTGCGTGAACGGGCTGTCCACGCTGATACCGATTACGTCCGTGCCGAGGTCTTTGTAGGCGTTGAGACCGGCGGTCAGGTCGCACATTTCCTTGGTGCAAACGCTGGTGAACGCGAGCGGGAAGAACAGCACGACGGTGTTCTTCTTGCCGAAGTTGTTGCTGAGTTTCACGTCCACCAGGCCGGACGCCTGCTTGGACTTGAGGGTGAAGTCGGGAGCTTTGGATCCGGTGGGAATTGGCATAATCGTTTTTGGTTATTCAGTTAATTTGTTTTCGTTACGGACATTTTCAGGATTTGCCGCGTCCCTGTCAAACAAGGATTGCGCGTCCGGCCGCAGCATGACCCCCGGTTACTGCAATCTGAGGGGCAGGTTGAATACGTATGAATAAAGCCGGGACAAGGTGTTGCCGGTGTGCTGGGCGCGCACATCCGGTCCAAACTGGAAGGTCGCCGTTGCCGTGAAGTCATGCAGCACCAGACAGTAGGTGCTGTTGGCCATGATCCCCAACAGCTCGCCGGTCCGGCTGAAAACCAGGTCGCCGCGCGAAGGATTGAATTTGCCGAACAGTCCCTTCAACAGATTGCGATCCAGTTTGACGTATTGCGGCGTGTTCAACTCTATCTGGAAGCTGCTCTGGCCGTAATAATCCCCCTGCGCGCCCACCACCACCGCATCCTGAAATTTGTACGGGTCCGACGAAACCGGATAGATTTTGCTGCCGAGCTGGCGGGCTTCCGACTGCGTGACCGGCATGAACACCACGCGCGGATCCTGAATGTGAAAGGACAACGAATGGATGGGAACCTGCGCCGTGTTGTGGTCCAACGTTCCGCTGAGTCCGGCCCAGTCCGTGCCGGGATCCCACAAAATCAGCGGGGTGTCCTGCACGTGGCATAACGCGAAAATATTGGTCCCGTCGGTGACCAGCACTGTTTCGGCGGTCTTACTCTTGCTGGCGTCCATGCCGAATATGCCGGATCGGGAAGCCAGGAACCGGGTCTGGATCCGGTTGCTGACAAACTCACTGAAGATGGTGTTGGGAGCCAGGGCCCGGTTCTCACGGATTTCCCGGGTCAAGGCGCCTGAATTGGTCGCCAGCGCCTTGAAACCTTCGGCCAATTGGGCTTTTTCCGCGCGCTCGGCCTGCACCTGTTGCTGCATCATGGCGGCTTTTTCGGTGGCGGCGCGCTTCTCAACTTCCGCCATCTGGAGCTGGCCGGCCAGCTTCTGCTTTTCGTCCTGGGCGATCTGGTTGTTTTTCGAGAGTTGGGCGAGTTGTTGCTGGAGCGCGGCAGCCAGATCCGACTCTTTTTTAGCTTCAGCTTCCATCGCCGCGAGTTTTTCCTTTGACATCAAGGCTTCCGCGGAACTGCTTTGCAATTTCTGGTCGAGAATCTGGATGTTGGCCTGGGCCGCGGCAAACTGCTGCTGCAAGTCCGCTTGTTGTTTTTGCGCAGCCTCACGGACCTTCGCGAGTTCCGCCTGCAACTGCTCGCGATTTTTTTGCTCCTCGGTGAGCGCCAGCTTCATGACCGCCGCGAGGTCCTTCCCGCCGGTGTCAGACGGTTTGGGTGCGACGTCCACCTTGACGCCCGGCTGCGCGCCTTCGTTCTCGCCGGCCATTTTGCTGAGGTCCGTCGAGAACGTCAGCAGGCTCAACAGCAGGAAATCGCAGATGACGATAAGGATGCTGCGGTTCATGACGGCGTGACGAGCGTTGGCGTGGCGGCGGGTTCGGCGGCTTCCACCTCGGCTTCGAGTATTAATTTCCGGCGCGCCGGGCGCAGATTGAAGATTTTGAACACGCACACGAAGATGATGCCGAACGACGTGGACGAGTAGGCCGCCATCAGGCTGAATTTGATCATGCCCATCGAGACCAGAATCAGCGATAGGATGGTGCCGACGAAGCCCAGGTAAAGGCCGGCGTCGAACAGGTGGTCCTCGTTTTCGAGCAGCTTCAGCTTCATGCGCGTTGGCACCTGTTGCCGGCGGATTTCCGCCAGCTTGACGAGGCAGGCGATGTAGATCAGACCCTGCAGCACGAAGAACAGCAGCAGTGTCAGCAGAATTATGTTGTTCATGATGTTTGGATGAGCGCGGGCGAATCCGGCCAGGACCACATTGCCCGTCGTGGGCACGTGCAGTCGAAAGGAAAAGCCCTCTTTCTGGCTCTCCTGGGCGAGAAACGGCTCGCTCAGAAGCAGCACCACCAGCAGGAAACCCAGCGCAAATAAAATTTCGCGGGCCACATGGAACCCGCGCACCTGCAACGGTCGTTCCAGGGAGGATACGGCAGGTTTCGCAAAATGCAAAGCCGTGGCAAGAAAAAATCCACTCAACAGGTAGGCAAGCCATTTCATCGCCAGCGCCAGTCCCGGCACCCGGAAACAAAAGTTCGTCGCCAATTGGAAACTCGAACTGTACAGACGTTGGTCACGCTGCAAAAGCTCGTTCACCCCGCCCGCGCCGAAGCGGAGACTGGAGCCGAGGTCCGTCAAACCGGTTTGTCGGAAGTCCGCGAAGTATTTCGCCACGTCCGCCGGTTTGCCGGAAAGCAACACGGCGGAGAAAAGCACGGGCAATTGTCCGCCGGTATTGCGGACTTGATCGGCCAGCAGGTGGAGCGTCCCGGCATCCTCAATCCGGCCGATAAACGTCACGAACTGGCTCCAGTTGAATCGCTGGCCCAGCGACATCAGGTCCATCAGCATCTGTTCCAACGGCAGTGAACTTCCGCCGCGGTTGGCGGCCGAGGCCAGCTGGAACACACTGTCGCTTAAACCCGTCGTCAAATGCCCCCCCTCCAATAGAAGTCCGCAAACCGACAGCGCCGTATCGAAGGCCTGGCCCGAGGCCGACTGCGACGGCGGGAAAAGGACGGTGTTGTTCAGCGCGCGGCATCGCAGCAACTCCTGCACGGCGGGACGCGGCGAGCCATGCAAAAGCTCAAGTATCAACCCCCGATTTTCCTGTCGGACAACGAATTCGGTAAATGGTTCCGGGCCGGACTTCGGCAGTCTGGCATCACTTTCAAAGAGACGCTCCAAACGCAGGTCGTTGTCACCGCCCCAAACCAGCCAGCCGGGATGCCGTCGCGCCGAATGGTTAATCGCCAGGCCGAGTTTCTCCCAGCCGGAAAGTTTCTCCGCCTGCGCCACCGGCAAGAGCAACTGGGCCGCTCCCAACTCATTTTCGTTCACGAGCGCCAGCCCTTGTTCGATCAAGACCGGCGTGTTTCTCCCGGCCCTTTGGATGACGCTGACATCCACCGCCCGCAGGTGCGCCGGCACCAGCAAGCCGCAAACGAGCATCACCAAACCGAGGGTGACACCGGCCAGGAACCATAACCAACGCTTCATCGCTAATTCATTCGGACGTATGGGCTTTAGACTGCACGTTCCAAATCCATGTTCAAGCGTCAATTAACGATGGGTGCAGTCGAGCTCGACGTTACAACGTCGCCCATTCAATTTTTTCGGAGGGGCGAGCTCTGCGAGCCCCTGAATCCAAGCTCAAAAAAGTCAGGTTCTCGTGGAACTCGACCCTCCGGACTTTAATTCACAACATCACCAGCACTTCCTCCGCGTGCCCGTCCGGTTTCACTTGCGGCCAAATCTTTTTGATGCGCCCGTCCGGCCCGATGAGAAAGGTCACGCGATGCGTGCCCAGGTATTTCCGGCCCATGAAACTCTTCTCCCCCCAAACGCCGTAAGCCTGGACAATCTTTTTGTCCTCGTCCGCCAGCAACGTGAACGGCAGCTTGAACTTCTTGACAAATTTATCGTGCGACTTCACCGGGTCGGTGCTGACGCCGAACACGACCGCACCCTTCTTCCTGAACCCGGCGAAATGGTCGCGGAATGCGCATGCTTCCTTCGTGCAACCCGGCGTGTCGTCCCTCGGATAAAAATACAGCACGACGTTTTTGCCTTTGAAATCAGCGAGCGAAATTTTTCCGCCGCCGCTGGTCGCCGCCGAAAACTCCGGCGCGACATCACCTTCCTTTAATTTCAATTCCAGTTCCTTGGCCATAAATTTCGGTTGAAGTATCGGAGTGTTGGGATTTGAGTCGTGCCACCTTTTTCCCCCAGCTCTCCGTCACTCCACCGCCCCATTCTTCACCGTCGGCGAACTTGCCGGATGCGAGCCAAGCTGTTTCACGCCATCCCAGATGTAAAGCAGCCCCGACACGCCCGTGCATATCGCCGCGCCAAACGTCCAGACCTTGAGCCAGCGCGCATTCAAATCGCGATCCCAGTCCAGTAAAATCCAAAGGACCACGATCATTTGCAACACCGTCGCGATTTTTCCCATGATGCGCGGGTGCACGACAACCTTGCCGACGATGAATCGAACGACGGCAATGCCGATGAGCAGCAGCAAATCGCGTCCGATGATGGTGCCCGTAAGCCAGAGCGGAATCTGCCCCAGGTAAGGCCCGTGACTGAAGCTCAATGTAATGATGCCCGACAGGAGCAACATTTTGTCCGCGAGCGGATCGAGAATCGCGCCCAGCTCGCTTTTTTGGTTGTAACGCCGCGCGATGTAACCGTCCACGCCGTCCAGAATCGCCGTGACCGCGAACGAAAGGATTGCCAGCAGCCGGTGAACTTCGTTGCCGGTTTGGAGGTAATAAATCAATTCGACGACAAAAAACGGAATCAGCAGGATTCGCAGGATCGTGATTTTATTGGCGGTCGTCATGGCCGATGCAATGGAGTTTGACACCAATTTCACGAATTTGCACGAATGAATTCTGGACAAAGGAAGGCGAAAGTTTAACGTCCGAAAATGAAGCTGGATAGAATTCAACTTGTTCTAATCGTCCTTACTTTTTCCGTGATCTTACTCTCTGCCTGCAATCATAAATCCTCACACACCAATCCAAGCTCACTTTCAGATGAGCAGTTCAAAGATTTTATGTCGCGGGCAAACAAGTTGTTCAAAGAATATAATTCAGACACCTCATCGAATGCTCCGGACAAACTTGTCGAGGGCGCTCGCGTTTTGCAAAAAGACTATCCGTCCCAAGCTAACGGCTATCAATTGGTGATGTGCGCCATGGATGACTGCGCGTCCGACAATCCTGCCAAGGCGAGAGCCTGGGGAAACGAAATCATCGATGGGGCTGCTCCAGAGCGTTTCAAGTTGTGGGCCAAGGGATTTCTTTATCGTCTGGATTCACAAGGCAAACCAATAACGATGCAATTTATAGCCGTGGATGGCCGCGAAGTGGACTTAGCCAAAATGAAAGGCAAGGTCGTGCTGGTTGATTTCTGGTCAACTGGATGTGTGCCATGCGTGGCAGAATTGCCGAGAGTGAAAGCCTCACTTGAGAAGTATCAGCAAAAAGGATTTGAAGTCGTTGGCATCAGTTGCGACACAGACAAAGACAAACTGGAAAGGTTCTTAAAGGAAAAAGGAGTTGCGTGGCCGCAGTATTTCGATGGCCAGCAACAAGAACGCAACAAATTTGCGCAAGGATTCGGAATTGACGGAATTCCACATATGTTCTTCGTGGATAAAAAAGGCTGTTTGCGATACGATAACGTGCGGGCAAAAGGCGACGAAGCTGTTTTTGAAAAGAAAATTGAAGAGTTGCTCGCTGAACAGTGAAAACCAGACAAGCGTTCAATTTCTCTTCCGATAAATAAACCGCCAAAACCAAATCGTTTACAGTGCGCCGCAGATGGCCGGGGCAAATTACTACCCGCCCGCTTGATCGCCGCCATTTTCAAATGTGACTTTCGGTTTTGAATCCGCTAGACTCTCCGCGAATGAAAGTGAGTGAATCCAAACCTTTGGTCGGAATTCTCATGGGCAGCGACTCCGACTGGCCAACGATGAAGGCCGCCGCTGATGTGTGCGCACAATTCAAAATTGATTGCGAAGCGAAGGTCATTTCGGCACATCGCACGCCGAAGGATTTGGAGCAATACGCCGGCAAAGCGCACGAGCGCGGCCTGCGCGTCATCATCGCCGCCGCGGGCGGCGCGGCGCATCTGCCGGGCGTGACCGCGGCGTTCACCACCCTGCCCGTCATCGGCGTGCCCATCGAAAGCAAATCGCTCAAGGGCCTTGATTCGTTGCTCTCCATCGTGCAAATGCCGCCGGGCGTGCCGGTCGCAACCGTCGGGATTGGCGCGGCGAAAAACGCCGGGCTGCTGGCGGTTCAAATTTTGAGCGTGGGCAGCGAACGATTGCAAAAGGCGCTGGTGGAATTCAAACAAAAGCTCGCCGAGGAATCGCGCGCGAAGAATAAAAATCTATCCGCTTGACTGAAGGGCGACCGCTTCGTTTGGACAATCGCGCTTCCGTCTGCTAGCCTGCGCGCGAATTTATGAGTCTGGAAAACAAAGAAATTCCTGCCGCTCCGTCCGATTTCATCCGCGACATCGTCGCGCAGCACGTTGCCGAAAAGAAATATCCGCAGATTCACACCCGCTTCCCGCCCGAACCGAACGGCTACCTGCACATCGGCCACGCCAAAAGCATCTGCCTCAACTTCGGCATCGCCCACGAGTTCGACGGCGTCTGCAATCTCCGCATGGACGACACCAACCCGACCAAGGAAGACGTCGAATACGTGGACTCCATCATCGAGGACGTGAACTGGCTTATCGCCGGCTGGGCCAATGACAAGCTCGGCCTGAAACCCAAAGGCAAAACGCCGGAGGCGGTGACCAGCAACGGCAGGCCGGATTTTTATCTGCCGCCCGTCACACAACGTGCTTCCGGCATCCTGCCGGAAGATCAAACTTTCTCTTCATCCGGCGTTCATACAAATGAAAATGGACCTGCCGGCAAGATGCCGGCAGCACGTTTGGAACCCTTCTACGCCTCGGACTATTTCGACCAGCTTTACGAATACGCCGTCGCGCTCATCAAGAAGGGCAACGCCTACGTCTGCGACCTGACACCGGACGAAACCGACGAATACCGTCGCAACGCCAAGGAAAGCCCGTTCCGCAACCGCAGCGTCAAGGAAAATCTCGACCTGTTCACCCGGATGAAGGCCGGCGAGTTCCCCGACGGCACGCGCACGCTCCGCGCGAAGATTGACGTCACCGCGCCGAACGTCTGGATGCGCGACCCGCTCATTTACCGCATCCGCCACGCCGACCATCATCACACCGGCGGCAAATGGTGCATCTACCCGATGTACGATTTCGCCCATTGCCTGAGCGATTACATCGAAGGCATCACGCACAGCATTTGCACGCTTGAATTCGAGGTGCATCGCCCGCTTTACGATTGGATCCTGACCCACCTCGACCTGCCGCGTCCCCTGCCCCATCAATACGAATTCGCGCGTCTCAGCCTCACCTACACCGTGATGAGCAAACGCAAGCTGCTCCAGCTCGTGAACGAAAAACTCGTCACCGGCTGGGACGACCCGCGCATGCCCACCATCTCCGGCATCCGGCGACGCGGCGTTCCCGCAACCGCCTTGCGCGCCTTCGCCTACAACATCGGCATCACCAAATACAACGGTCTCACCGACGTGGCCGTGCTCGAACACACCATCCGCGAGGACCTGAACAAACGCGCCCTGCGCCGCCTCGCCGTGTTGCGCCCCATCAAGGTCGTCCTCACCAATTATCCTGAAGGCAAGACCGAGGAACTCGACGCCGTCAACAATCCCGAGGACGAAAACGCGGGCAAACGGAAAATTCCATTCAGCCGCACGCTGTACATTGAGCAGGACGATTTCAAGGAAGTTCCGCCGCCGAAATATTTTCGGCTGAAACCCGGCGGCGAAGTCCGGTTGAAATACGCCTACATCATCAAGTGCGACGAAGTGGTGAAGGACGCCGCAGGGAACATCACGGAATTGCGCTGCACCGCCGACCTCGACAGCAAAAGTGGCGGAGCCACGGCGGCGCGCAAAGTTAAGGGAACAATTCATTGGGTCAGTGCTGCTCATGCGGTGGACGCCGAGGTGCGGCTTTACGACCGGCTATTCACTGAAGCTGAGCCGGAGAAGGACGGTTCCAGATCGGAAGAGCGTCGTGTAAGGAAAGAGTGTAGATCTCGGTGGTCGCC
>OCZT010007530.1_pt1 | contig 10668 bp, 17 predicted proteins | sample 1539031 | NCBI WGS metagenome assembly OCZT01 (sample SAMEA3539308, study PRJEB22396) | soil metagenome | biome: tundra; feature: field; material: soil | place: USA | collected 2010-05 | depth 0.15 m
GAAGGCATTGAACCGTGGCGGCCATCATGTGCCGGGCAACACGTGGATTATTTGCCGTTCGTGCAACTCAATCAAGGGCAATCGCTCGCTTTCCTATTTGCTTGAGCGCCTGGCCTTGCGGCTCGTAGCATAGCGGCCGATTCCGAGCGCCATCTTTGTGGGTTGGCTGCCTCTCCAAAATAGTCTATACGTATACGCTACGTTCCCCCTCTATAGCGCGAGAACTGAAATGGAAAATAAGCTGGCGTACAGCGTGCGCGAGGCTATGCGCGCGACCGGAATATCCCGAGCGCAAATCGTTGCCGCGCTGAAAGACGGCTCGCTGCCGGCTGTAAAGATTGGCGTCAAGAAGAAGATTCTCGTCGACGACCTCACAGCCTGGCTGAAGACATTCCCGAAACTCACAACGGAGAAATCCCAATGTCCATAGACAGTCTCGTTACGAAGTACGGCAACGCTGAAGCCTTGCACGTCAAAGCGCAAGGCCGCGGCTGGCAAGATTCGGCTGTTGAAGAACTAGCCAGGGATTGGGCCGAACAGTTCGACGCAAATCAGCGCCACCGTTCGACGGGCCAAAGCATGGAAGACTTCATCAAGACCTACGAGCGCGAGCGCCCGCATGTGATGATTCATCAAGCTTCAAACTATGATGACGTTGCAATGCGCCTCACTGCATTCCTTGGCGACAACGGTACGCGCTCTCTCACCGAACTCGGCAAGTTACGAAAGCATCTTGGTAGCGACGAAGCTCTTGCTACCGCTGCGTTCGAGTTCGGGATTGACAATCCATACGACCTGAAGCAGCGCGGCGTTGCGCCCGGCAACATGGGCAAGCTGATTGACGCGAAGAAGGCTTCAGCTGAAGCCGACGAGCTTGAGGCCCGCGCAAAGGTATTACGAGCCGCTGCAAATCTTGCCGCGCCAAAGCCTGCAGGCGACCACGCGGCCAACCCCTGGTCGGCAAAAGGCTGGAACTTGACGAAGGCCGCGGCGCTGGTGAAAAGTCTTGGGCCGGCTAAAGCCAGCGCCATAGCGGCATCGGTAGGCTGTACGTTTTCCAGCACTCGCCCAAATCCTGCTTACAACAAATAATCTGAAATCAGAGGAAGGAAATATCAAATGGCAAAACAACTCATGTCTACGCGGAAACGTGTAGCCAATCACGCCGGCATCATCCGGCACGATGGCAAGCCCGCTGCACGCACGCCCGACATGCCGGGCATGTTGGCCAACCCGAATAACGACGTACATGGTGGCCGCAAGAATGCGACCACAAGCATCCATCCGCGCGACGGAAAAGCCAAGGCGCACCAGGTCGTAAACCTGCACGATGGAATGACGGCGCAACAGCGCGCGCTCAAAGGCATGGGTCACGCTGTATCGGTCAACGAGATTCCAGATGCATCGTCCGGCAATCCCTTGGACAAACAGCCGCTCGGCAAGCGCCTATCACCGCCGGCTGTCTATCCTGGAATGCGGAGGCGGTGAACGCGATGACTGACAACAATGACGACAGCCCTCCCGCGCTTCCGTACTTTGCGACCGTGAAATATTTAAACCACGCCAAAAACTTCGCGTGGTTACGCCCAGACGACGGTTCGGAAAGTGTATTCGTTCGCATGTCGGACTTGCGCGATATCCCAAGTTTAGAAATCGGGACACGCTGCAAACATGACATTGAAATCACAGAGCGCGGGCGTCGCGCCATAAATGTGAGGCCAGTCTGATGACAATGGAAAATCGACACAAAGGCGTCGTGGTGGACTCGGATATTGGAGAAAGAGGTTACGGCTTCATCCGCTGTGACGACCGGAGAAACATGCACGACGTCTACTTCAAAAATCGAGACCTCGCTCCAGACGTTCACGGACTCACTGCCGGGGAACATGTGAGTTTCTATCTTGTCAATGAAGGGCGCGGAGCGAGGGCAAAAGATGTTCGCCGAACTAGGGAGACAACACAATGACGATTCAACGCAAGCCAGCACCGCGACAAAACCCGCAGGCGCCGTTCAAGCGCGCGCCGGTGAAGAAACACGCTCAGCATTCGGTTGGTACACTGCCGCCCGGAAATGCGTTCTACAATCCCGGCTCAAAACGGGGGACGACGATGGCTCTGCTGAGCCAGCAGGGAAGTTTCAAATAATCACAAACAGCCAAGGGGGAAAAATCCAATGGCAATAGGTTATCACATGAAGAAGACTTCAAAGCACTTTGCTCACGATATGAAGGGCGGCGCCGGTAGCACGGTGCAGCCCGTTGGCAACCCAGTCGTCCGACCGAAGTCGATTGGCACGTTCAACCGGTCCAATCGGGTCGACCGTAGCGACGCGTTGAATGACACGGGCTATGGGCGCAATCAATATCCCGGAAAAAGTCAGAGCGACAATATCGCCGCGTCTCACAAGCTGTCTGACTTCGATATCGCGCCGACGGGCGGCGATGAAGAACTCGACGAGCTTGCCGGCGGCGTGAAGAACATGCGCGAACTTGACGACGACTACAGTCAGACGCGAACAGTGTCCGACAAGCCGTTGCCGACGACGTTTGGCCTCAAGAAGGTCTAGCCCAAAGCAGCGGGCAGAGAGGATTTGCGTCTTTCACCTGCCCGCTGCCCCGGCTGCCGCTTAACGCCAGTTGCGCGGCAGTCACCTATCTCTCGCGCCGGCATGGGCCGGCGCTGCAGTGTGACGTTTTAGCCATCGTCACACTGCCCTTTAAACTGGAGGACCCCACATGCCATTCAATGTCTCGTTCTTTACCTCCCGCGGCGCCATTCGCGACCTAAGCGAGGCCGACCTCGACCAGATAGCCGCCCTGCCGGCGGCACAGCGCGCCATCGTCCAGGCGCTGCTGCAGGCCGGCCGCGCCAACGATGTCACCGAGCTAGACCTGGCAGCGCACGACGGTGCCCTCAAGGACCTCTACAGAGCCCAGCGCGATGCGCAGCGGGCTCATGAAGCCAATGTATTCAAGCCGACCTTCCACACGCTTTGGCTACATACGACCAAGGGCATTAGTCCAACCCGTGACCCGGAGATGGACGAGCGCGCGCTGTACACCGGCGCCCGCCTGGTGGCGCTGGGGGGCGAGCTCGCCCTGGCCAGGGATGCCCAAGTTGCCGCTACTGCCGTAGCCAAAGTCCAGCGCGGCGTATTGGCCAACGCCCTGAAGGCTTATCACACGGCATTCACTCCCAAGGTCCCGACGCGCATGGACCTCATCAAGCAACTGCATAACGAGCCGCCGGCCGAGCACAAGGTTGCCGATTCAGCTTGCGACCGGGCGGCGTATGCCGGGCGCCATAAGCCCTCCCAGCATCACAGAGATGCAGCGCCTGGTGGATTCAGACGGGGCGCCACCACAACCCGGGGCTTGCGCATTGCAGTCCCCTCGGAGCGATAGCCATGCGCCCCAAACGTCGCAGCGGGAGATACGACCCGCGGAATGAAATGCGCCGGTGCGTAAAGGAAGCCGCAAGGCTGATGAAGCTCGGGCGTGCTCCTAAAAACCGGAGTGTCTCGAAGGGAGAACATCTATCCAATGCACGGCGCCATAAGGCGCGACAAGTGGAACAATGTGGGCATCCTAATCTTGTGGCTAGGACAATGGACGAGCGCGCCGCTTACCTAAGAGTGCTGGAGAGAACGCCATATGGTCTCGCGTCGTGAACTTTTCTTTGTGGATTTGGAACGCAAAATATCAGGCCCACAGGGCAGCGCGGACATATCTGGAGAGTGAAGCAGAACTCGACCTGTATAAAGCCGCGGAGCTTCGCGCGGAAGCATTGAGTTCTGAGCAACAGGCACAGCAGCTCGTCGACAAAATCTACCAGGACAGCGACATCAGGCCGGGTCCAGTGTCTTTAGAGGTGGATGCAGAAATAGCAAGAATAAGGAAGTCCCAACCGTGACCACTATCATCAGCCGTGCCGACGCTGAGGCTGCTGGATTGAAGCACTTCTTCACAGGCGTACCGTGTAAGCGGGGGCACGTGTGTGAACGGTATGTGTCCGGTACTGCCGGTTGCATTGAATGTTCGCGGCTGCTGGCGTCAATGCCTGAGGCCAAGGCGCGGATTAAAGCTCGGGACAGGGCTCGGTCAAAGGTTAGGCGCACAACGCCTGAAGGCAAGGCATGGTTTAATAAATACCGACGCGGCGTTGCCGACCATGAGATACCTGCCCCGCCCGCAGATGGCCGCTGTGAGCTATGCGGGGAGGCCGCCGGCTCAAGAAGACCATGGCGTCTGGTATGGGACCACGACCACGACTTAGAGGCGCTTGGCTACTCCAAAGCAGAGTGCCATCGCGGCTGGCTTTGCAGTAAATGCAACCGCGCTATGGGCTTGCTCGGGGATAATGTTCAAGGACTATTGAAAGCGGCTGACTACATTCGCCGGGCACTGTTGCGCGCGAAATAAAACATATAGGAAGCCTCAAAAATGTCCGTCGCAGAGTTCAGACCCGACCCAAATAATCCGGCTGCGCAAATCCCGTATGTGTGGAATGATGGCGTGCTTGTCCCAGTTGCATTCGCGCCGTTCCCTGGCTCGCAAACTGCTTTCTTACAGTGTCCCGAGGATGAGGTATTGTATGCAGGGGCAAGGGCTCCGGGCAAGACCTGGGCGCTGTTGGCTGACTTCGCTCAAGGTGTTGGCCAAGGCTTTGGCGCCGGCTGGCGCGGGCTACTTATCCGTCGAACAATGGACAGGCACCGGGAGATAATCCAAATCGGTAACGAACTTTTTCCGAAGATTTTTCCAGGCGTAAGTTTCAACATCATGCGCAGCTATTGGGATTTTCCCGATGGAGCTAGGCTGATTCTTGGCTCTATAGATAACGAACAGGACTATTACCGATTCCACGGAAGCTCGTATCCCTGGTTAGGTGTGGATGAAATTACAGAATTTGAGAAACCCGACCTCTACATTCGATTGATTTCGTTGACAGGACGCATCACCGGGATGCCGAGCCGTGTCCGCTGCACCGCGAACGCTTACATGGCCGGACAAATCTGGGTGCGCGACCGTTTCCACATCATGCAGATGCGCGACGGTGAAATCATCGGGCCACTTGTCCAAGAAGTTGACGACAACGGTCACAAGCTGCCGAGCCGCCGCTGCATCAAAGGCTATATACAAGAGAACTTGCTTATCAGTTCGGACTACATTCAAAAGCTATCGGCTGCCGCAACGTGTGATGCAGAGCGCCGGGCATGGATTCTGAATGACTGGTCGGTGTCTCCAGGCTCACCGTTAGGCGACCTTTGGGCCGACTACAAAAACGAAATCATGGTCCCGCGATTCCTCAATGACCAGGTGCCTGAGACCTGGCGTTTATTTAATAGCTTCGACTGGGGCTCTGCAAAGCCGGCCGCGGCATTGTGGTTTGCTGTATCCGACGGCAGCGATGTGGCGTTCGCCGACGGGACCAAGCGCAATACGCTCAAAGGCGATACCTACATTGTCTCGGAGAAATATTTCTGGACCGGCAAGAAGGATACCGGCCAGCGGCTGTCACCGCTTGAACTCGCCAACGGCATCCTCGCGCACGAGCAGCTCCGTGGTTACAAGAAGATTCATGGCCGCGTTGCGGATACTTCTATATGGGCAGACAGCGATGGCCGCGGTGTTTCGATTTATTCCGACATGTTACGCGCAGGTGTGAGCTTTGAGCCGGCCAATAAAAAGCCAGGTTCACGGATGCAAGCAATGGAAAAAATCCGCTCGTTGATGAAAGGTGCGCATTGTCCAAAGGGCGGCGCCCGAGAAGAACGCGGATTATTTTTGCTTGCTGATTTCTGCCAGCAGTGGCTCAGGACGGTGCCAACCCTGCCGGCAGACCCGACGAACATCGGTGACGTGCTCACCAGTGCCGAGGACCATCTTTATGATTCTTTGGCCTACCACGTTCTCACAGACCTTTCACCGGCGATGACGTCCCGCCGGATTCCTGACACAGCCTACGGTCGGCCGCGCGGCCGGCGCGCCATCATGTAACCAAGGGAGAAGACCAATGGACGACGACGAGCTTGTATATACAACGGAGGTCAAACGCGACGCGCTTCTCATAATGCTGGTGGAAGAATACGGCCGCGTCCATGCACCGAGGCATGGCCGCGACCCAGTCAGTAACGAGCGCCTTGAGAACCTCATCCACACACTGCACGCCGCTGAAGTTCACCATGAGGCCGCCTGGAACCTCTCGGCACGTAGGCACCGCGCCAGGCTAGAGATGCTGCACGAGCAACCGCCGGCACAATAAACAGAACCGCCGACGCTTGGACGGCGCCGGCGGCTATCAGGACTCCGCTGAAACGGAAGCCCCCAGACAAGAGGACAAGTGCGTGCTCACCCTATACCACATTCCCCACACGATGGAAATGAAACACGAACCGGACAGCCACCGCTGCGCCGCGGGCGCCTCTGCCCGGCCTGTGGCGCCTGCCGGCTGGAGCTGGTCGACGGCAGGTGCTGGTATTGCACCAGGGAGCTATCCGACCGCGCGCCCACACGCCATCGACCATTGTCCCGAAGAAAACGTTTGTCACGCGCTCTATCGCGGCACCTAGCCGAACAGTAAATCCGAGGGCGCCCAATATCAGTCTGGAAAACCGGTGCGTCGCAAGTCGGGCACCAGTCTATTTCATGCCGTCGGCCGCATTCACAGATTTTGCCGGGGGTTTCGTGGGGGTCCATGTCGGGGCTGTATCATGCTGGCGCAAAAGACACAACGCCAGCCAGGTGCCACCTAGGGCGCCTTGGTCATTTTGCCTAGGGCGGCTTTGAACGCACCCACGGGCAGCTCTGCAGCCCTGGAAGGGTCAAAACGGGCATCCTTGGGGGCCAAATACCAGCCGACAGGCGGTGCCCGTGGGTGCGTCTGCAGCCGCCCTAGGCAAATGACCAAGGCGCGCCATCCCTCGCTACCACACCCGTCTAGCTAGACGGTTCAATTGGTCCTAGAAGCGGACCAATTGAAACATTCACGGCTGCGAGCCTGGATAGGGCTTCCGGGGCAGTCTTGGGGACCAAATACCCGCCGGCAGCGGGTAGCGGCGCCGTGACCTACTAGAATATGGAACTTTTGTTCCATGAGCAGCAGCGCGTGCGGCGCGGCCGGCCAGGCTCTTGCAGTCCCGGCGCCGCTTGAAAGATGCTTCAGCCAGGTATATGTATTGTGGATTGATTGAAACTAACAGACTGGAAAGGGATAGAGATGAGTGAGGTCAGCACAAAGCTACTGCAAGCCGTTCGCATGAAAAACGGCGACGGCTCTCGTGCGAAGTTTGTCGGCGCTTGGACAATATGGTGCAAGGAAACCGCCGCCGACATGGTCGCGACCGATGACTTTGAGGAGCTGACGGCGCTGCTCCTAGAGATGAACGTATGCCGCGAGGTGATGGGCGTCCTGGTGGGCGCAACTGAAGTCGAGGAGATTGAGCCATGACAAAAGAAAAACCCAAGCGTGAGCTAAAATCCGCGCCGCTTGTTCTCAGGCTCAAACCAACGGTGAAAGCTATTGCAAAAGCGGGTGCTGAGCGCGACGGCCGAAGCTTGACGAACTATCTGGAGCGACTTGTCCTGGCGGACCGCCGGTCGACGCGGCCATATGACCGGACAATGGAACCATCGCAGGATGAAGTAGAGGCCGCCCTCCAGAAAGTTTCAAAGTCTAGGGCGCTTAAAATCTTGCAATACTACGGCGCCGCCGATGTTGGTGGCCTTCCGCCACGAAACTATCGGGACGTTTTTGAGGCATGTGGAGGCAAGCTGTCATGAGCAAGCGTAAACCAGCAGCGCCGCGCCCGCCGATTATGCAACACGACCCGCGGCGGCTTCCGGGCGAGAGTGAACAGAATTACTGGGCTCGCTTTTCGCGGCTAAACCGGGAACGCATTGAGGCCCTGGAAAAGGACCCCAACGCTATACCATCGGCTGAGTGGACAGAGGATGTCGACGAGGCTGAGCTACCAGACCCGACTCTATAGGTGACACCATGAAGCGCAAACCAGCATCGTTTGATAAGAGCAAAGTCGATAATCTCGTCTTGTCCCGTTACGCGGTCAAGCGGGCAATGGAGCGCCTCAAGGAAGCGGCCGGATTATTTCGCTCGGCCGCCTGGTGCGAGAAGCACCGGGACAGGTTCCCGCCCGATGCGTGGCGCAAACCTAATACCAATGCTGAGACAGCTCGAACGCTAGTTGACCGCGCGGCTAAGGAAATCGACCTCGCGAACTTTCTGTTAGATGAAAACAAAACGGCCAGGGCGTACTGCCCTGACCGTTGATGAACTCGGGGATGGAACCCCCAAATCCAGGAAGAAGTATAATGCCAAAGATATCCAACCTGCAACCCGATTACAAGAGCGCTGTTGCGTTCCTATGGGAGGCGCCGACAGCCAAGGTCAATCTTTGCGCTATCCACTCCACCAGGGACAATGACATCCGCGGTCGCACCTTCGACAAGACCGAAAAGAACAAAGCCCGCGTGGAACAGTGGATGGGGAAAGCTGGCGCCGCGGGCTATGGCATCTACTTCAACATGAACGATTTATCTGTCACCTTGGGCAAGTCCAAGAACAAGGCTAGTGACTTGGAAGTTTCGCGCGTCAATGCGCTGCACGTCGATTTGGACCCGCCTGATGACACCGCACAAGCTGACTTGCCGGCAGTCAAGGCAAATCTGCTGAGCAGCGCCACCGCCTACGCCGTGGTGCCGACGATTATCAACAACAGCGGCAATGGCATTCAACTATTTTGGACACTCACGGCGCCGGTCGACGTGACTGATGAGAACCGCGAACACTTGCGCGCGCTCAATAAGCAACTGGCAATCGACCTCGGCGCCGATAGCTGCTGGAACCTAGACCGGGTTATGCGCGTGCCGTTCACAATCAATCTGCCAAACATCAGAAAGATAGCGCTTGGCCGCGTGCCGGTGCTGACGAGCGTCATCGAAAACACCGCCGGCATCTTAGACCACAATGTTGAAGACTTCACACCAGCGCCGGTCGACGAGCAGGACGACTCCGAAGTTGAAGACTTTGGCACGCCCACCAGCGCCACCGTCGAAAGTCTGAAGCTGGACGGCAAGCTTGCCAAGATTATCTGCACCGGCAAGCACACCAGCGCTGAGCTTACAAAAGACCGTAGCAACGGCGCATTCCATATTATGTGCGCGTTAATCCGGTGTGACGTGTCCAGTGAGGATATTCTCGCCCTGGCGCTTGAACCTAACTATGCCGGCTTTGCCCACCTGCATGACCGCCAGCACGCGCCGCGCGGGCCGCTCAAGACTGCCGAGCGGATGCTGCGCAGGGCATTGAAAGACGAGCCGCGCCTGACACCTGACTTCGCCGGCGATGTAGTCGAACTCACTGCCGACGAGCAGGCGGCAAGCGACAAGGCACGGACAGAGAATGCCGCTACCGCTGCCGCTGACAAGGCGGTGCCGCACGTAAAGGTGAAGTCCGAGCAGGTCGATAAAATGGTGCGCCAGGTCCAGGACATCCTGATACGCCTGGCCAAGGATTCCGAGCGGCCGGCGACCGACCAGGTCTATATCCGGGATTCAGACCTAGTCCATCTCAATCGCAACCGGCTCAAGCCTGGCACGAAAATGGACGCGCTCTATCATGTACCGCAACAGTTGATAATCCAATCTGTGACGACCGGCTGGCTGCACGACCTAATCCGTCGCAGCATGATTTTCTTTATGGAGACAGCAACCGGCACGAAGGATGTTGACCCGCCGGCCAAGGTTGTGAACAGCCTGCAGGAAATAAACACCAGCTGGAAGTTTCCGCGACTGTTGGCGACAACTGAGACGCCGATGCTACGGGCCAATGGCACAATATTGGAGACGCCGGGCTTTGATGTGAAGAGCGGCATCTATTACGACCCGCGCGATGCCAAGTTTCCGTCGATTGAGCGAATGCCGACGAAGGCACAAGCGAAAGCCGCACTTGATATTCTCAAGCGCGCGCTGGTGAACTTCCCGTTTGCCGATGAAGACGGCATCGAGGGGTTGTCGTTGTCAGTCGCGTTGTCAATGATGCTCACATGCGTCTGCCGGCGGTCACTCGACATCGCGCCGATGTTTGGTATCGACGCCAACGAAGCGAAGTCAGGTAAGACCGAGCTGGCGCAAGTCATAGCCATCATGATGACGGGCCGCGCCACGGGCGTCCGGCCGTTCCCTAAAGACGAGTATCAACGCGAGAACGCTTTTGCTGCCGCTCTTGAGGCGGGCGACGGCATTATTCTTTTTGACAACGTCGACGGAGAGACGGCGACGATTGAAGGCAAGGCGCTGGAGATGATGTTGACCTCGGAAGTCTTCCAGTGCCGGCGCTTGGGTGGCAATAGCGCCGAAGACCAAGTTCGCGTACCGAGCAACGCGATGATAGTGGCAACCGGAAACCACCTCACCGCTGCCGGCGCCATGACCGAAGACCGGATGGTAATCTGCAAGCTGGTGCCCGCGCCGGGGCCGTTTAGTGAGCGGACGTTTGCACACTGGCCGCTCGGCAAGTGGATTGCTCAAGAGCGCCCGCTGCTGGTGAGCGCCGCCTTGACCGTCCTGCGGGCCTATGCGGTGTCGCAGGGTCGTACCAAGTCAACGTATTTCCGGTTCGCCCAATGGCATGACACGGTGGCCGACGCCC
>OCZT010007531.1_pt1 | contig 10667 bp, 10 predicted proteins | sample 1539031 | NCBI WGS metagenome assembly OCZT01 (sample SAMEA3539308, study PRJEB22396) | soil metagenome | biome: tundra; feature: field; material: soil | place: USA | collected 2010-05 | depth 0.15 m
CTCCCACATTCAGGGCGCGGAGACGGTAGCCTCGCTGGTGGTCTGGGAAGACGGCAAGATGAACAAGCAGGCCTATCGCAAGTTCAAGATCAAAACCGTCTCCGGCGTGGACGACTTCGCCTCCATGCGCGAGGTGGTCCAGCGCCGCTATCGACGCCTACAAGAAGAAAAGCAACCAATGCCCTCACTGGTGCTGGTTGATGGCGGACTCGGCCAGCTTCACGCCGCCGCAGAGGCGCTCGAATCTCTCGATTTCGCCGCGGCAGGCCTCGCCATGCCTCCGCTGGCGTCCATTGCTAAACGCGAAGAGGTCATCTACCTCTACGGCAACGAGCAGGAGCCGGTGGTCCTGGACCGCCGCTCGCCGGTGCTGCATCTGGTTCAGCTCATCCGCGACGAAAGCCACCGCTTCGCCGTCGGCTATCATCGCCAACGCAGGGCCATGCGCGACCGCGATTCCGAGCTATTGACTATTCCCGGCGTCGGCCCGCAAACCCGCCAGCGCTTGCTAACTCACTTCGGCAGCCTGCGCGATGTGCAGCAAGCCACCGCCGAGTCGCTGGCCGCCGTCGTACCCTGCAAAACGGCCGAAACCATCTGGCGGCATTTCCACGAGGGTCAACCGGCAAGCTCCTGAGCACTCTCTCTGCGAGCTAGCAACTACGCCGCCTGCAACCCCCGCTCCTGTTGCTCAACCAGGCGCTTCCTGCAACCTTTACGTGCAAATCTGCGCGATTTGAAAGAAAATATAGTTATACGATTTTTTGACGACGACAAGAGGAACGCTTGACACAAACGCAGATTGAAATTCCCCGGTGGACCGCCCCGGAGTTTGAACGGCTGGTTTTCGCCAGCCAGCCCAAAGTTGCGGTTTTCGATTGCGATGGAACGCTGTGGGGCGGCGACTCCGGTTTCGGCTTCATGGCCTGGTCGTTGGAGAAGGGTCTGGTTTCGCGCTCCACCTGCGACTGGGTTGATTCTCGCTATCGCGATTACCTGGCCGGCAAAGTGAGCGAAGTGGATATGTGCGGCGAGATGGTGCAGATTTACGCCGGCCTGCGCGAGCAGGAGCTGCGCGACGCCGCCGTCCGCTACGTGCGCAAGTTTGTTCAGCCGCGAGTCTTCGCCGAGATGGCCTCTCTGGTAGCCGCGCTCAAACAAGCCGGCGTCGAGATTTGGGCTGTCAGTTCCACCAACAAATGGGTGATCGTCGAGGGCGTGCGCGATCTCGGCATTCCCGAAGAGCGCATCCTGGCCGCCGAGGTGCGCGTCACCGAAGGCATAATCACCAGCGAGATTCTGGACGTGCCCACCGACGAGGGCAAAGCCACTGCGCTGGCGCGCGTGGGACTCACGCGCCCTGATGCGGTCTTCGGCAACTCCATTCATGACCTGGCCATGCTGCAGGCGGCGCGCAACGCCTTCCCGGTCAACCCGTCTCTGGAACTGCTCGAGGCAGCGGCTAAGAACGGCTGGGGCTACTTTTTGCCTGAGGCTGCCGAGGCTGATGTGGCCGGTAAATAAAACTTCGATCCGCTGAAAATCAGTTCCTGTCTTCCAGCCGCGCGATCACCTGTTCCACCAGGCGCTCCAGTTTGGCGCTGATTCCCTCTGCCGGAATGGCTGCATCTTTGAGGCGCGCATCCGGAAAGCCCAACCTCTGCTTCAGCGCCAGAATCTCCCGCATCTTGCTTTCAGGAATGAACGTGAGCGGCTTTCCGATCTGCTGCGCCAGCAGGTAGGTCTTGCAGCAGGTTTCAAAGATCTCCACCAGCCACTCGGCGTGCATCACCGTGTCTGCCCAGCAAACGATGCCATGGTTGCAGAGCAAAATGGTGTTGTGATTCTCGACAAAGGGCCGCACCGTCTCGGCAAAGGCCTTGGTGCCGGGGGTCTCATAAGGGGCTACTGCTGCCGGACCGATAAATAACTCATACTCGGTGATCAGCCCGTTGGGCGGCGTGGAACCGGTAACGGCAAAAGCCGTCGCATAGGGCGGATGGCAGTGCACCACAGCGCGGGCTCGCTCGTTGGCCTTGTAAATCTCCAGATGCAGCAGCAGTTCGCTGGTTCGTGTGCGGTCTCCGGCCAGAATATTGCCCTCTAGATCAGAAAGGCAGATGTCGGCCAGCTCCAGGTCGCCCTTGCTGAGCATGGTGGGCGTGCACAGCACGTAGCGCGAGCCCAGCCGGACGCTGATGTTGCCGCCGTTGCCGTCCACATATTGCCGCTCCCACAGCTTGCGGCCCACGCGGATAATCTCCTTCCGGAAAGCCTCAGCCTCCGGAGAACTGGCGGCAGTCAGGGGTAAATTTTCCTCGGGCTTCGGCGCAACGCCGGCCGGTGACACGGCCACCGCTGCTTTGCTGCCCTGCTCCGCAACTGGAACCGCTGTCTGCTGCATGGTTGACCTCACGCCCAGGCTGAAAAGCCGAGCTCCGGCAAGTACCGGCATTTTCTCAAATTATATAGAATGCCGGACCAGCTTCAGCCACAAGCCAGCGTGACCAACCAGGAGATGCGCTGAAGCTCACAGTTTCACAATTACACATGAAATAGGGGGGTGGGGGTACCCCTCTCAGGGACTAGGGACTCAGGGACTAGAAAAACAGCGAAGCTCTGGTCCTTGTTCATTCTTTGATTGTGCGCCGAGGGAGGGTAATTATCTGCAAGGACTTGCTGTCCAGGCGGGCGGCGCTTGCGCGGCATTTCGGGGTGTGCGCGCTGCACAGCCCCTCGCTGTATCCTCAAACCATGGTGCGATTCACAGTGCTGGCGTCGGGCTCCAGGGGCAATGCGACGGTTGTCTCCGGGGGGCGCACGCGCATCCTGGTGGATTGCGGGCTGAGCTGCCGGGAGCTTTTCCGGCGCATGAAGCTGATGGACGAGGAGCCGGAACGGCTGGACGCCATCCTCATCACCCATGAACATTCCGACCACGTTGGCGGGGTGGCCGTGACCGCCCGCAAGCTGAACATTCCGGTGTACTTTACCGAAGGCACGCACCGCGCCTGGATGCGCTGGCTCTCGCCGCGCAGGCAGATGAGCTATGCGCAGTGGCTGGAGCAGATGCGCCAGCAGGCTGCCGAGCGCCAGGCGGAGGCCGACACCGCAGCCGAGGAGGGTGAGCCGGACGAGAGCGACCTGATCTTAGATTCATCTGCCGAAACTGCCGAAGCAGCCGAGCCTGCCGATACGCAAAATGCACCGGAGCCGGCCCCGGCAAAGGACCCCACCTGGCTTCCGGCGGTGGAGTTCTTCACGGCCGGGGAGCCGTTTGAGATCGGCGACATCCATGTCAGCCCCTTTACCACCCCGCACGACGCTGCCGACCCGGTGGGCTTTGTTTTCGGCGCTGAGGGGGTGCGGATGGGCTTTGCCACCGACCTGGGCTACATTTCGCCCAACGTCAAGGCGCAGTTGCAGGACCTGGACCTGCTGCTGCTGGAGTCCAACCACGATCTGGAAATGCTGAAAGACGGCCCCTACCCCTGGGCGGTGAAGCAAAGGGTACTTTCGCGGGTAGGACACCTCTCCAACGAGGCGGCGGCGGGCTTTCTGGAGGATGGCTACGACGGCCAGGCGGCCTACGTGATTCTGGCGCATCTCTCTGAAAGCAATAATCTTCCCGAGCTGGCGCGGGTCACCGCCGAGCGCGCCCTGAACGGCCGGGCAAGCCTGATAGCCAACCGCCTGCTGTTAGCCATGCAGCACGAGCCACTTTCTTCTATTTACTTCTAGGTGTTGTACGTTACAATGGTATAAGACACGGGAATCACTCTGTACCAGGTAGATTGGCAAGGGAGACGCCAGGGCATTCCGCCCTGGAAGATGCAGAGCAGACCGGGCGGCGTAAGCGAATTCTGCCCGGAAGGCTGAGCATTCAGAGGTTAAAGCCTCCCGGCCACGTGAGCCGCGCTAAAACATTGCGGTTGAACACATCCTTTGCAAAGTGAGTCTAAACAATTATGGCAACAACCCGATGTGCAGATAGAGTCGTAGGCAGCATCCTGGCGAGTTGGCGATATGATATTTCCGGAATCACGCCGGAGATGTGCAAGGACTATGAGCAGCATTTTGCCGAATGTCCCCATTGCAGAGCGCGACAGAAGTTTCACCGCAGCCTGGATGTAACGCTGACGGCGCTGACCTCGCTGGCGTTCTTCTTCTTCCTCTTCGCGCTGCTGGTTTTCAATCACTTCAAGTCGGTGGAGCATGTGGCCTTCAACACCTTCGGCCTGGATATCGCCGACACCTACCATATGCTGGTCTCGGCAGGCATTGCGGGGATGATTTTCTCGGGGATTTTACTGGCGCTGGTGCTGACGACCACGCCGGCCCCAAAGTATCTGGGCGGCATCGCAGTCGAGCGCGCCAAGATGATCGAAGAGCGGCTGCCGGAAGCCATCAAGGCGCTGCGTTCTCGCTAGAGTTCATTCGGCAACACAAACATCAGAGCCTCCCCGCGCGGGAGGCTCTTGTGTGTCTGGAACAAGATAGAGTTATTTGCATGACAACCAGCAAGATTGCAGGGCGGCGGAGGTTGCCGGGGCTCAAGGTTGACGAAGGGTTCACGCGCCATCCGTTTGATGAGGAGTTCGGTGTACGGACCAGCGGCTTGGTTGCCGGACGGCATTTGAAGAGCGGACACCTGCATGACCGCCATACCACGGCTTACTACGGGGTTGCCCCTTCGGTCTTTCGGACACTGATTCGCCGTTGGCAGAGAAGTCGGCCGGGCTGTGCGCCGGAGGAGGTCAGCTTTATCGATGTGGGCGCGGGGATGGGGCGGGCGGTTCTGCTGGCCACCGAGCTGCCCTTTCGCCAAGTGGTGGGGGTGGAGCTGAATCCCACGCTGATGCGGATTGCGCGGCGCAACCTGACTGTTTGGCGGGCTGCCCGGCGGGCACAGGCGCCGATGAAGATGGTTTGCGGCGATGCGGTCGAGTTCCGGCTTCCAGTTGGACCGTGCCTGGCGTTTCTATTCAATCCATTCGGCGCGCCGGTGATGCGGCGATTGCTGGCGGCCTGGAAGAAGACCCTGCCCAAAACCCCGACCGGGCAGGTTGCGCAACTCGACATTCTGTATGTGAATAACGAGCAGGAACGCATTCTGGAGCAGCAGTCCGGATTTGCGAGGCTGTTCCTGGGCCAGATCCGCCGCTCCCGCGCCGATGCGATTGCCGACCATCGCATTCTTGCCAACCAGCCGGACGGGGAGTATGCCTCGGCAAATTATGAGGATTGCTCGATGTGGCGCTGGGTGGGATAAAGCATTGTCACCGGGTGCGGCTTTCTATAGACTGACCGCGTATGCGAAAACTCTATTTCTCTCTCATCCTGCTTATCGCTTCCCTGCCTTTGAGCCTGGTTGCCCAGGCGCCTTCGCTTGACCTCCAGGTGGATCATCCCACGGCCAAGGTTAGCCCCATGCTCTATGGGCTGATGACCGAAGAGATCAACTTCTCTTATGACGGCGGACTTTACCCGGAGCTGGTGCGCGACCGCGCTGTCGGCAAAGGTTGGGGATCGCTCTTCCACTGGACGATGGTGGCGCGGGGAGACTCCGCGGTAAAGATTTCATTGGACGAAACGACCGGCCCCAGCGCCGCCCTGCCGCGCAGCCTCAAGGTCAGCGTGACAGCGGCCTCTGACACTGCGCCTGCCGGAGTCCAGAACGACGGATTCTGGGGTATCCCCGTTCGTCCGCAGACCACCTACACCGGGGCCTTCTACGCCAAGACAGACAGCGCCGGAGTTCCGGTGACGGTGAGCCTGGTGAACGATGAGACGGGAGCAATCGCGGCCACGGCAACGGTTGCCGGGCTGACAAATGAGTGGAAACAATACAGCTTTACGCTTAAGACGGCGGATGTTCCTGTTACTGCGAACAATCACATCATCTTGACCGTATCGCGTCCGGCGACTCTCTGGCTCAACCTGATCTCGCTCTTTCCGCCCACTTACCTTGACCGCCCCAACGGCAACCGCATTGACCTGATGGGGAAGCTGGCGGCAATGCATCCCAAGTTCCTGCGCCTGCCGGGTGGCAACTACCTGGAGGGGGAGCACATTGCCGATCGCTTTGACTGGAAGAAGACCATCGGCCCCTGGGTGGACCGGCCGACGCATCCCAGCCCCTGGCGCTATCGCTCCTCCGACGGAATGGGTTTGCTGGAGTTCCTGGAGTGGTGCGAGGACCTGAAGATCGAGCCGGTTCTGGCGGTTTACGCAGGCTACTCGCTGGCGCAGGAGCATGTGGAGCCGGGACCGGCGCTGAAGCCCTATGTGGACGACGCTCTGGATGAGATTGAATACGTGACCGGCGGCCCGGAAACGAAGTGGGGCGCGGAGCGCATTAAAAACGGCCATGCCGCTCCCTTCCCGCTGCACTATGTGGAGATCGGCAACGAGGACGAGTTCGATCATTCCCACTCCTACGATGGCCGCTTTGCTCAGTTTTTCACGGCCATCAAGCAGCGTTATCCGGATTTGCAGTTGATCGCAACCGCGCCGGTGAAGAGCGTGAAGCCGGACGTACTGGATGAGCATTTTTATATGTCGGCGGAGAAGTCGTTTAGCAACGCCAGCTACTACGACAAGTACGACCGCACAGGGCCGAAGATTTTTGTGGGCGAGTGGGCGACGCGCGAGGGCGAGCCGACGCCAAACCTGGAAGCGGCGCTGGGCGACGCGGCCTGGATGACCGGCATGGAGCGCAACGCCGACCTGATTATCATGGCCAGCTATGCGCCCCTGCTGGTGAATGTGAACCCCGACGGAATGCAATGGGCAACGGACTTGATCGGCTACAACGCACTCTCCAGCTATGGTTCGCCCAGCTACTGGGCGCAGGTGCTTTTTGGCGCAAACCTGGGCACGGAAGCCGTAGCCGCAAAGCTGGCTAACGCCAACCCGCGGGTGTATGCCTCGGCCACGCGCGACGAGAAGCAGCGCAGGCTCTTCGTCAAGGTGGTGAATGCTTCGTCGGAGGAGGCGGTGCTGAACATTGCGCTCAACGGCGTGGCCAACGTGGGGCGCGATGCAACGCTGATCACCTTGAGCGGCAAGACGCCCAATGCCACCAACAGCATCACGCATCCCGATGCAGTTATTCCGGTGGAGCGCAGGATTGAAATCGCAGGCCCTAAATTCAAACAGAGCTTCGCTCCCTACTCGATCAATGTTCTGGAGCTGAGCTACTAAGGCCTGAAACAGCAGAATATGCGGCAGTCAGGGCGGGGCTTCCCCGCCCTTGCTGTTTTTAGTGCTGCCGCGAGTGTGCGGGCTTGCACCGCGCGGTGTAGGCTGCTCGATAGGATGGTCAAATCAAGCTGGTTTGCGAGTGAACTGCGGCGGGAACTGGGGCTGCGCAACCGGCGGTGGGCGCGGGGACGGGCGCATGTGGAGAGCTATGGCAATCCGCCGGTGATCGTTTATCCGCCGGAACACCCCACAGACGAAGACCTGTCTATGGGGACCCCTTTGAAGAGCAGCCGCCACGGCAACTTCTTTGACGCGGCCTATGCGGCGATAGCGGCGCGGCCAGAGTGGATGCGACGCTTTGACAAAATTCATGCGCAGGGGCGGGCGCTGCCTAAGCCGGAATCGGGACGAAAGTGGCGGGAGCTGGACTCGTCCATGAGCTCCGATGCCCTGCTGATGAACGTCTTTTGCGCGCCGGGCGTGGCGGAATCGATGGGAGTGAGGCGGGCGCTGGGAGCGGATGGGGAGAACCCTCCAACCTTCGGCTGGAAGGCGCGCGTGCCGCTCAAGAGCGGACGTTTTGATCGCACCGAGGTCGATATGCGGTGGGGTACACTGCTGGTCGAGGCCAAGCTGACGGAAAGCCATTTTCAGACCAGGGCCGCTGCGGTCATGGAGGCGTACCGGGACTTCGATGCAGTCTTCGACCGGGAGCTGTTGCCTCGAGTGGAGTTGGCGACTACAAGGCGGAGAGAGGCAACGGAGTTCCCAGAGGATTATTCGCAGGAGTTTGAAGAGGCTGGGGTGGATGCCGGAACTGATCTGCCGGCCTCGGCCCGCCCTCCCGCAACCGTGGACAACACCAGTTCTGCAACGACCGGAGAATGCGCCTATGCTGGCTACCAACTGATTCGCAATGTGCTGGCCGCGCATGCCCAGGGATGCAGCTTTTGCGTAATTCACGATGAGCGCCGCCCGGACTTGCGGGAGGCATGGTTTGAGGTGATGGCGGCGGTCAAGTCCGCCGAAATGCGGGTGCGGCTGAAGGTGCTGACCTGGCAGGAGCTGGCTGCGTTGCTGCCAAAGGGGTTGCAGGAGTTTCTGGACTTAAAGTATGGAATTGTGGCCCCAGGAAGCGCAATTTCGCCAGTGGGGAATGCAACGGAGTTCGAATAAGAGCTGGGTTCCGGTTCACAGAATGGGCCGAATCGGCGAAAATGGAACAGGCATGTGCCGCCAGGACGCATCTTTTCGCCAAAACCAGCCTTGAACTGGTAGGTTGATTCTGAAGGGTTTTGTTTTCAATGGCTTCTAATCCATATTTTTCTCTGGCCGCTCTGTTCTTTGCGGCGCTGGGCTTTGGGCTGGCTCCGCTGGGGCTGGCTTGGCTGTGGGCAAGGATCTTCTCGCCGCCCAAGCCGAACGCAATCAAGAACGCCATCTACGAGTGCGGCCTGGAGTCCAAGGGCGATGCCTGGCTGCAATTTCACTCGGCCTATTACCTGTATGCCATCATCTTTTTGATCTTCGACGTGGAGTCGGTTTTTCTGCTGCCCTTTGCGGTGGCCTTTACCGGCCTGAGTGCCGCAGCCTGCGTGGCCATGCTGGTCTTTGTGCTGCTGCTGATTGAGGGCCTGGCGTGGGCCTGGGCCAAGGGCGTGCTGACGTGGGCGTAAATGCAGCTGACAGCGAACAACTAACAGCTGTCAGTTAATAAAAGCTTTGCGGCGACGGAGCTACTGATTGCAGGACACAGAAAACTATTAGCTGTTAGCTAGAGTGGAGCGGAGCGGAACGATGGATGAGGGTTTGAAGATCGAACTGGGCAAGCAGGGGGTCTTCGTGACAACCATTGAGCAGCTCTACAACTGGGGCCGGCGCAGTTCCGTCTGGCCGATGCAGTTTGGCCTCGCCTGCTGCGCCATCGAGATGATTGCCACCACCATGGCGCGCTACGACCTGGCGCGCTTCGGAGGCGAGGTCTTCCGGCCGTCGCCGCGCCAGGCCGACCTGATGATCATCTCCGGCACGGTGACCAAAAAGATGGCGCCCCAGGTGGTCCGGCTCTACAACCAGATGGCCGAGCCCAAGTACGTAATTGCGATGGGAGCCTGCGCCATCAGCGGTGGGCCGTTCAAGCAGGGCTACAACGTGCTGAAGGGCATCGACCGCTATATTCCGGTGGATGTGCACATTCCCGGCTGCCCGCCGCGGCCCGAGGCGCTGCTACAGGCGTTCATAACCTTGCAGAAAAAGATTGATGGCCAGCATTTGACCGGCGAGGACCGTCCGCGCCATTTGAATTCCGAAGCCCAGAGCGAGTTTCCCGTGCCCGTCTTTGGAGAGCACGACCTGGAGCCTGCGTCCAATCCCGGCGTATGGCCTGTGCCGGTGGTGATTCGCTGATGAAAACCGTAGAAGAGATTAAATCGGCGATTGAGGCGGCCGTCCCCGGCGCGGCGGTGGAGATTGCGCTCAACCCCAACCCAACCTTGCAGCACTCGCTGCGGATTGCACCGGCGTGCGCGCTGGCGGTGGCGAAGTTCCTGCGCGACGATGCGGAACTCAAGCTCGATTACCTCTCCAACGTGACCGGCGTGGATTGGCCGGAATCTCTTGAGGCGGTCTATCACCTGTATTCTGTCGAGAAAAAGCATGGGCCGGTGGTCCTCCGCATGAAGACGTCGAACCGCACCGATCAGGTGGAGTTGCCCTCGCTGACGCTCATTTGGCGCTCGGCGGAGTTTCAGGAGCGGGAGATTTTTGACCTCTACGGGATTGTCTTCACCGGCCATCCGGACCTGCGGCGGCTGCTGATGTGGGAGGGATTCAAGGATCATCCCATGCGCCGGGATTACGTTGCGCCGGATGACTTTGAGTATGAGCCCACGGCGCACGACGAGGTGCTCAAGCGGCTACAAGCTCATCAGGCCGCGGCAACTGGCCCGCAGAAATCGGAGGGCGGCGCATGAGCGACGCGCAAAGCCATTCCGCAATTTTTGCTGACAAGCCGGGAAGCCAGAAGTTGGAAGGTTGGAACCGTCCCGCGGTGATTGAGCCCGAGAGCGAGGGAGAGCTGCTGGAAGTGGCCATGGGGCCGCACCACCCCTCGACCCACGGCGTCTTCCGCATGGACGTGGCGCTGGACGGGGAGCGGGTCATCCGCCTCAGGCCGGTCTTCGGATACCTGCACCGCAACCACGAGAAGATTGCCGAGGGGCAGAGCTATTTGGCCTCCATGCCCTACACCGACCGGCTGGATTACATCTGCCCCATCACCAACAACTGGGCCTACGCGCTGGCGGTGGAGAAGCTCATCGGCCAGGAGGTGCCCGAGCGCGCCGAGTACCTCAGGGTGATTCTGGGCGAGCTGACGCGCTATCAGAACCACGCTTCCTCGATTGGATTTTTGATTCAGGAGATGGGCGCCAGCGGCACGCCGCTGATGTACGCCTTCCGCG
>OCZT010007532.1_pt1 | contig 10667 bp, 8 predicted proteins | sample 1539031 | NCBI WGS metagenome assembly OCZT01 (sample SAMEA3539308, study PRJEB22396) | soil metagenome | biome: tundra; feature: field; material: soil | place: USA | collected 2010-05 | depth 0.15 m
CGTCCTTGGGCTCGATACCCAGAGCCCGGACCATTGCCTTGGCCAGACCCTCCATCAGCCGGATCACGGGCCGTAGCACGTGGCTGATGAACAACAACGCCGGCGCAAGCAACAGGACCGCCTGCTGAGGACCAGCGATGGCGAGGTTCTTGGGGACCATCTCGCCGATCACCACGTGCAGGTAGGCCACGATCAGCAACGCGAGCAACAGCGCGACCGCCGTGCTGAGCGGCTCCGAGAGGCCGCGGCCCAGAAACATCGGGGAGATCATCTCGTGCAGCGCCTGCTCCGCCACGGCGCCCAGGCCAACCGAACAGAGCGTGATCCCCAGCTGCGCGGTGGCCAACAGGGAAGCCACCTGCTCGAGGGCACCAAGACTGACCTTGGCGCGTTTGCTTCCCGTGGCCGCCAGCGGCTCAAGCCGCGAGCGCCGGGCCGTCATCACCGCGAACTCGGCGCCGACGAAGAAGGCGTTGCCCAGCAGCAGGAAGACCGAGAGCCAGATGGCAATCGCGTGACTCATCCGCGCTCACCTGGCCGGGACGGTTTGGTCGACCCGAACCGGTCGTCGCCGCCGGAGTCGCCTGGCAGTGGGGTGAGCCGAAGCCGATCAACGCGGCGCCCGTCCATGGCGTGAACCTGAAGGCTCCAGCCGGTCACGAACACCTCGTCGCCGACAACCGGCACCCGCCCCAGACAGGCCATCACATAGCCGCCGATCGTCTCGTAGGCGGGTCCGTCAGGCACCGGGGCACCGAGGCGGTCACGCACCTCGTCGGGTCGCCATAGACCCGGCACCGTCCAGGACCCGTCGGTACTGATCCGCCCGGTCATGCGCGCCCGGTCGTGCTCGTCGCTGACCTCGCCAACGATCTCCTCGATGACGTCCTCAAGGGTCACGATCCCTGACGTCCCGCCATACTCGTCCACGACCACGGCCATCTGGTGGCGAGCTCCGCGCAACATCAGCAGCAAGGGGTCGAGCCGGATCGTCTCAGGCACCATCAGCGCGTCGACCATGAGTGCCGATACCGGCACATCCGCGCGGCGCTCGTGAGGAACGGCGATGGCGCGCTTGACATGGACCACACCGTCCACGTCGTCCCAGTCATCGCCGGTGACCGGAAAGCGCGAGTGACCCGTGCTTCGGGCCAGCCTCACAACGTCCTCCGACGCGGCGGTTCGCTCGATCGAGGTGCAGCGCACCCGCGGCGTCATGACATCAGCGGCGGTGCGATCACCAAAGCCCAGCGATCGGATCGCCAGCCGCGCCGTGCCCTCGTCCAAGGTGCCGGCCTCGGCCGAACGACGCAGCAGCGACGCAAGCTCCTGGGGGGTTCGGGCGGCGGAGAGCCCCTCGCGCGGGGTGATGCCAACAGCCTTGAGCACCAGGTTTGCCGACCCGTTGAGCACGATGATCAGCGGCTTGGTGATCACGGAGAAGACGCGCACAGGCAGCGCCACGAGCTTGGCTGTTCGAAGCGGCGCCGAGATGCCGAGGAACTGGGGCAGCAGCTCACCGAAGAGCATCGAGAAAAGGGTCGCAATGACCAAGGCGATGGCGGCTGCCGTGGGCTGGATCGCCGACGCGGGGACACCGATGGCGCTCAGGGGCGGGCGAACGAGCTGACCGATCGAGGGTTGGGCGATGAAACCGAGAACCAGCGTGGTCAAGGTGATGCCGACCTGGGATGCGGACAGCTGCGTCGAGAGCTGGCCCAAGGAAGCCAGGACCGGTTTGGCTGCCGCGTCACCCGCCTCGATGGCCCGTTGAACCGTCGTCTTGTCAAGGGCTACGAACGAGAACTCAGCGACGACGAAGACAGCTGTCCCGAAGGTCAACGCGACGCCGGCAAGGACCAGCAACCACTCCGTCATAGTGTTCCCATCCTAAGGCGGCGAATTCGCCCAGTGCCTCCCAGCGGCTACCGTGTGAGTTGGCTTCCACTCGTGCCCGGTATCCAGTTGGGCTTGAATTCTCCTCAACCCAAGGCTGGTTACATGACTTCCGAGACGATCCCGGCACAGAGCATCGCAGCCCCAGCCGCGGTCCGGCGACCCACGTTGCCCGCGATGGTGATGGCCCTGATGTTGCTCACCAGCGCGTTCTGGGTCGCAGGGCTGGCTGCCCCGACCGCGGCCCACGCCGCGAACATGGTCGACCAGTGCAACAGCCACGGCCCGGCAACTGCGGGCGCGACGACAGCCTTGAGGTGCACCGTGACGGTGGTCAACACGATCAGCGGCACTGCGACAAGCTCAACCACCACCGTCACCCGACTGTGCACGCTCGGCCCCTGCTCAACCCCGAACGGCACGTCCACGACCAGTTCGACCAGCCTGGTAACGGCCGTCCGGCAGTGCAACAGCTCGGACAACGATGCGGCGCACCCGATCACCTGCAACGTCAAGATCACCAACAACATCTGGCGGGATACCTCAGGTGCACGCCCCCTGACGGCCCCGACGGTCACCCAGTGCGTGGGCTCAGGCAAGGGCGGCTTAGGGGTGGTGGGCTGCGAGCCCGGCCCCGTCAGCGGTGCCATGGTCACCCAGTGCAACGGCTCCGGCAACGGCGGCGGCGGCACGGTGCACTGCACGGTCGACCAAAGCTCCAGGGTCAGCGGCGCGATCCCGATCATGGTCAACCAGTGCAACGGCAGCGGGAACGTGGGCGGATCGGCGGTGACGTGCACGGCCAGCATCATCACCAACATCACCGGCCCTGCGGTGGCGCAATCCGCCGCAACCACGACGCCGGCCCCGACCACGACACCAGCGGCGACCGCGTCCACAAACCCCTCCCCGACCGAGAGCACCATTGCGGCCGCCGTCATCGTCCCGAACGGGGCTGGGCCGGCCGCCGGCCCGGATCATTCGGGCCCGCTGATGCTCGGTTCCGGCCTCACCCTGGTCGCGGCGGTCAGCACACTGCTCTACCGCCGGTACGCCCCCAAAGGCCTCTTGAGCCGGTATGCGCCCAAGGATCTCATGAGCAGGCTCGCCCGAAAAGGCTGATCCCGGGCGCACGCTCAGCGATCCGCCTGCTCTGACCTGTCGCAAGCATGGTTGGCTGGTCACATGAAGCGTCCCGGGGCTGACTTATGACCGATGACTCAAAACCGCAGGCGCGCGTCGAGGTCCGGGACCTCACCAAGAGATTCGGCACCCTAACGGCGGTCAACAACCTCAGCTTCTCCGTCGAGCCAGGACGGATCACCGGCTTCCTGGGTCCGAACGGAGCAGGAAAGACCACCACCTTGCGAATGTTGCTGGGTCTGGTCCGCCCGACCAGCGGCAGCGCGACGATCGGCGGCATGTCATACGGCCATCTCAGGGCGCCGCAGCGCGTCGTCGGCGCGGCACTGGAGGCCACCAGCTTCCATCCGGGCCGTTCCGGGCGCAACCACCTGCGGGTCATGGCCGACACCGCCGGGGTCGACCCCAAGCGCGTCGACGAGATGCTCGAGCTGGTCGGCATCCCCGCTGCCGCCCGCCAGCGGGCCGGTAGCTATTCGATGGGCATGCGCCAACGCCTGGCGCTGGCGGGCGCACTGCTCGGCGACCCCCAGGTACTCCTGCTCGACGAACCCGCCAACGGCCTCGACCCCGAGGGCATCCGGTGGCTGCGGATGCTGTTGCGCCATCTGAGCGGTCAGGGCAAGACGATCCTGATCTCCAGCCACATGCTCTCGGAGGTTGAGCAGACCGTCGACGACGTCGTCATCATCGCCAACGGCAAGCTCATCCGGCAGGGAGCCATCACCGACCTGCCGACCGAACACGTCAGCACGGTCCGTACCAGCCAAACGCAGCTGCTGATCCAGGCATTGACCGCATCCGGTCTGAAGGCCACCGAGCTCGACGGCAGCATTCAGGTCATCGGCCGGGATCTCGTTCGTATCGGCGATATCGCGTTGAGCGCCGGCCTGCCGATCCATGAGCTGCGAGCCAACGAGAACGACCTCGAGAAGCTCTTCTTCGAGCTCACCAGCGACGAAGGCAACCGCAACACGGAAGGTGCGCTCTGATGGGCGGCGCGGTCAAGGCGGAGTTCCGCAAGTTCTTCACCACCCGGATGTGGTGGGGCATGGCGATCGGCGTCTTCCTGTCCGGCGCCGCTCTCGCGGTCGTGTACGCACTGTTGGTCCCCGGCTTGAGAACGCAGGGCCCCGGCGGCCCGGGCGGCCCACGGTTCCCCGGCCTGGACAACCCGACCATGGTCGCGACCGTCTACACCGCCGGGCTGAGCACCGCCTACCTGCTCACCCTCACCGTCGGGGTCATGTCGATCGGCTCGGAGTACCGGCACATGACCATCACCAGCACCTTCCTGGCCACCCCGAAGCGGGTGCGGGTCATGGTTGCCAAGGTGACCTCGTTGCTGGGCATCGGCGTGTTCTACGGGCTGGTCTTCCTGGCCGGCTCCGTCGGGGTCGGCGGGATCACCATCGCCATCAAGGGTTACTCGCCGCTGCCCGAGGTTGGCACGATCACCCGCGCCCTGGCCTTGAGCCTGCTGGTCCTGGGCCTGTGGTCGCTGATAGGGCTGGGTGCAGGGATCCTGATCCCCAACCAGGTTGCCGCGATCCTCATCGCCGTCGGCGCGGCCTGGATCGTCTTGCCGCTGGTGGCGGTCCTGTTGGGCCTGGTCAGCTGGGGCAAGTCGATCGTCCCCTACCTGCCGAGTGAGGCGACCTCGGCGATGGTCGGACAGATCAACACCAGCTCCGATGTCGTGCTTGTGTCCTGGTGGGCCGGTGCGCTGGTTCTGGTGGCCTACGCCGCGGTCCTGGCCGGCATCGGCTCGCTGCTGACCGTGCGCCGCGACGTGACCTGACCGGCCAACGAGACGTCTGCCGGGGCCCATTTCCGGGCTGCTTTCCGAGCTCATTCGAGGCCTCGGTCAAGCCGTCGTTAAACCCCAGTTAAATCGTGGTCCCGGTGGTGCTTGCCCCTGATTAAGCAAATAGGAGCGGGGGCATTTGGCGGATACAGTCACGAACCTGTGGCTGTCGCCAGAGGCTGGACCAACGAAGGAAACGAAAATGAAGTTCCCCCCGAACATGCTGCACTCGCGAAGCCTGCGTTTCGGTGTCGCGTCAGTTGCAGCCCTCGGCCTTCTCGTGGCGGTCCCGGCCAGCGCCCAGGCAGCAACGGCCCCAGTGCCGCTCGGCACCGCAGATGCCTTCGTGGTCTTGGCCGGCGGCGGCATAACCAACATCGGAAACAGCACGCTGGGCGGTGACATCGGAACGTTCCCGACCCCGTCGATCACTGGATTGAGCACGGTTACGCTGAACGGCGCCAACCACGCCACCGACTCCGTGACGCAGGGCGCAAAGACAGCCCTCACCACCGCCTACACGACTGCTGCCGGCGCGCAGCCCACCCAGGCGATTCCCGTCGAGCTCGGCGGAACGACATTGAAGCCCGGCGTCTACTCCGGCGGAGCAGTCAAGCTCACCGGGACGCTCACGTTGGACGGTACCGGCAACCCGAACGCCGTCTTCATCTTCAAGGCTGCCTCCACCCTGATCACGGCATCGAACAGCCATGTCAACCTGATCAACGTCAACCCGTGCAACGTCTTCTGGCAGGTCACCAGCTCCGCAACGCTCGGATCCGCCTCCTCATTTGTCGGAACCATGATGGCGCTGACAGACATCCACCTCATCACCGGCGCGAAGGTAGATGGCCGGGTTCTGGCTCGTAACGGCGCCGTCACGCTGCAGGCAAACACCATCACGAAGTCGACCTGCACGGTGCTGAGCACCACCGCAGCGGCGGTCGCCACGCCTACCGCCACCCCGAGCGCCCAGGTCACCGCGGTCCCGGCCGGTCCGGTGCGCACCGGTGACGGCAGCACCAGCGGCAGCAACCACACACAGGACCTGCTGGCCGGTGTGCTCGCGCTCATCGGGCTCAGCGCGGGCAGCGTCGTGGCTGTACGCCGGCGTCGCAGCGTGAACGCCTGAGGAACCGCAGCCTCGTGCGCCACCACGTCGTGAGCAGTAGCCCACGGCTGGCCCACCCGGCGCCGATGGTGATGGCGGCCCTGCTGGCCACCATCACCATCGGCGCCACCGCGTGCTCCGGTCAAACCGGCGCCGTGGTGGCACCGTCGGTTTCGGCGACGAACCTGACTGCGTCATCTTCGCCACAAGTGCCCAGCTCCACGTTGGCTCCAGCTGGCAAGACTGCCGAGCTGAGCAGATCCACACCGGTCCGCCTGCAGATCGCCTCCATCGGTGTGGACTCCACTTTGATGACCCTGGGCCTGCGCAGCGACGGATCGATGCAAGTTCCAACCGGCGGCTTCCCGGCCGGCTGGTACAGCGGCGGGCCAACACCAGGTGAGCTCGGTCCGGCGGTCATCGCGGGCCATGTGGACATGAAAGGGCCGGGGGTCTTCTACAACCTGCACGACGTCAAGGTCGGTGATCAGGTCACGATCACCGAGGCGGACGGCAGCAAGCCGGTATTTCGCGTCACCCAGGTTGCCGAGTACCTGAAGGACCAGTTCCCCACCAAACGGGTCTACGGCAACATCGACCACGCCGGATTGCGGTTGATCACCTGTGGCGGAACCTTCGACAGCCAGTCCGGCCACTATGAGGACAACCTCATCGTCTTTGCCGATCTCGTCGCGACGACACGGTAGCCGGGCAGTGACCACGTGCCGGTGATCCGGAATGCGCGACGCGCCGCCAGCGTTAGGCTCAGCATCAGGTCTGGCTCTCGCCATTGCTTGGTTCCCAACATTTTCGACGCTGTGAAAGAGGCGTATTAACTGTGCCCGCCCAGCCACCCGCAAATAACCCCATGGCGGACTTCGGACCGAACGAGTGGCTCGTGGATGAGCTGTACCAGCAGTATCTGCAGGACAAGGACTCGGTGGACCAGGCATGGTGGGAGTTCTTCGCCGACTACCACCGCACCGATGCAGGCAACGGCAGCGTGACGTCGTCGGGCTCAGGCAGCGCGGCGCCCCAGCCCTTCACTGTGCCTCCGGCGCCGGTTCGCGCCCCTCAAGCCACCGCACCCGCCGCGGCCCCGGCCGCCAAGACGCCCGGCCCCAAGCCGCGCGACATTCCCCCGGTCAAGCCCACCGGTCCGCTCAGCGAGGACGACGTGCAGCCTCTGCGCGGAGCCGCTGCCCGCACCGTGACCAATATGGAAGCCAGCCTGAGCGTTCCGACCGCCACCAGCGTGCGCGTCGTACCGGCCAAGCTCCTCATCGACAACCGGGTGGTCATCAACAACCACCTGCGGCGCAGTCGCGGTGGCAAGGTCAGCTTCACCCACCTGGTCGGGTACGCGCTCGTCAAGGCCCTGGCCCTGATGCCACAGATGAACAAGGGCTTCGGCGAGAAGGACGGCAAGCCTGCCCTGGTCACGCCCGCGCACGTCAACCTGGGCCTCGCGATCGACATGGCCAAGCCGGATGGCACCCGCACCCTGCTCGTGCCCGCCATCAAGGCGACCGAGGCGATGGACTTTGCGCACTTCTGGACTGCCTACGAAGAGGTCGTCCGCAAGGCCCGCACCAACAAGCTCACCGTCGACGACTTCGCAGGCACCACGATCAGCCTGACCAACCCCGGTGGCATCGGCACCGTCCACTCCGTGCCCCGGCTGATGTCCGGCCAGGGCGCGATCATCGCCGTCGGGGCCCTTGAGTACCCGGCCGAGTGGCAGGGCGCGAGCCAGGAGACGTTGAACCGCAACGCCGTCAGCAAGATCATCACGATCACCTCGACCTATGACCACCGCATCATCCAGGGTGCCGTGTCCGGTGAGTTCCTGCGGGTTCTGCACCAACTGCTGCTGGGCGAGCACAACTTCTACGGCGAGATCTTCGAGTCACTGCGGATCCCCTACGAGCCGATCGCCTGGGTTCAGGACATCTCGACCAGCCACGACTCGGACATCAACAAGACGGCTCGAGTTCAGGAGCTCATCCACGCCTACCGCGTGCGCGGCCACCTCATGGCCGACACCGACCCGCTGGAGTACCGCCAGCGACATCACCCCGACCTCGATGTCTCCACCCATGGCCTGACTCTGTGGGACCTAGAGCGCGACTTCGCCACCGGCGGCTTCGGCGGGGCACCGCTGATCAAGCTGCGCAAGATCCTGGGCATCCTGCGCGACGCCTACTGCCGGACCGTGGGCGTGGAGTACATGCACATCCAGGACCCCGAGCAGCGCGAGTGGATCCAGGCCAAGGTCGAGACCCCCTTCGCGAAGGCGTCCGCAGACGAGCAGCTCCGGATCCTGAGGCGGCTCAACTCAGCTGAGGCCTTCGAGACGTTCCTGCAGACCAAGTTCGTGGGACAGAAGCGCTTCAGCCTCGAGGGTGGCGAGTCGGTGATTGCCCTGCTCGACCGGATCCTGTGCCGGGCCGCCGGCGAGGGCATGGACGAGGTCTGCATCGGTACGTCGCACCGTGGCCGCCTCAACGTGCTGGCCAACATCGCGGGCAAGTCCTACAGCCAGATCTTCCGTGAGTTCGAGGGCACCCAGGACCCCAAGTCGGTCCAGGGCTCGGGCGACGTGAAGTACCACCTCGGCACCGAGGGCATGTTCGTCTCCGAGGACGGCGCCAAGACCAAGGTCTACCTGGCTGCCAACCCCTCACATCTGGAGGCCGTCAACCCGGTCCTGGAGGGAATCGTGCGCGCCAAGCAGGACCGGCTCGACCTGAAAGGCGCGGCCTACACGGTCCTGCCCCTGCTGCTGCACGGTGACGCCGCGTTCGCAGGTCAGGGTGTCGTGGCCGAGACGCTGAACCTCTCGCAGCTGCGCGGCTACCGCACCGGGGGCACGATCCACGTCGTCATCAACAACCAGGTCGGCTTCACCACCTCGCCGTCAGCATCACGCTCCTCGGTCTACTCCACGGACGTGGCCCGGATGATCCAGGCGCCGATCTTCCACGTCAACGGTGACGACCCCGAGGCGTGCGTGCGTGTCGCCGAGCTGGCCTACGAGTTCCGCCAGAAGTTCAACAAGGACGTCGTCATCGACATGATCTGCTACCGCCGCCGCGGTCACAACGAGGGTGACGACCCCTCGATGACGCAGCCGCTGATGTACAGCCTGATCGAGGCCAAGCGCTCGGTGCGCAAGCTCTACACCGAGTCCCTGATCGGTCGCGGCGACATCACCGTCGAGGAGGCCGAGGAGGCACTACGCGACTACCAGCAGCGCCTGGAGCGGGTGTTCGTCGAGACCAAGGAAGCCGTCAAGAGTCGAGAGGCTGCCGGCTCTGTCGACACGGCGGGCCACGCGGGCCATGCCGGCGAGGTCCCGGGCACCGACACCGAGGGCCATGGCGGGCTCGAGCGGCCGAACGCCCAGGAGGTCGACGAGCACACACCGCACCCCTTCATGAACACGGCGATCTCGGTGGAGAACCTCCACCACCTGGGTAACGCCTTCGTCAACAAGCCCGAAGGATTCACGCTCCATCCCAAGCTTGCCCAGCTCATGGACAAGCGGGCTGCGATGGTCCACGACGGCGGGATCGACTGGGCGATGGCCGAGCTCCTCGCCTTCGGCTCGCTGCTGCGCGAGGGCGTGCCGGTCCGGCTCTCGGGTCAGGACTCACGCCGGGGAACCTTCGTGCAGCGACACGCGGTCCTCATCGACAAGGTGAACGCCCAGGAGTGGACACCGTTGCAGCACCTCGACAAGGACCAGGGCCGCTTCTGGATCTATGACTCGCTGCTGTCCGAGTTCGCGGCGATGGGTTTCGAGTACGGCTACTCGGTCGAGCGACCCGACGCGCTGGTCCTGTGGGAGGCGCAGTTCGGCGACTTCGCCGGCGGGGCCCAGACGATCATCGACGAGTTCATCTGCTCCTCGCAGCAGAAGTGGGGTCAGCGCTCGTCGGTGGTGCTGGTGCTCCCGCACGGCTACGAGGGCCAAGGCCCGGACCACTCCTCGGCTCGCATCGAGCGCTTCCTGCAGCTGTGCGCAGAGGACAACATGAAGGTCGCCTACCCCTCGACGCCCGCCTCGTACTTCCACCTGTTGCGTCGTCAGGCCTACCGTCGGCCCAGGCGTCCGCTGATCGTGTTCACGCCCAAGTCGATGCTGCGCCTCAAGGCAGCTGTATCAGCGGTCGAGGACTTCACCTCGGGCTCGTTCGAGAAGGTTCTGCCCGACCCGGCTGCCCTACCCGCCAAGGCCGTGACCAGGGTGCTCCTGGCCTCGGGAAAGGTCATCTACGACCTCGAGGCCGAGCGCGCCAAGCGCGCCGACACCGCGACCGCGATCCTGAGGGTCGAGCAGCTGGCCCCGCTGCCCGGCAACGAGATCGCCTCAGCCATCAAGGCATACCCCGACGCCGAGATCATGTGGGTTCAGGACGAGCCGGCCAACCAGGGTGCCTGGCCGTTCATGGCGATGAACCTGCCTCAGGCCCTCGCCGGCCTTGGCCAGACCCGTCTCCTGCAGGTGGCATCCCGCCCGGCTTCAGCCTCACCAGCTACCGGATCGAGCAAGAAGCACGCCTTGCAGCAGGCCCAGCTGATCGCTCAGGCCTTCGACCGGTAAGCGCCGGATCGACTGGGTCCCAACCGCCGTTGAGCTCGTGCTGAGTGGCTAGCTGAGCTCACCGGCCGCAATCCCCTACGTCGCCTCGTGGTCGTGGCCGA
>OCZT010007533.1_pt1 | contig 10666 bp, 7 predicted proteins | sample 1539031 | NCBI WGS metagenome assembly OCZT01 (sample SAMEA3539308, study PRJEB22396) | soil metagenome | biome: tundra; feature: field; material: soil | place: USA | collected 2010-05 | depth 0.15 m
GATCTTCCTGCCAGGTCAATCCGTTAATATTATCCTTACCCTCCAGAGAGTTGAAATCTTTAGGAGATTTCAATCTTGGCTTTCCCTTCTTCTTAAAGTGATAGTCAGACACGGCCATAAATGCACGAGTAGCAATCTTCTGGACCATGGTGGATTCCAGATGCAGGTTGATCCAGCAGTGGTTAAATTGTTTAGCATAATTGTGTAGATCGTACTCCCTAAATCCAGATTCTTGGTCAGCTGTGGCAAATAATTTTTTACGTTTCTCTTTATCTTTTTCGCCGCGAGCCGCAATATATTCAGGCAGATTGAGCATTTTTTGACGCCGCTTAAAGGACTCTCCCAACACGGCATTAAAAACATCATCTCCGGCTTCAAATCGTTTCTCTAAGTTACGCTTTTCTGCCACGTTTAGTTTCAATGGCAACTCGGTTATAAAGGAGGGTTTGCCTTGGGAGCGCTTACGTTTCTTCTTAATTTTATTCATATTTCTTCTCTTAATTATAACACAAATATGGTTGCTTTTGATTCATCCCCACAGTTGAAACAGGGGCCTTCTCAAAAATTTTAGGGTAAATGCTCCGCCAGAGAGAGTAATTCTGGAGATAAAGGAATTGGAATTTGTATATCTACTTCTGCAATAAGATCTCCCTTGGTTTGGCTCTTAAGATTTATGAATCCTAGTCCTCGCAGACGTAATAATTGTCCGTTCTGTGTTTCACCTTTGATTTTCAGTTGAATTTTATTTCCTTTTGGAGTCGGGACAGCGACCTCGCCTCCTAGCAGGGCGATTTTTAATGGTACTTTAACTTTTACTAAAAGATTATCACCTTCTCGCTTCCAGCGATTACTTGGCTTCACAATAGCTGTAATAAAGAGATCCCTGACAGCTCCTGTTTTGGAATTGGAAACTCCTTTGACTCTTACTTTTCCTCCATCTTTGATCCCTGCGGGAATTTTGATTTCTACGTTCCCGCCATCGAGTGAAACGACACGAGTGGTTCCGTTATAAGATTCTTCTAAAGAAATTTCGGCAGTAGCATCTAATTGTTCTCGTTGTAGGCTCGGAGCCGTTTGTCTTGGAGCAAAAGAACTCTCTGGGGTTCCGAACATTTGGTAAAAGAAATCGCTAAAGGGAGCATTGTTTCCAGATGAAGAACCTGAGGAACCAAAAAGACTTTCTAGTTCTTGAGGTGTCATTGTTGTGTATCTGACGTTAGGACCTCCTCTGGAGGGTTGTTGGGATCCCGTTCTTCCAAAATCTTCCCACCCTGGGCCAAGGTTGTCATACTTTTCTCTTTTTTGTGGATCTGACAAAACCTCGTTAGCTTCATTTATTTCAACAAATTTGGCCTCTGTTTCTTTGCTCCCGCTATTTTGATCGGGATGGTATTTTAGGGCGAGCTTACGATAGGCAGCCTTGATGTCTTTTTGGCTGGCCTTTTTTGGGATACCCAAAATTTTATAGTAATCTTTATGCGCACTCATTCATTTATTTCCACACACTATGATACCCGTTATTTGATAGCGACAAACTCGACAGAATTTTAACATAGATTGATGTTGCCGATTAAATGGAGGGTAGAGATGGAATATAAAGCTCGCTTTCTAACGCAGATTTTTCTTCCTCTTTCACGTCAACTGGATATTGGCCATCAAAACAAGCTAGGCAAAAATTATTTATATTACTTCCGACGGCTTTGACAAGATCTTCCATTTTGAGATAAGCCAGGGAGTCACAACCTAAAATTTCTGCAAGTTCTTTTTCAGTTCGTCCAACGGCAATTAGCTCCTTTTTACTGGCGATATCTATTCCCATGTAACAGGGAAAATGAAGAGGAGGAGATGCAATGCGCAAATGAACTTTTTTGGCACCCGCCCATCGCACTAAATCTATTAGTTGCCTACTGCTTGTTCCTCGAACGATAGAGTCGTCAACTATTACAACACTTTTTCCTTCTAAAACGGGCCGTACTGGATTAAACTTTAGGCGAACTCCCTCTTCTCGTAATGACTGAGTTGGTTGAATAAAAGTTCTTGTGATATAGCGACTTCTTATTAGTCCCTCTCGGAAAGGAATGCCGGATTCTTCTGCATAACCGTGAGCAGCTGGAGTTCCGCTGTCAGGAACCGAAATTACTACACCGGCTTTGACTGGCAACTGTTTTGCTAATTCCTGACCCATTCGTCTCCTGGCCTCATAGAGATTTTTACCCATCATGTTAGAATCAGGTCGGGCAAAATATATTAATTCAAACATACAGGATGCTTGGCGAAGAGAAGTTTGAAAAAGAAATGAATTTAAACCATCCTTAGTAATGATTATTGCTTCGCCACCACCAACCTCACGTAAGAAATTTGCTCTAATAGTATCTAAAGCGCAGGTTTCGCTGGCAACAATATATTCACCATCCTTAGTTTGTCCCAAGACTAATGGCCTAACGGAAAGAGAATCTCTAACTGCAACGAGAGAATCCTTAGTCATTAATACCAAAGAATAGGCTCCTTTTAAGCGAGGTAGAACAACGCGCAATACGCTTTTGAGATCAGGTCCAGGAGTTTTACTAAGAAATCTAATTATTACTTCTGTATCGGATCCGCTATTCAATTTTATCCCTAATTGAGTAAGCTCTTCTCTTAGTTCTTTATGGTTGGTTAAATTTCCATTATGGGCGATGGCGATGGACCCTAAGGTAGGATGCTCACAGAGCATTGGTTGGGCGTTGACTACTTTAGGGGAACCTGTGGTGGAGTAACGGGTATGACCGATGGCTAAATCTCCGCGCAACTCATTTAGATTTTCGCTATCGAACACTTGAGAAACCAAGCCCATTTCTTTAATGGTAGTTAATTTCTTTCCGTCACTGACGCAAATTCCTGCTGATTCTTGACCTCGATGCTGCAAGGCGTATAGACCAAAATAGGTAATGTTGGCCACGTCTTTACCAGGGGCAAAAATACCAAAAACTCCACATTCTTCTTTTGGCTTATCTTCTTGTTCTAAAGATTGCCAATAGTGGTCCCATTTTAGTGGAGTTGGAATAGAAACTCGCTTTGAGATAGAGAGTTCTCCCTAGAATTTTTAACTGTTACTGCGATTATACATCAAAAACCTAAATCCGTCTAAAGGCAAGTTTGTGAGTTGTAATTGTGCCTATTTCTTTACGGAATTGGAATAAAATAATCTCAGACGTAGATGCCAAATTTGGGAACATACCGCTAAGATAATTAATAGCTTACTTACTTTAAAGGAAAATTTTAAATGGCTGATCTTAGAACTAATGACGAGCTGCATAAGTATTATGAGGCTTTGGGGCCCATTCGAGATCTGGTTTTGGATGATAGTCTTAGCGAAATAATGATTAATGGTCCAAAGCAAATATATGTAGAAAGAAATGGGAAACTTCTTCTAACTGATCTTCATTTTAATGACGACAATCATCTTCTGAGAGTCATTGACTTTATTGTTAGCGCAGTAGGTAGGAGAATTGATTATCGCAGTCCTATGGCTGATGCTCGTTTGTGGGATGGAAGTCGAGTTAATGCAGTTATTGCGCCAGTTGCAATTGATGGACCCATGTTGACTATTAGAAAATTCTCGCGCGAACCTTTACAGGCTGCAGATCTTGTGAGTTATGGTGCGGTTACCGACGAAGGAATTGGTTTTATCAAAGCTTGTGTTATGTCTCGGGGAAACGTGATAATTTCAGGAGGAACTGGTACTGGCAAAACTACTCTTTTGAATGTTTGTAGCGGATTTATCCCTGAAGACGAAAGAATAGTGACAATCGAAGATGCGGCTGAACTACAGCTTCACCAAGAACATGTTTGTCGTATGGAATCGCGTCCTGCTGATGTTCACGGTGAAGGCCGTGTAGGGATTAGAGAGTTAGTTATCAATAGTTTGCGGATGCGTCCTGATCGTATCGTTGTAGGTGAATGTCGAGGTGGGGAAGCCCTGGACATGCTTCAGGCTATGAATACTGGACATGATGGTTCGATGACTACCATCCACGCGAACTCTCCTAGAGATGCATTGGCTAGATTAGAAACTTTAGTTCTAATGGCAGGAATGGAATTGCCCGCAAAAGCTATTCGCCAACAGATAGCTGCGGCTGTAGATCTTATTGTTCAGCTTTCTCGAATGAAAGATGGTGGTCGTAAAGTTACTAAAATTACTGAGCTGACTGGAATGGAAGGGGACACTGTTACTCTTCAAGATATTTTCACTTATGAGCAACAGGGAATTGATCGTGTGGGCAAGCCTGTGGGAACTTTTAAACCTACTGGTATTCGCCCTCAAATTTTGGATAAGATGTTTGACAAGGGAGTTTCGATTCCTACAAGCTTAGCGCGAATATTCCCGGATCGTAGAGATAGAAAAATTTTATAGGGAGTTAAACTTTAGCTGATTTAGCTTGAATTTCAATTCCCTATAAAGCCGATGGTTTGGCAAGGATGCCTGGAGGTTTGGGGTTTGTAATCTTTGTTTTAGGTTTTGTATTGATAGCTTTTGTTGAAGTTTTTTTGGAGACAGTTCCATTTCGTTTGGTTGGCGATTTTCCACTTAAAATCTTATCAATGTCTTCGGCATCTATAGTTTCCGCTTCTTTGAGATACTCAGCTAGACGAATAAGGTCTGCTTTTCTCTCTGTTAGTACAGATACCGCTCGATCATAGCCACGGCGAACAATGGCGTCCACTTCGACATCTATTGTGGTTGCAGTATTTTCGGAATAATCTCGGCTCTCTCCGATATCCCTTCCAAGGAAAGTTTCGTGTTCAGGTTCTCCATATCCCCTAACTCCCAAGTTAGACATTCCAAGCTCTTTAACCATCTTTTTGGCAATATTGGTAGCTCGTTTTATGTCATCACTGGCACCCGAAGTTATATCTCCAAATATTACTTGTTCGGCGGCTCTACCTCCAAGGGTCATTGCGATCCGATCTTCTAGCTCAGCTTTCGAAGCGAGATAGCGATCTTCGGTGGGTAGACTAAAGGTTTGACCTAAAGAAAGACCTCTGGAGATAATCGAAACTTTTGTAATAGGATCGGTGTGTTCTAGGCTGACAGATACTAACGCATGGCCTATTTCGTGGTAAGCAACTATATTCTTTTCTTTCTCTGTAATGGCTCGTGAGCTCCTGGCCGGACCTGCCAGAACGCGAGTTGCTGCTTCTTCCAATTCGAACATCCCCACTTCTTTTTTATCATTTCTAGCAGCCAGAATTGCTGCTTCATTAATCATATTGGCAAGATCAGCTCCACTAAAACCTGGAGTTTGTCTGGCTATAGTTTCTAAATTAACCTTTGAAGAAATAGGCTTACCTTGGGTATGAACCTTCAAAATTGCTATTCTGCCTTTGATATCTGGGCGGTCCAGTGTTACATGGCGATCAAAACGTCCGGGACGTAAAAGAGCGTCATCTAGAATATCGGGGCGGTTAGTTGCTGCGATTACGATAACGTGTGTATGGGTCTCGAAACCATCCATTTCAACTAGCATTTGATTGAGGGTTTGTTCTCTTTCGTCGTGACCACCTCCTAGACCAGCCCCTCTCTGACGACCAACGGCATCAATTTCGTCGACGAAGACAATGCATGGAGAATTCTTTTTAGCTTGTTCAAAAAGGTCGCGAACCCGGCTGGCACCCACTCCTACAAACATCTCTACAAACTCGGAACCAGAGATTGAAAAGAATGGAACTCCAGCTTCACCCGCGACAGCTTTGGCCATAAGAGTTTTACCAGTTCCGGGAGGGCCGATCAACAGTACTCCCTTGGGAATTTTGGCGCCTAAATTTGTAAATTTGTCTGGTGTCTTTAAAAACTCTACCACTTCACTTAATTCTTGTTTAGCCTCTTCTACTCCGGCCACATCTTGGAATGTTATGCTGGGTTTGTTACCTGCGAGCATTCTGGCACGACTTCTTCCAAAGCTCATGGCCTGACTATTGGCCCCTTGTGTTTGTTTAAGCATGAACCATAAAAATCCGCCTATCAACAGTATGAAAATAATATTGGGAAGGAGAGAGAAAAAAAGAGCGGAACTTGACTGAGCTTGAAACTCAAGATGTAGTTCTTGTGCGGTTTGTGGGTCAATTTTCAGAAGAGCTGGGTCTACGGTTGTTTTATATTGATTTCCATTGTTATCTGACCAATCTATTTCGGTGCCATTTGATTGAACCGTGGCGGATTTTACGGTTTTGCTCTTGCCTGCGTCTAGAAGTTGCGAAAAGGTTTTAGTGGTTGGTTCTGGTTTATTAGTAGTCAAAACTCCTTTTGCGCCAGCATAAACCATAATAGAGAATACTGCTAAGAGAAAGATGTAAACGGCGCCTCTTTTTTGTAATCGCATGCAAGGATATTAGCACAACTAATACTGTCTTGGGAAATTTTTTGGATTTATATAAGAAACGAAATGCATTAAAAGCTTGATAGAGTTGGAACTAGCGTTAGAATAATCAGAATGAACAGTCTTAAAAATAGCCGAACAAGAAATCGAGTTAAGGCAATAGTTGGAATTGGAACTGTTTTAGGAGTTTTGATAATCTCTATTGCATTGGCTGTGATAGCAGCTGCTTTTGATGCTAATGGAGCTGAACAACAACTCTTTGGCCTTACTAATCAAGACAGAACTTCTAATGGGTTGGGAGCTTTAACCGAGAATGCCACATTGTTTAGTATTGCAAGAGATAGGCCAGTTACTGCTTGCGGACAGGGAGTGAGTGGAAGATCGCAAGACATGATTAATCGAAGTTATTTTGCTCATCAAATACCTCCCTGTGGTCAATATGTTTGGCCCATATTAACTTCTCTAGGAATTTCCTATTCCGCAGCCGGAGAAAATATTGGTTGGAATAATTACGCTTCTGATCAAAGCGTAGGTCAGCTTAATACAGCTTTCATGAATAGTCCTGAACATAGGGCCAATATTTTGGGAAACTATACTTCTGTGGGAATGGGAGCGGCTGCAGCCAGCGGTTCTTGGATGGGATATTCTGGTGTAATTATGTATACAGAGATTTTCATAAAAGGAGCATCTGCACCACCGCCTCCCCCACCTCCACCTGCACCCAGACCTGTTCCTAGACCCGTTCCCAGACCTGTTCCTAGACCTGTGCCACCAGCCCCAGGGCCTGCACCTGCACCTGCACCAGTTCCAGTTCCAGTTCCAGTTCCAGTTCCAGTTCCAGTTCCTACGGCTTTGCCGACACCGGTGGCAACGCCAGATGTTCCTACCGATATTGCTTCTCCTTTTGACGTTACCTCTCCTTCGCCGGGCGAGAGTCCAACGGGCAATCATGAGGTTCTTAGTGCAGATCAGATCAATTCCGGTCCCGGAATCTTGGAAACAATTATTGGACGAGTGGTCGGGTTATTTTTAAATAGCCAATAACTCTCTTGTTTTCGACTTGAACACAGAAAACCATTTTTGATGTATCATTTTGGGCCATGAAGGAAAGCACAGTTTATCTAGGTGATAATTCTAAAATCCTTGATTCATTACCTGAGGATTTTTTCCAACTTATCTATATCGACCCGCCTTTTAATACCGGGAAAACGCAAACTAAAAATACCGTTAAGGCTATTAGGGCAGATGAGGGAACCGCTGGTTTTAAGGGACAGAAATATTCGATGGTCAGTCAGGGTACGAATTCCTATTCTGACACCTTTGATGACTATACTGCTTTTCTTCAACCTAAAATCGAACGAGCTTGGAAACTACTGGCGCCGACAGGTACTTTTTACTTGCATTTGGATTATCGAGAAGTTCATTATGCCAAGGTTATGATGGATCAAATGTTCGGTCGCGATAAATTTTTGAATGAAATTATTTGGGCTTATGATTATGGTGGGAAGAGTAAAAAAAAATGGCCTGCTAAACACGACAATATTTTGGTTTATGTAAAAGATCCTAAGAAATATTATTTTAATTCTAAAGAAGTTGACCGAGAACCTTACATGGCTCCGGGACTGGTCACACCTGAAAAAGTGGCAAAGGGAAAATTGCCAACCGACTGTTATTCGGCAGATACTGAAGTTTTGACGGATATTGGCTGGAAATTTTTCAAAGAACTAATAGGATCGGAGAGATTAGCATCAATAACTGATCGTAAAGAACTGGTTTATACAACTCCAACTCAACTTCTTTCAAAAAGATATAAAGGAGAAATGATTCGGTTCTGTTCTAAATCTATTGATCTATTAGTCACTCCAAACCATTCTATGTTTGTACGTAAAAAACATGGTAAGGAATATGGATTCAGAAGTGCAAAAGACGTTGCGGAAGATCTGTCGTTTAATTTCTTGCTTAGCAATTTTGTTTGGAATGCAGAAGAAACTTTATTATCTCCTTATAAAATTCCGTCTTGTGAGTATACTCGTTCTAAAAGTGCAAAACCGCTTCCGGATATGGAGTTGGGAGATTGGTGTGAATTTATGGGGATCTACCTAGCTGAGGGCTGTACGATTAAATATGCAGATAGACGAGAAGTCCGATTGGCGCAAAGGAAGACTGATGGACGTAAACAAATAGAAGAATTGCTTAATAGAATGAGCATTCCTTTTGCAACAAATTCTGAAGGGTTTATTATTCATCGCAAACAGCTTCAGGAATATTTATTGGTTTTTGGAAAAGCTGGAACTAAGTATATTCCCAGAGAATTGTTAGAGTTGCCGAGGGAATTTCTTTTACGTTTGTATGACGGTTTGATGATGGGGGATGGTAGTCGGAGAAGGAATTCGGTAGGTCTATTGGAGCAACATGCCTATTATACCACATCTCCACAATTAGCTGATGACGTCCAAGAGTTGTTGCTAAAGCTGGGTTATAGATCGACAATGGCTAAAAAAAAACAAGAAAACATAAAATGGAATCAACTTTATATTATTTCTCGAAAGATTTCCAAAGAAAGTACAATTTGGTCAACAAGACATGTTTTCAAAGAAGCTTATGACGGAATGGTATATTGTGCAACGGTAGAGCCTTGGCACACCTTGGTAGTTCGTCGTAATGGAAAAATATCTGTATCGGGCAATTGTTGGTGGCATACTATTGTATCCACTAACGGCAAGGAAAAAACCGGATATCCAACGCAAAAGCCTGAGGGAGTTCTTCGCCGAATTATTACAGCCTCCTCTAAGCCGGAAGATTGGGTTTTAGATTTCTTTTGTGGAAGCGGTACAACTGGAGCAGTAGCGCAGCAATTAGGACGAAATTTTGTTTTAATTGACAAAAATCCAGAAGCTTTCAAAATTATCAAGAAACGTCTTGGCGAGGAAAATGTCAACTATAAAAAGTAGTGTTCAACTTTAAGGACAAACGGTTATACTACTAGAGTAGAAAACAGCATTGGAGAACAACTTTGGCTGAGCAGATTACAGATAGACCGATTTGGAACGAAGCCCCTGAAACCCAAACTTCATCATCTGAAGAAACTAGAGGGGATCCAATTTTAGTTGCAACTGGTTTAACTAAAATATTTAAAATTTCAAATCAGCCACACGTGGTTGTCAATTCTGTTGATCTGGCAATCGAACAGGGGGAAATAGTGGCGATTATGGGGCCTTCGGGATGCGGAAAAAGCACTTTGCTTCATATTCTTGGAGGTTTGGAGCCTCCGACTAAAGGGAGTGTTAAAATCGTTGGCAAAGATCTGGCAACGATGAACGAAAAACAGAGAACAGTTTTCAGGCGAGATAAAATTGGGTTTGTCTTTCAGTTCTTCAATCTTATTCCGAATCTAACTGCAGCTGAAAATATTAATCTGCCCCTTAAGATTGCAAAAATGAAAACTAAAGGTTATGAAACGGTTCAGGCATTGATGAATGGGTTGAATCTAAAAGGTTTACAAGGACATCGTCCCGAAGAAATATCGGGTGGTGAACAGCAAAGAGTTGCTATAGCTAGAGCATTGGTTCGAAATCCAGTGTTACTTATGGCTGATGAACCTACGGGTAATTTGGACTACACGACAAGTAGAGATGTACTGGAGCTTATCAAAAGAACTTGTATTACAAATAATCGTTCAGCCATTATTGTTACACACGAAGCCAGAGCTGCAGCTTATGCAGATAGAGTTCTTGTTATGAGGGATGGTAGTTTTGTAGGAGAGGTGGTGCTTGGGCGTAGAGTTGATACTGATCCTTCGATTTTAATTTCGCGGCTTGCGGCCTTAGATTTGTAGGAGAGAATATGGGGCTTTTCAGATTGTCCTGGCGTAACGCATTGAGTCGAAAAGAGCGTTCGCTATTTACCATCTTGGCGATTGCATTGGGAGTTGGAATTGTTTTGGCAACTATTCTAGTTGACCATTCGACAAGAGTGAACCTACAGCGGACCGCTAGAGATGTAGTTGGTAATGCAGATGCTGAAGTTTATTCATTCTCTGATCATGGTTTTTCTTTAAAAATGGTTCAGGTTATAAAGGGCGTTCCAGAAGTACAAGTAGTTGCGCCAATTGTTAGTAAAAGACTAAATGGTGTGATTCATGGTTCGTCTGTTTCTTTTGAAATGGTAGGAATAGACCCGGTAGCCGAAAATTTATTGCATCCACTTGAAATTCAACAAGGTGCAATGTTAGTTGCGGGAGATCACAAAAACGTTTTACTAGATGCATCATGGGCTGGACAGCATAATTTAGGAATAAACAGTAAAATTTC
>OCZT010007534.1_pt1 | contig 10666 bp, 15 predicted proteins | sample 1539031 | NCBI WGS metagenome assembly OCZT01 (sample SAMEA3539308, study PRJEB22396) | soil metagenome | biome: tundra; feature: field; material: soil | place: USA | collected 2010-05 | depth 0.15 m
CCCGGAACCCGTGGAAGAGACCTACCGACCTGCATGTGCTGAAAGCCCGGCTAGCAGCCGTGCTCCCAGGGACGGTAACTGGACCAGTAGCTACTGTGTTGCGCACAACGGCTGGGCAAGTGACACCGACCGGTCCGGGACACGGCGAGGGCTTGGGGAGTAGCGAGACCGCCGACGCCAGACCAGCGATCCCGCCGCCCACTACTGTGGCCGTCTGCCGATCAGGACCCACCAGGATCACCTCGCTTAGCGCAACCGGCGTCCGCACCGGCAATAGTGCTACGCCGCGTAGTAATAGATCTCCTGCCCGGAGCCTGCAGGCTGGGGTTAACCAAGGCTGCCGTGCCAGCGGATTAGGTCATGTCCAGGTCATGGAAATGTAAAAGAAGATGGATCGGGAACGGCATGGATCGGCATCGCAGGGGGCTGCTGGACGGATCGTCTGCCAGCGTGAGCTGCCAGCGGTAGCATCGGGACGCGTGACCCGGCCCTGGCCCTATAGATCGTCGGGTAGAAGCCTAAACCACTTATGCGGGGTGAGTGGCCGCATCGCGCGGAAGTCGCGCCGGTCTAGCGTGAGCACCACGTCGGTCCGGTACCGGGCTGCCAGCGCCACATTGACCGCGTCGGCCAGGTCCAGGTCAAGGTTTGCGTACTGCTGCTGGACCAGGCGCGCCGTGTCCAGGATCTCCAGGCCTGTGGCTGGGATCTGGAAGCGCAGCTGCCGGGCCTGGGCGAGGATGAAGTCGATGATCGAGGTCCGGGCCCGGGATCCGAAACGGACCTTGGCGAGGTGATCAACCTCGGTCAGCACAAGGGGCGAGATGATCACCGTGCCTGCTTCCTGTAGCACTTCCAGGCATGCTGCCGACTCGCGTGCGTTGCGGTCGGATGCGGCGATGATGCCGGAAGTGTCGGCGACGACGATCACCGGCCGGCGGCCGCCCGCGCGACCGCCGCGGTGACCTCGGAGCTTGTGGCCGGCTCGCCGGCTCCTTCGAAGGTGGGCCAGTCGAGGGAGCCGTCCCATACCCGGTTGCTCATGGCTGCCAGGTGGATGCCTTCCCGGATGATCTGCGCCTCCGGTACTCCTTGGCGGGCGGCGATTTCCTTTATCAGTGCAAGATCTTCGGTGTCGGCGTAGACATTGGTCCTCTTGAGTGACATGTACCGATGCTAGCACACGTCCATACCTTGGCATCTGCCTGCGGCTCCGCCCGAGTATGCCGCTCAGCCCGGTGCGCCGGGCCGTTAGCTGCCAGGCAATGCCGGACAAGCGGGCGCGGTGTCGGCCTGTGTTGAACAGTGCCGCTTGGCTCATAACCCAGAGGTCGCAGGTTCAAATCCTGCCCCCGCTACCAGGAAGTGCAGGTCAGGGGCCCGATCACCGGAGATGGCGGTCGGGCCTCTTGATCGTTTGCCCGCTGTTTGTCCGTGGGATCGGGGTGTGGGGGGCATTCGGCGTACGTGATCGGCATGGAATGTGATCAAGCGCCAAGCCACCTGGTCGCGCTGAGCTTGCTGGGGATCCGTGTCACCGGGTATGAGGCGCTGACCATCACTCAGTACCGGGTTCAGGAGATCGGGGGCCTGCTGGGCGGCATCCCTGCGGATGCGCGCATCGAGGAGGACGCCAGCGCCGTGCTGCTCACCCGTGACGGGCCTGCATGGCAGTTGTGGAAACTGCTCTACGAGATCAAGGACCGGACAAGGGAAGCCCGCTTCGGCGCCGTCGCCGCGGGCAAGCTCCTCGCCCGCAAGCGGCCGGGCCTGATCCCTAGCGAAGACAGTCAGATCGCTGCCGAGTTCCGGCGGAAAGCACCTGATCGCGACGAGCGCTGGTGGGACGACGTCCGCACGGCAGCGCTGGACACCCAGCTGGCCGCAAACGGGACCACGCTGTGGGGCTACCTGGCCCATCTCCGCGATGAGGCAGGCGCTGACCATCTTCCGGTCTTGCGGGTACTCGACATCATCGGATGGATGCACGCACGCCGTGGCCCTGGCGCGTAGGCACGCACCAAGCAGCCCGAGACCCAAGCGCACCATCAGATGATGCGAGCGGACGTTCTGGTGATCGCGTTCCGGCAGGCGCCGTCGTGATCGCTGAGGTCACAGGTGGACCGAGCGCGTTTACTCTCAGTCAGGCTTAACGTTTTTTATGCACGTATAACGCGATCAAAAGCAAACAGAGTATTCGTATCCAATCGTGTTTGACGTATCGTAGATACGTGAAACCAGAATCGATGCAAGCGAGGAGGGTGACGGCCAGCGTCGCTCCCGTTCTGGAAGAGCTTGAGCTACGTCAGCCCAAGGTCGTCACGGGCGAGATTATGGCCGAGATCCTGGCTAGCGTCGGTTCCCACCTTGACCCCCGCTCGGCGGCTGAGCGCCTGGTGAGGGCGGGCTGGCTCCTTCCGCTGCGCACCCGAGCTGCGTGGGAGTTCATGCCCGCCGCTCGCGCTGGGAGGTATCCCTCGGGTGATCCATGGATCGAGCTCCGTGCCCATCTCGCCCGGCAGCCTGATGCGCCTGTTGCAGTGGCCTTCGCGTCGGCTGTGTGGGAGCTGGGATACAGCAGCCACCAGCCAGCACGGCCGACCTTTGCTCACCGTCCCGGCTGGCGCCCGACGCAGGCGCTCGGAGATGCTCGCTCCGTAAGCTACAACTGGCAGCTGCCGACTAGGGTCAAGGATGGCCTGCCGGTGTGGCAGCCGGCCACGGTCGTCGTCGCCGCTGCTGCCCGCCCGGATGCGCAAGATGACTGGGGCAACGCCGATGAGTGGCTGCCCGAGACAATGCGCGCGACGGCCCCCGCCGACGTCCTGACCGAGGCGAGGGGCAAGAGCGCCTCTGCCCTCGCCCGGCTGAGCTACCTGGCTGAGTGGTCAGGACGCCATGACATCGTCGAAACGCTCATCCCCCTGCTGCCCGAACGGCTCCCGGTCACGTTCCTTGGCCCCCGCGGGCACCGGCATCGATGGGTCAAGCGCTGGCGGCTGTACGACGCGCTGCTGCCTGCTCGATGATCACCGAGGGATATCTCGCCCGGCACCACATGGGCCGCAGGGGTATGGCGGGGCCAGCGCTGCTGGACGTGGCTCAGGACTACGCCCTCCAGTACCTCTCCGCCGAGGGCATCTTTGATCTCGGTGTCGTCCTGAAGGGAGGAACGTCCCTGCGCAAGTTCCGGGCCGGCAACGCTGGCCGGTTCTCGACGGATCTCGACTTCGCGGCACCCGACGCCGGCACCGGCGAGCTGCTGCTCGACGCGCTCGACGGCGCCGAAATTCACGGCGTCGTCTTCCGCCTCACCGGCCGAACGGCGCTCCGCGGAAGGCTCGAGATCGACACCCCGCTCGGCCGCCCGGACATCCCGGCGCGGATCGAAGTCACACCTCGCCCGCTATGGATGCCTACCGAAAGACTCTTCCCGGTCCCTCTGCCCGTCCACCGGGGCTACGAGTTCGCGCTACCTGCCCTGCCCGCGCCCGCACTCGAAGAGGCGCTGGCGGAGAAGCTCGCCGCCTGGCGGCGTCGGCGCAAGATCCGTGACCTGTACGACCTGTACTGGTTTGGCCAGGGTGCGCTGAACGAAGCACTCGTCCGGCACGTGCTCGTTCTCAAGGCGTGGCACGACGTCGTCGATGACGGCCTCGGGAGCGGGCCGTTCGACCCAGCGGGAATCGTAGCCGACCTTGACATCGACCGGTTGCCGGCGGAAGACATCGGCCTGCCCACCCAACCCGTGGAGCCGCGCCGGTGGCTCGACACCGTGCGGGATCGATACGGGTTCGTCGCTGACCTCGACTCGACCGAACGCGAGGTTGCCCGCTGCAATCCAGGTAATCGGTGGCAAGTGACGCAGCTCACCGACGCCCTCGCTGCGCCGAAAGCGTAGTCGGCTGCACCAGGAGCCGGCGCACCCGGCGTCGTAGACGGGCCCGCGATGAATATCTCATGTCCGCCTTGGCCGGTGTTGCCTTAGCGGTGACCTGTTCACGTGCCCATTAGGGGCGGAGCCTCCCGCTCCCTGGCGGATGCTGGAAGGTGCAAAGTATCCGTCTCTACCAGGAATAGGAGGCTCCGTTGGAGACAGCGTATGACGGCCGGCAGGTCGTCGGGATGGACCTGCATCGCCGCCGCAGCGTGCTGGTGAGGATGACTGAGGACGGCCGGCGCCTCGGCACCGTGCGGATCACTAACAGCCCGGCGGAGTTGCGGGCGCAGATCGCCCGGGCCGGGAAGAACCCGCGGGTGGTCCTGGAGGCGACGTACGGGTGGTACTAGGCGGCGGACACGCTGGCGGCGGCGGGCGCTGAGGTGCACCTGGCGCATCCGCTGGGCGTGAAGGCGTTCAGCTACCGGCGGGTCAAGAACGATGAGCGGGATGCCGGGGACCTTGCTGATCTGCTGCGGATGGGGCGGCTGCCGGAGGCGTGGATCGCCCCGGCCGGGGTGCGGGAGTTGCGGGAGCTGACGCGGTACCGGGCCAGGCTGGTGAGCCTGCGGACCAGCTGCAAGGACCAGGTCCACGCTGTGCTGGCCAAGCTCGGCGTCCCGGTGACCTGCTCCGATATCTTCGGCAAGGCCGGGTCCGCGTGGCTGGACGGCCTGGGCCTGCCGCAGCCCTATGCCGGGAAGGTGCTCTCACTGCGGCAGCTGACCGGCGAGCTCACCACCGAGATCACGATGCTCAGCGAAGTGATCGCGAGCCTGCTCGCCGCCGACCGCGGCTACCAGGTGATCCAGCAGCTGCCCGGCATCGGCCCGGTGCTGGCTGCGGTGATCATCGCCGAGATCGGCGAGGTGACCAGGTTCAAGAACCCGGGCAGCTGTGCTCGTGGGCCGGGCTCACGCCGCGACACCGCGAGTCCGATGTCAAGGTCACCCGCGGGCATGTCACCAAACAGGGATCACGGCAGCTGCGCTGGGCGGTCATCGAAGCCATTCAGCGGGCACCCGCAGGCTCAGTGACCGGCGCCGTCAAGGAGGCCATCATCGCCCGGCGGGGCACGCAAGCCAGGAATATCGCGAAGGTCGCCGCCGCGCGGCGGCTGCTCACCCTGGTCTGCTACGGGATGCGCGATGGTGAGATCGGCTGCCTGGCCAGGCCCTCCGAGGACGGGCCGCTGGTGACGCCGCCGGCGCGTGCGGCATGAACAGCAACAGCTTTCCTGGCCAGCGGCCATGCGCGAGGTCGCCCGGTTTTCTGCCCCGCCGCCCCCATGGCGGCGCGGGCGTCGTCTTGATTGACCCCGCCTGACCGCCCCCTGACGCGGACCCGCCCCATGCGCCCCCGGCCCCGGCCGGAGACACGCGAAGGGATGAATGCAGCCAGCGGTACTGCCGCCCGCGAGACCCTGACCACGGGACGGACCTGAACGCACAACCGAATACCCCGCAAGCCCCCGGCTCCCGTTTCCCGCCGGCCCATCATCGGGCTCCCGCCCGGCCGCCTCAAGGACGCCTCCGGCGCCGCCCCTGGCGGCCGGGCTCCGCCCGGTCCCTGACCCGGCCAGCCGCTCGCCACGGACATGGCAGCTACCGGGAAACAGCAGACGCCAGTCACGCATGCCCGCACCCAGCCAGAATGCCGAATGCGCGCCGAACAGGGCAAGGACCGGCCGCTCCCCGATGCGGCTCCGTTCGTGTCGGGCGCAGATGGCTCGGCGCTACCGCAGCGCCGAACGGAGAATCTGAGCGGCTTCCCGCCTCACAGTTGGTCAGCTATCGAGCCGCGCCGAGTCGGCGATATGCGCATTAGGTCGTCGTCGGATTGGAGCAGTAAGTCACTGGCCGTGGTCGTCTTCGTGGAGCTGAAGTCGCTATCTCCCTCATTCGAATTCCTTGTGGCTGACAACGCTTACGGGTAGATGCGCGGACATTGCTGCCGGGTCAGTCCGCCGGTCGGACGGAGATCGGGTAGCGGCGGCGTCAAGTCTGGCGGATTCCGCTGGCCAGGTGCGTCGGTGGTGCGATCGGTGAAAGGTGAGGTGCGAGGACGCAGTGATCTCAGCCGGCCATGCACGGTCGGGCTGGGCATGCGCGCTGAGTCCGGCATGAGTGCTGACGGCTCGGGGCGGGGCGCTGGTGGGGCGGGCAGGCGGTCATGCGTCGGTGGCGCTGACTCCGGGAAGGTCGCCAAAGCGTGCCTTGGCGTCGAAGGTCAGGACGGTGCGGTTGGTCTGCAGTGCGTGGGCGGCGATGATCAGGTCGTGCGCGCCGCGTGCGGTTCCGGTTCGCCGTGCGTGTGCGATCAGCCTGGCGTGGCAGGCTGCCGTGGCCTCGTCGTAGTCGAGCACGTCAACGGCCGAGGTGATCGCGGCGAGAGCCCGGGCGCGGTCGGCGGCGCGGCTGGCCGTGTCCGCGAGTTCGATGCCGACGCGGTATTCGGCGATGGAGACGGCGGCGACCGCTAGTTCGTCGGCGTCCAGGGCGGTCCGGTCGATGGTGCCGCGTTCGTAGGCGATCAGGATGTTGGTGTCCAGGATCAGGCGCCGGCCCATGGGTCGCTCCCGTCGCTGGAGATCAGTGCCAGTGCGGCAGCGATGTCGGCTGCGAACCGGTCGTCGGGTGGCGGGATCTTGTCGAGCGCGGCCCTTAGGTCTGTCCCGGTGCGGAGTCGGGCAGGTCTCATCTCCGCGACCGCGTGGTGGCCGCGGGTGATGGTGATGGTCTCGCCCTGTTCGATCGCGTCGAGCAGGTCGGAGAAGTTCCGGGAGGCCTCGGTCGCAGTCATCGTGCGCATGTCCTTAGTGTATCTGATTATCAGATCGCATGCCTGAAGCATGGCCCGGTGATTTAGTCCACCAGCGTCGGCTGGCACGGTCAGCCTCCCGCCGTCCGGACCTAGGTGCGTGGTTGGCTCGCGCGAGTGGGTCAGATGCGCGGCCATCATGGTCAGGACTGCGGCTGCCGGAGCGTGTCGCCGGTCAGCCTGAGATGCCGCTCCGGGTTGAACACTGCCGTCCGGGCTCATAACCCAGAGGTCGCAGGTTCAAATCCTGCCCCCGCTACCAGGACGTCTTCACGTTTGACCTGGCGCTTTCTTCACGTTTGGCTCTGATGGTTTGCTTGCCTGTGGCTGTCGGCTTTGAAGTGGCCGCCGGTGGTGCTGGTTTGCTGGCTGTCAGGGCTGTTTTGCCTGGCTAGGCCGATGCTGGAGCTGCGGGGCTGGCTGTGACGGTGATCTCAAGTACCGCTCCGCGCCGAAGATGAACGTCCGGCCGTCCGCGGTGCCGGTCAGCAGGATGAAGTTGTTGTAGGGCTTGGGCGGGCTGATCGTTGTGACAAGCTTCCCGGTGGCCGTGGCGCGGACCTTGATGTAGCGGCCGAGCACCGTGCTGCCGTCCTGCGAGCCTTTCCAGACGTAGCGGACAACGCTTCCCTCGACGGTGGAGGCGTAGTACGGCGGCAGACGTGAGTAGGACGTCCGCGCTGCCGCCACCGGTGTTACCCAGGCTGGCCACCGCCGCGTACCCCGCGGCGGGCGTGGCGGATCACCGAACGGCACCCGTTCAGCACCGAGACCCTGACGTACCCAAGCACGTTGTCATGGCTTGGCAGGCGGTTCCAAGCGCGGTACAGGCCACAGAACGCCTCCCGGACCACATCCTCGGCGGCAAACCGGTCCCCGAGCATGACGAAGGCCAGCCGGGTCAGGCCAAGCGCGTGTTCCTGGTACAACGCGGTCACCGCGCGCGTGGCGTCTGCATCGCTCGTGATACCACCCTGTCCGTCCTGCGAGTGCGTCACGGCCGCCCCATCCCAACCAGCCTGGGAGGCGCAAGAGGCATCCGGCAGGCCCGCGATGTCGCTTTCCACATCTCAGAAACGCCTGTGCACCCCCGAGGTTGCTTCGGTTCGTCATCCTCGTCTACGAACGAGTGCGGACTGGCGGCTGGGATCGAGCCAGTTTGCGGACCGATCCGGATGACGCTGAGCCCGATACAGGTACCTACGGCCTGAATGACACCACCACCTGGTGAACGCTATCGAGAGGAGGCGGTTACCAGTTCCGCACCCTGGTCAGCGAGACGCACCAGCACGTCAGAGGCCCAGAAAAACGTGCGTCGTATGTCTCGTAGCCCAGAGCTTGCAGGTTCATCCTGCCCCCGCTACAAAGAGGCAGGTCAGAGGTCCCTTCCGGTCTTGGATGGCCTTCTGCATGCCGGATGTTAACGGCGAAAAGCTCACTGCAAAGCCAAAGGCCACCATTGCGGCGCCGGCGCCCAGCAATTCGGGTATGGCGGCGATGATCCCGAAGCACAGGGCGACCACAGGGACCATCCACAGGCACACCAGGAGGCCCGGGGCCCGGGGCGGAACCAGATGGCCGTCAATGGACCGCGTGGGGTCACGCGTCCCGGCGGGTGATCAGGAGGGCGGCGGCTAGCAAGACGGCGGCTGGCCAGGCGATGAGGACCAGCATGGCCAGGGCCGGGGAGAGCAGGTCCGGCCGGGGGTGCAGGGAGACCACCTGATAGGCGGCGAGGAGCAGCGTGAACCTGCCGATCCTGTCGTTCCAGGGGGAGGGCAGGGACAGCACGATGAGCGGGAGGTAGATCCGCGCGGGCAGCGCCGCCACCGCGCCTGCCGTGTGCCGGATGATCGCGCCAAGCCCGAGGCCCACTAGGGCGATGACGAACAGGGAGAAGCCCGCGGCCAGCACCGCTCCCGGCACGCCGGCGTGAGACAGGGATACGCCGCGGTGGTGACCGGACAGGATCGCCTCGCTGAGAAAGAACGATGCGAAGGCGAGCAGCTCGCCGAAGAACAGCACGACCATCCCCGCGACGCCCGCCTTGGCGGCGAGCACCGCCAGGCGCCGCGGCACCGCCGTGCAGGTCGTCCGGATCTGGCCGGTGCTGTATTCGGAGGTGAAGGCCAGGACGCCCAGGATGCCGACGGCGAGCACGGGATACTCCAGCCAGGCGACGAAGATCGACGCGACCGGGTCAAATGGCGTGCTGCCGCCGCGTGGGACGGGTGCGTTGGAGTAAGCCAAGATGGCGCTCCCGCCGATGGCCGTCACGGTCGCGATGAGCAACGTCCGGTAGGTCGAGCGAACCGAGCGCAGCTTGGTCCATTCCGAGGTAAGCACGTCGCGTGCACGGGCGGCCAGTGATGGCACCGCTCCGATGATGATCAGGTGGTCGGCGGTCAGCGCCATCTCGCTCATCAGGTGGCTGGAGACCAAGACAGTGCGGCCTTCGGCGGCCAGTGACGTGAAGAGCTGGCGGATCCAGTGGATGCCTTCGGGGTCCAGGCCGTTGACCGGCTCGTCGAATATCAGGACCGGCGGGTCGCCGAGCATCGCCGCGGCGATGCCGAGCCGCTGCTTCATGCCGAGCGAGAAGCCCTTGAGTCGCCTGCCCGCTGCCGCGTCCAGCCCGGTCAGCTCCAGCACCTCAGTGACCCGGCTGTGCCCGATCCCGTTGCTCTGCGCGATCGACAGCAGGTGGAACCAGGCGGTGCGCCCGCTGTGCACGGCATTAGCGTCCAGCAGCGAGGCCGGCCGGAACCACCATGCCGAACGTTATTCCCTCCCAACCCGGATGCCACGTCAGAGTCGCGCGGCGAGGGCCGGCTCCAGGTCCCGGCTGGCCGGCCGGGCAGCCGCCTGCCAGATCCGCGCCGCCAGCAGGACCATCGCTACCGCAAATGCCAGCGTGTACAGCAGGACGACGGCGATCCCCTTGGATTGCACCTGCTGAGCGACTTCCAGGCTGACGGTGAACAGGACTGCCAGCCAGCGCGGTACGCTCCGGCTCCGCCAGAGCGCGACCCCCATGAGGACCGGCGCGGCGACGATGCCGATGAAGTAGGCATAGAGGAACGCAGTGGCGAATCCGGAATGGAAGGTCGTCACCAGGAACCGCGCGGCCGTGCCTTGCGTCATGCGGGCCGTTGCAGCGGAGGCGAGGTTGACACCGACCAGGACGTTGAGGGCCGCTCCGCAGAAGGCCCCGAGTCCCCCGATCAGCGCAGCTGCGGTCGCAATTGCCGAGCCGCGGTTCCTGGCCAGTGCGGCGATTGCCCCGTACGAGACGGCCAGCGCCCCGAGCGCGAGGATTGTCAGCGAGCCTGAGACGTAGAGCTGGCCTGGGTGCCTCGCCGCAATGGGCAGCACCTTGAACGCGGTGGCCATGGTCAGTATCGGCTGGTCAGTGCCTTTGGGGTTCAGTCCCTCGGCAGCTATGTAGAGCACGGCGGCGATGGGCAGGGAAATGGCCAGCATGCGCCGGCGTACCCGGGCGGCGTTATCCATGGGCTTCTCCAGTCCGGCGGAGACGCCATCAGTCTCAGTCACGGTGCGTCCTTTCATCAGTCGTTCTGACGATCAGGACGCTACGGGCCGCGCCACCAGCAGGCATCTGCCCGAAGGTCACACCTTCCCGGGTGGCCTATGCCTCCAGGCATAGGCCACCCGGGAAGGCCGCGCCGGCTACCTCACTCCAGGATCGCTCTCTCTAAGGTGGGCAGATGGATACAGCGCAACGTCAGCTGAGCGACCAGATCGACGCCGCGACGCAGCGCTTGCTCGGTACGGCCCGCGTCATCGCCGAGCCGGGCCTGCGGGCGCCGTCGCTGCTACCGGGCTGGACGCGGGCGCACGTCCTCGCGCACCTGGCCCGCGGCGCGGACGCGATGCGTAACCTGC
>OCZT010007535.1_pt1 | contig 10665 bp, 7 predicted proteins | sample 1539031 | NCBI WGS metagenome assembly OCZT01 (sample SAMEA3539308, study PRJEB22396) | soil metagenome | biome: tundra; feature: field; material: soil | place: USA | collected 2010-05 | depth 0.15 m
GTTCAGGCGTCTGTCCGGCCGGCAGTGCGGGCTGCAACCAGGTGACCGTGGACGGCGAGCCGTGCGATCCGTCTCCGGCGGCGGGTGAGGCAGTGGGCAATAGCGTATGTCCAAAAAATCCCGCTTGGGTGTACCTGCAGGACGCGAAGGTTGGGGATGTGTTCACGATCGATGCCGAGTACGTGGTGCTGGTGGCGAAGAACGGGAACCAGTGGACACTTCAGCGGGGATACGGGTTGAGTTCGCCTGTCGATCACAGTTCAACGACATTGGCGGCACATTGCATGGCGCGCGATTTCCTCCATAGCGTTTCGAATTGGTCGTGGACCTGGGATACGGCGAGAGATCCTCACGGCAACAATAGCGACGGAACCACGGTCCGCGTGGCTTGGGATTACGATCATCCGGTTCCGCGGCCGGATGTCACGATCGGCGGAATGCCGAACTACGACGGCAGTTGCCAGCCAGGCAGTGGACAGTGTTATGCAGTGCGGGGTGGCACCGGCTCAATAGGCGATCCGCCCAACCGGTATGTGTCTCTGGCGCCGGCATTCTCGGGGGCAATGGGCACCGCGACGATCATCGCGCGCGCGCAGGACCATCCGAGCTTGTTGCAGGACAATGCAGCGAGTTCGGAGAGGCAATGGTTCACGGATGGCCGGCCGCTAGAGCCCATGATGGACATCAGCGACGCCGCAATTTCGGTGTCGGGGCAGTTGTATCGCCTGACTTCGACGACGACCGATGGCGACAATCTCCAGCGTGTGGGTTATAACATCTACGTGGTAAAGACTTCACCGACGACCGTAGTCGCGGCCGGGAATTGTTCGGTGGCCAATCCATGCCCGATCTGGAATGACACGACCTTGCAGGACTCGATCGCGCAGCCGTGCACTATTACTCTCCTAGGGGGGAGCGGAACCGTCTACATATCGAGGATTAGTTCGGGCGGCTTGGGTGCGACCTATACAAACGGCCTGTCAATTAGCGCCGATACTTGCCCTCTTTCGGCAGGAGCGGGGTTTCCGAGTGGCTCGACGCCGGTATGGACCTGGGGGGCGAGTTCCGGGGTGTGGTCAGCAAGCGGCTCGGACACTCGCGGGGGTTCTTCCGGCTATTTTGGGACCATCAATCGGAAAATACAGCCGACGTGGGCGTACTGCGGGATGCAGGCTCTGATCGATGCCAGTAGTGCCGCCATTGGAGACGTTCTGAGCGACACGTCCGCGGATTCCTACAAGTATTGCGTGGCGCGGCAATCCGGCGAGTGCCGAACGGCCGCCCAGCCGGGCGACATCTATGTGAACTGTCCGAATGAAGTAAGACGCACTGGAGGTTCGTATGGCTGCATGTGGAACAACCAGAATCAAGACATGATGGTCGATGTCTGCGTCGGCAACATGAGCGCGTATCTGAATTCGATCGTGGAAGTAGGATTCAAGAAGACCGATTTTACGGGGGCGTTGGGCAGGACGCTGACGAAGGGGCTGGCGCGGTATAAGGTGTTCGACCCGTACTGGCACGGCAAAGCACTCTCGGACGCTTCCTGGGTGATGTTCCGTTCTATGTATACGAACGGCGCGTGGACCGATATCTTACTTGGAAAGCTGCCGCCGTTTCCACCGACGGATTCCGTAGTGCGCTGGACATTCCAGCCAATCCCGGTGAAATTGACGCCCCCCGGGGGACTAGCGGTGGATAACGCCGTGATCCAGTTTGGGTACGCGGAGAACGGAACTCCTGGACAGTTCTACTGCACGAGCCGGCAGGAGAAGTGTCTGGCCAGGGCGGCGACAGTTACGGCAGTGCAGTTCCAATTCCCCTCGGAAGGTGCAGGCGGAGCGGAAACAGGAGTCAGCGGGTTGCCGTGCGCAAATGGGTGCACGGTCGCGATCCCGGCGATCTCGCAGCGAATGCTTTACTACCAGGTAAAGTATCGCGATGCGTCGAACAGAACCGTCGCGACCAGTCAAATCGAAGTCGTCGCCGTTCCGTAGCTGCACAAGCCTGGGGAGCGACTAGCCCAACTTCCACAACCTGAGGCACGCGGGTCTGCAAAATCTGTGCTGGTTCAGCGTGAAATGGAGAGCTGGCGTCCCCCGTTAGTGAGTATTCCGCCCTTCGGGCGGGGATTTTCAAGGCAGCGGGGTATACCGATCCGATGTGGTTCTTGCCACAGCGATTCCGGCAGCTTCGTCCGCCCCGGCTGGCTGCTTCGAAACAGCTCCAACTGTCGGTGCAGCTGCACGACTGGTTCTGGAATGGGCCTGCTTTCACGGTTCATCATCAGTCGCACCTCGGCGACTGAATGAACTTAACAGGGCGGGTTATTTGCCGTCACGCAGGCTTGCCGAAAGGACACAGTGCTCTTAGTTCCAAGAGCGCATTCAGTTCGTGTTCGGAGATGGTGGTTACTGGTAGGGAGAGGTGTTCGATAATATTCATTGACCACTCGCCGGCTATTCTCGGCGTCGGGTTCAGGATCGGGAACTTCCATTTTCGCGCCAGCCCGGATGCAGGCCTCGTGCGGCGCGGCCTTCTTCAGAGATCCTCCAGCGCACACTTAGGCTTGTGCCGATCAGCCCTAATCTTGCCGCTGATAAACGGTATAGATCGGTCCCCTGTAGACCTCACGGTAGTCTTCTGTGAGGGTCTTACGAACGTAGCGGTCCAGGTCGGGATGCCTGGAAACGTAACCTTTGAAAGCTTCGCGGTATCCGTTGTCGTCCACAACGATGAAATCGGCGCGTTTACCCGAATAGTACCCCAGGGTAGCATCATCGACCACGTTGTTGTAGAAGCCGAAGTGAAAACCCAACTCGGCGTTTCCAATAATCAGTGACTTCGATCCGGCCCTTTGGTCAAGGAAGGTCATCGCAGGTGTGTACGCAGTGCGGTAAGGGTTCTGCCAGCAGGCGTAGGCCATCCAGGCGAGCTGGGTGGCTACAAGTACGACTGCGGGGGCCGCCACGGCCCAACGAGGCACGCCCCGTCTGTTCCATTCCAGCCAGGTCCACACAGCCAGACAGCAGGCTGGCAGCGGTGTGACATGAACGAGGTAAAACGGCGCCTTGGTTGACTCCAGCAGTCCAAAAACGAAGAAATAGGCTAGGGCGATCACGGCGATCAGCCGCTGACCATGCTTTCGAAATGCCAACAGGACGACGCCAATCGCATAAATTATCGGGACGATCACCGTTGTGCGCCTCACTCCCTTAGCGTATCCCGGTAGGTACATTCGGTCGAGAATTCGGCCGTGGACTTCTCGCACAATTGCGCCCAGCGGATCAAGGAGGCCAGCTGCTCGTCCCGCTGAGTTTCTACCAAACTGCGTTCGAAAACCCTCAGGATCCTTGCTGATGTAAAGCCCCCAGAGACTAAATCCCACGAGAAAAGGTATGACGGCATGATACAGATATTGCCAACGCAGACGCCGGAAATCGAGTTGGAATACTAGGACCACTAGGATAAAGCCAGCCAGAGCACCGATCGGATGCGTGAACAGCGCACATGCGAGTAGCACATTGCTCCAGCAAAGCGCCGCCCCCAGACTCCGCTCGCGGAGTCCAAGATAAGAGGCGATAGCTGAGGCGGCCAAGGCAGCGCTCATCATGTCGGGGCGCCCACTTGCCGCCGCGTCAATGAACCCGCGGTCCGTGGCGATGATAAGGGCCGCAAGTAGGGCAGGCGTCCACGCCCCCGCCAGCACCCGTACAATCAAGCACCAAGCCGCCAGCGCCACGCCCCCCCAGAGCACATGGTACAAGCGCATTCGCAGAAATCCATATCCGGCCAATTTGTACCAGAGTGCCAGCCCTAGATGAGATAGGGGCATACTGTAATAAACGTGGGTCTGTACGTTGACCTGGTCTACGCCGGGTACCGAGCTATAGCCCATGGGGTCTGAAATGGTGGCCCCCATGGATCCGCGGGTGATGAGATCTAAGGCTGGATTTGCGAATGCGGCCTCATCGAACCAGGGGCGCTTGGTCACAGCCATGGCCCCAGCCACGATGAAGTAAACACAAAGGATGCCAACCGCTATAACGGCACAGCGCTGGTCAAAATCGGTTCTCCACTTCTCCATTTATTAGAACCCGTAGATTCTCCATTATCACATCCCGCACCACCTATGAATCGGAAGCCCACGGGAACGAGGCGTCGGGTTGCCCGCGTCTGACGATTCTGGCGCGGAGCACCGCGAGCAAAGACGCGATAACAGCGTGTCAAAGGCTGTTGCGCGCGTAAATCTTGTACCCTTTGTTGTCGAAAACCAAGTGGAAGTTGCGGTCCATCAGTCCCCGGACTAATCCGTAGTTTTCCGGTTCCAGGCGTTGCAGGGTAGGAATCCAGTCCTCATAGCGGTTATGGTCGATCACGATGTATGCCGGCTTCTTCCCACTAATTACACCCAGCCTGTGGTCGTCCACCAGATCGCCATCGAACCCGAGTTCAAATCCCAATTCAGCGCTGCCCATGATGATTCCCTTGCCGACTGCGTTTTCGTTGAGGAAATCCGTGGCCGGCAGGAAGATGTTGGCGTACGCGTTCAGCGTGACGCGCCGGGCGGTCACGGAGCCTTGGATGAGGAACACACAGGCTAGGAAGGCAACCACGGCCGCACGCAAACTGGGCCTGCAATCCCAGATGGAGACCGTCCAAGCCGCCAACAAAGGGACCAGAAGCAGCACGAAGTGTATGAGGTAGAAGGAGTGGATCTCCTGGAAGTCGAGTGCCATGAAGGTCGAGAACCCGGCTGCCAGCATCCAAAGCAGCGCCCGAACGGGCGTGAGCGCACGCAGCTTGGGAGCTAGCAGTACCCCGAACAAGCCGGCGGCGTAGGCGAAGAGGATGAAGATCTTGAGGTGGCTGAAGCCTTGGGTATCGGGTGCCATACCGAATAGATTCAGGTACCGCTCCACGATCTGGCGATGAAGGACGTCCGAAAAGGAAGTCGGGGTTACCATTCGGCCCCAGATATTGCCGCCGAACTGCGCCAGGAACGCTTCCCTGTCCTGCAGTGCGTACCAGCCCCACCCGGCGGCGCCCACCAGATACGGGATGATGGCTAGCCCTACAATTGCCGGGAGCAGACGCTTGCGGTCGAGGTACACGCCGAGGGCCAGAAGAGCGGCGAAATTGCCGAGTCCCATGGGGTGAGTCATCCCGCCGGCGGCCACCAGCGTCTGGCTGACCAGGACCGCAAGCCAGAAGCGCTTCTCGCGGAGCAGCAGGAAGGAGGCGAAGGCCGCCTGCCCTAGGGCGGACGTCATCATGTCCATCCGCCCTTCGGAAGCAGTCCAAACCACGGTGAAATCCACCGCCATGAGGGCCACCGTGAGTAGAGCCACACGCTCATCGCGGAAAAGGGTCTTCATAATGAAGTACCACGAGAGCAGGGCCGCCAGTCCCCAAAACGCGGAGAGATAGCGCAGAGTGAAGAGGCTGAAGCCGACCAGGCGGTACCACACCGCTTGCGCCAGCATGTGCAGCGGAGGCTGCCAATAAGCCCGGCGATGGATGCGCAGGGGTTCCATATGGTGGAACCCACCCATTTCGTCGAGGACAGAGACTCCAGGATAGCCCTTGGTGAGGAGGTTCCACGCCGGGGTCGAAAACCAAGCTTCGTCGGCCCAAGGCATGTTCGTGCGGGCGCTAGCGATGGCCATCCCGAAGAACACCGTCAGGACGGCTGCCAGGATCAGCTTAGGGTAGTTGCTCACGCCTTACTCATCATCTCTGAAGCATCATGATACGCCGATCGACTGGAAGGCAACGTGCCAGAGTTGCATGCCTTCGAACAGGCGGGAGCGCCAGGATTTTTGGGAGTCGGTCCAACACGCGCCCTCGCTCCATGCATGCGGCAGCGCGCGCGTGATCTCGCCGAAGCAGGCATGGTAGGAGCCGCCGCAGAGTTTAATGGAGCGGAGGGCCTCGCAGAACCCATCGGTCAGGATCATGCCGTCGCGCTCGACGTCCAGATCCTTCCAGAAATCATGTGGATTGCGCCGCTGGCGCACCACGGGCTCGCCGAACGTGAGGACATCGCCGAAATGCTGGGCAATGCGATTGATCACGTAGCTGGCCCAAATGTCGTCGTAGCGGCCGATGTACGGGCTCAGGAAGTACGCGGGCAGCGCGGCGCGCATAAGTGAGGTGTTCTGCGAATTGAAGGGCGACCATGTTCCCGGTTCGAGTGCGATGTTGCCGGTCCAGGCGGCGTTGAAGCCGCGGACGATGGGCTGCCGCTCGATGCGTGTGAGCGCATCGATGTCGGGGTTGTCGAGCCAGAAGCCCGCATTGACCGCAATGCGGCGCGTGGCTCGGCAGGAGGTCGTGAAATGCTCCCGCTCGTTCCATCGCATCTTCTGTGGATAGCCGCGGTGGTAAAATCGCACCCCGTCATCGACTTCGAGGAAGGAGCAAACATTGAGCCAGCCCGAGGTGGAGGCATGCAGGTGGACCTCCCGTGAAGTGCCGACCACGCCGTGCAATCCGACGAAATCCTGGTTGGTGACGAAGTTGTCGTCGTCGATGGTGATCACGACATCGGCGCCGTTGCGGTAGGCCATGAACATACCAATATTGCGCCGCTGTATGCAGTCGAACCGGATATGGCGATACAAATCGGGAAAGTCCGCGAGGTACTTCTCCTGGGCCGGGATATCGAGATAAGTGCAAGAGACTTGCCGGTTGATGGCCTGGCAGAAATCCTCAGTATCGGGCGGACTCTTGCGATCACCAATGACGATGATATCGACATCCCTGTGCCCGTAACGTTGGATGCTTTCCGAATAGTCTCGCAGCAACACAGGAATATTGATTGTAGTGGTGACGATACTGGTTTTCATGGAGTTGTAACCGTCTACTTCAGAGCGTCGGGGCCGAGCGTTTTGACCCGCTGATACGCTGCTTCGAGAACCCGGCCAAAACCTTCCTCCATCGAGATGGCCGGCTTCCAGCCTAGGAGATTCTCCATGCGGACAGGATCGCAGTAGCGCGATTGGACGCCGACCGGTTGCCCGATCATGGGACGAACGGATGCTGTGCGCCCGGCGAGGTGGATGAATTTCGCGGCGACATCGATGAACGTGGTGAGGCGGCCGGTGCCGATGTTGACCCCTGAGCCGTCGTGAATTCGGTCGATGGCTAGCGTCATCGCCGTGACGCAGTCTTCAATGTGGACAAAATCCCGGCCCTGTTCCCCGGTGCCCCAGATCACGACAGGATCGTCCCCACGTGCCACCCGGAAGGCGATCGCCGGCGTGGGGTAGGTCAAGTCCTGATCCTCGCCATATCCAGAAAACGGGCGCACGCAGGCCACCTTGATCCCGTAGTGGGACGCTGTCAGACGGCTGAGGTATTCGCCGGTAAGCTTGCTCCAGCCGTAGCTCATGTCGGGCTGTCCAAGATCACCGGTGGTGAAGTCGATCATCGACTCGCTCAGGGCGACATGACCGTCCTTTTTCTGGAGGTTGATGGGATAGGCGGCGCTAGAACTCGCGTACAGAACCTTTCCGACATTGTCGTTATTGCGGACCAGCCAGAGAAAGAAGATGGCGTCGATGGCTAGGTCGATTCCCACGCCGATGGGGTCACCGTCAATCTTGGCCCGACCGCCCACCACCGAGGCCAGCGCATAGATGTAGTCGAATTCCGGAAATTCAATCGTACTGCCGGCTGGGAAGCGGCCCAACTGCTTCAGGAGCGTGACTGCGAGATCTTCGTGGACGAAAGACACCTGCAAGTCTCCCACAAAGAAACGCTCGCCCCACTCGCAGGTCTCGCCGCGCGTGATACCTAGTAGCCACTCCCGCGGATGCAGACCCGTGCTGAGATCGTCCACCAGCCAAATATCGTGTCCCAGCGAGAGCAGGCGCCTCACCAAGTGGCGGCCCACGAAGCCGCAGCCTCCCGTTACAAGAGTTCTCATCGCGCGGGCCTCGCCAGCAGCGCCCGCTTGTCGCGGAAACGCGTCTTCAACCCGATCCTGAAGTAGGCAAATTGCTGTAGGGCCTGATTGTGGGAGGTGCCTTCGGTTCGGCTACGCCACACCGTCGGAACCTCCATTACCCGCGCACCCAGGCGCATCGGCTTAAGAATGGTCTCAAGCAGAAAGGCGTGCCGCAACTCCTCCCATTCGACCTTCTTCACCCATTCGGCCTTGAAGATGCGGAAGCCGTAAGTCAGGTCGGAGAGAGGGGTTCCATACAGCCATCCGAACGCCTTCTGGAAGATCAGGTTCAACCAGTGTTTCAGCGGATTGTATCCCTCAAATCCCCCCCCCTCCTGCCAGCGAGTCGCGGTAACGATGTCGAATCCCTCGCGCGTCCCGGCGATTAGATCCTTGACGGTGGAGGGTTCGGTCTCCAGGTCGCTGGCCATCATGAGAACGTGGGAGCCGGTGGCCCATTCAAAGGCGTCTCGCATGGCGCCACCAAGGAACGGGCGAACCTGGTTTCGAACGATGACCAAGGAGCTATATTCCCGCGCGAGTTCGTCGCATACCAATCGAGCTTCGGCAGTTGTCTTCCCGCACGTGATGATAAGGATCTCAGCGATGTCCTGGGCGTTCTCGGTGAGCAGTATCTGAACAGTCTTCCGAAGAGATACCGTCTCATCAATTACAGGCAGCAGAACAGAGACACGCAAGGGCAGCAACGCTGCCCGGTCGTTCAAAGCTGCAGGCGAAGGCACTGTTTTTTCGCGCACTGTAACCGTCGTTTGCGTCGCAGAGTGACGTGCCAGGCTGTAACTCTCCCGACGACATCGCTAGGCGGAGTTTCCACCTCACCGCCAGACCCAAGACAAGTATCGCACATGCCCCACCACTGTCAAGGGTACAGGGAGGTACCAAAACTGCCCGTCGTCTCAGTCATAGCTGCGGAGAATTGTGTGATTATTTGTGGCCCTTCCTGCGACGACGAACATCCCTATACGAATTCACCGCTGCCGCTGTGCCCATCGTCAAGACAAGTATTAGCAGCATTAGGCCGAAATCCGTGTGCAATAAAACCTCAGTAAAGGATTGAACCACGCCCACAAAACACCCCTTGTCTCACACGCCAAGCTGCTCCTGCAGAGAGGAATACAAGAGAGTAGTTTACACTACTTTCGCCTAGCAATTACGCACCGCCTGATGGAGGCCCAGGAACTTCGCATGCTTGCCAGCAGCTTTGTGAAGAGGCGCTAGTGGGGTCTTTTCGATTTCCACAGGATTGACGCGGTCGCCCGGAGTGCGATACCGGGCACATGCCCAAGCGCACGCGTAAGGAATCACAGGACATCAACCAATTCGCCGCCGCCGTCGTGCGGCAGAGCACCGAACAGCCAGGGCCGGTGGATCTCACCGACCGGGCCGCGATCTCGCAGGTTATGGCCGCCATGGGGCGCAGGGGCGGCCTGAAGGGCGCCGCTACGCTCAACGCCAGGCTAACGCCGGCGCAGCGGAAGGCTTCGGCCCGGCGAGCTGCCAGGGCGCGCTGGGAAAAGAAGGCGAAGGAGTGAAGCCTCCTCCCGAAAATCTTCCGCGTGATCCGGACCCGTACTACGCCTTTGACGAGAGTTGGGGGCCATCGATGCCACGGCGAAAACGTATAAAACGCCGCCGGCGATTTCCGGTGGTCGCCGTCTTGGTGACAGTACTCTTTCTGGTTGCCCTGGTGATCCTTGGAATTTATCTAGTAGGCGGTGTACTTTGGTTGACTCGATAGCGGCCCGTCTCTCCACATCAACAGCCTGCTGTCCCGGTTCAGCGTGAAAAGGAGAGATGACGTTCCACTGTAAGCTGGTGTTCCGCCCCTTCGGGGCGGGGATTTTCAAGGCATAAGAGTCTACCGATCCGATGTGTTTTTGAGCAGAGCGCGAAAGGCGAACTTCCGCGCTCGACATCGTCTCGATGAGCCCGCCAAGCTATCCCTCGGCCTGGGTTGCGGTAGGGATGGGCATCGCTGCCCACCCCCCGCGCAGATCCGTACGAGCGGAATTACCGCATACGGCTCCTCCCTCGGATACGAGCGTCAAAGCGGACATCGGGATATGGATGAAGAGTGCGGGGACGAGGAATCCACCGATCGAAGATAGGCCGCAGGCGATCCCAGTCTGGCTTCCGCCGCTGACTGCGCCGGCGTAGTACATGCCGCCAGTAACGGCAAAGCCGTTCTCGGAAACGCGAAAGCACAGACAGGTTGCCCGGCACGGAGTGGTATCGGTAGTAACCCGCGCGTCTGGAGCAGGTCTTCGTGCGCGATGGCGACCGCTGCTGGATCGTGCGCCTGCCCGACATCTTCCTGTTGGAATCGGAGGGCAACTATACGCGTGTGTACTTCGCCAGCGAGCGGCCGCTGATCCGCAGGTCCTTAAACGCGCTGGAGGAGCAACTCGATCCCGCGATGTTCTTCCGCGCCGGACGGAAAGAAATCGTCAATCTGAAGTGGATCGAGAAAGTGGATATCTCCGTGGGCGGCGGTCTGGTGGTCACGCTACGCGGCGGGCGAAGCATCGAGATGTCGCGTCGTCAATCCACGAAGCTCCGTGAGATTCTGAGCTTGTAGCGGCCTCAATTCATGTACCAGCCGCCATTGATGTGCAGCGTCTGGCCGGTGATGTAGCCGTTGCGCGCCAGCATCAGGGCGGCATCGGCCACTTCGTCGCCCGCGCCGAAAC
>OCZT010007536.1_pt1 | contig 10660 bp, 7 predicted proteins | sample 1539031 | NCBI WGS metagenome assembly OCZT01 (sample SAMEA3539308, study PRJEB22396) | soil metagenome | biome: tundra; feature: field; material: soil | place: USA | collected 2010-05 | depth 0.15 m
GATTGCGGGCCGCGCTTGAGATTCGACTCGCCGCAGAGTTCGGTCAGGTTGCCGGCATCGTGCATGCGGTCCTGCCGGGAGTCGTAATACACCAGGTGGCCGTCGCCGCCATGATATGCGAGGCCGGCGTACACTTTCCCGTCGCTGGCCGCGAACAGCGCGGCCCAATTGCCGTCCATGCGCGCCAACCCCGGGAAAACTCGGGTGTGCAGCGGGAATGGCGCCTCTTTGGCTGTCAGCGCGCCCGCGGTGCAGGCTGCGAGAAAGCTTCGACGATCCACGCGGCCCTCCTGGATTAGTCTACACGGTCACGACCACTGTACGACCGCGATGGAGTACACCTTCACTGGCGGCACGGCGAATCGGGCCGTACCCGAACGATTCTCGACCGGCGCTTCGCGCGCTGGCGCGCCCGGCGAATAGATGCGGACGGTAGCCGCGCGCGCGCCCTCCGGCGGCCGGCACGTGACCCGTACGTCGCCGGCGGGTCCGTTCGCCGCGCCATAGTTGACCAGATGCACCGCCCACCTCCGGGCGGCCGGCTGCTCCACCGCGTTCGCCACCAGGCGGCCGGAACCGGCGACTTCGACCGCGGACCCGCCCTCGATCGCCCACCGAATACCGTCCAGGAACTGCGCCGCGTTGGCCGGACGCTTCCAGAACCGGTTGTCCACCGGGAAGTTCGATCCGAACTCGGGCAGCGGGCCGTCGAATTCCAGCGCGGGGAGGTAGAACACGCGTCCGTGCCCGGACTGCTTACGTTGTTCACTGCTCTCGGCCGCGGCGCGCCGGACCGTCTCCTCGTACGCTCGAGCGGGCGCCTGGCCCTCGACGAGCCCGGCCAGACCCGGAACCGTGCGGCGGCGGCGCCATTCGTCATACAGCCCGGCCGACCCGATTGCCACCAGCCCCCCGCCTCGTTCCACGAAGGCGCGGATGCGTGCGAGCTGTCCATCCGAGAGACATTCGGAATCGGGCAGCACCAGCACGCGGAGGCGCGAGAGATCGGCAAGCTGCTCGTCGAAGATGAGGCGGAACGGCGTGCGCGATTCGATCAACGCCTGCTCGGCCAGGACCGCGCTCAACTGGCAGCGGGCGTGGTTGTAAGCGATCGAGGGATACGAGCGCAGGACCGCGATTTCGGCGAGATCTTCCGCCCGGCGGAAAATCTCCCGGTTCTCGCGATAGAACTGAATGTACTGGCGCATCGCCGCGGTCAGCGGATGAATCCCCGCAAAGCCAATCGTCTGGTTGAACGCGAGGGACTCGGCCATTGCCAGCTCGTCGTCCGCGATGTACGTGAGCAGGATGTTGTTGTAAGCGCGGGCGAGCTTATAGCTGCGGATCTTCGAGATCAGGCGCCCGTCGGGCCGGACGCCGGGCAGGTTCGGCTCTTCGGTCCAAAACGCCTGGGTCGAGCCCAGGATGCGAGCGTGGTCGATGCCGGCCTCCCAGGCGCGGTTACCGCCGGTAATGCCGTGCGGGTTCACCTCGATCGCGACTTCCGGGTTGAGGGATTTGGCGTAGGATGCGGCCTGCCGCAACGCGTCGCCCATGAGCTGGCAGCGGAAATCGATCCACTCCTGAATCACCGGGTCGAAAATGATCTGGAGTTTCGCCGGAGGATTCTGCTGGTTCCATTCCGGCGGATTCACGTAATCCACGTTGACGAAGCCGAAGCGCTCTTTACGCTGCGCTGCGCTGTACTTCGTCCGCAGCCGATCGCGGAACCCGTTGACGCACCACGAGCAGTGGCACGAATCGGGCTCGGAGTTCAGATCGAAATTATCGAAGTGGATGAAATCCGTTTTCACCTCCTCGATGGCGAAACGGACGATCTTCTTCAGATAGTCGAGATATTCCTGGTTTTTGAAACATGGCCGGTAGCGGAAGGACTGCTGATAGCCGTAGGTCAGCATGATCGGACGGCCGAGCACGTCGCGCTGCACCCAGTTTTTCGCGCGCGGCTCCTCGGCGAAGAAGGTCTCGTACATCAGCGTGTTCCACTGGATGTAGCTGTCCACCTTCATGCCCAGGCTGTGCGCGAGGGCGGCGCTGCGGACGGCGTCGCGCATCTCTGGCATCTCCGCCGCCATCCCGAAGCCTTTGTAGAGGTGTGTGTGGAAGACCTCGACCCCTTGTTGGCGGAGCGCGCGGATGACGTCGCCCGATTGCGCGCTCTCATACGACTGCCGTGCATCGAGCGATTGGCCGCCGCGCCTCACCACGAACAGGTACGGCTCGTGCGAGCCGCCGGCGTCGATCATCCCGTCCTCCAGCCAGTGCGCGCGCGGGAGCGCTTCGGATGCGGGAGTCTCGCCGGACGCGCGCGTCGCGCACATCCCGGCTGAGATCAGAGTGAGGAACTCGCGGCGGATCATGCGCTCTCCTTGATCCAAGAGTGCCGCATCTCAGGCGAAACCGCAACCCCGCTATAATGCCGTACGAATCGTATGAGTGAGATTCGGATTTCGGTGATCGATTGGACGGTGCTGATCTTGTACCTCGGCGCGATCGCGGCGGTCGGGATGATTGCGGCGCGCCGGATTAAGACCAGCGGCCATTGTTTTCTGGGAGGCCGCCGCTTCAACAGGTGGATCATGATCGGCCAGACCTTCGGCACCGGCACGCACGCCGAGATGCCGGTCTCGCTTGCCGGCGCCGTGTACAGCATCGTGGCTTCGGGCATCTGGTTCCAGTGGAAAAACCTGTTCGCCACGCCATTCTATTGGCTGATCGCGCCGTTGTTCCGCCGCTTCCGCCGGACCACCACGGCCGAAGTAATGGAGGACCGCTATGGGCCGTGGATGGGCGCGATCTATACGCTGTTCGCCCTTACCTTCTTCACCATCAACATGGGCACGATGCTGAAGGGTGCGGGCAAGGTGATCGGTCAGGCCGTGGGCGGCGCCGTCCCGGTGGACACCATCGTCGTGGCGATGACGCTCGTGTTTGTCCTGTACAGCTTCATCGGCGGCCTCGTCGCCACGGCGTGGACGGATTTCATCCAGGGGTTTCTCATTATCGCGCTCTCGTTCATGCTGATCCCACTCGGATGGGAAGCGGTGGGCGGCCTGACGGCGATCCGCCACACGCTCGGGCCGGACAAACTCTCCCTGGCCACGCCACGCGGGATCACGCCCTGGTTCATCGCCGTGCTCACGCTCAACGGACTCGTCGGGATCATTGCGCAGCCGCACCTGATCGCGGCGGTGGGCACCGGCAGGGACGAGCAGGCCTGCCGCACCGGCCAGGTCTACGGCAACATGCTGAAGCGTTTCTGCACGATCGGTTGGGCGATGGTAGGGCTGATCGTGGCGGTGCTGGTGGCGCGCGGATCATTCGGCGTTACGGCGCTCGCCGACCCGGAAGACGCGTTCGGCTTCGGTTGCCGCCACCTGCTGTTTTCCGGCGGCGTGGGCCTGCTGATCTCGAGTATTCTCGCGGCTAACATGGCCGGGTGCTCCGCCTTCATGGTGGATAGCGGCGCGCTGTTTACCAACGGGTTCTACCGGCCCTACCTGGTGACCGGCCGGGACGACCGCCACTACCTCCGCGTGGGGCGCGTCAGCAGCGTGCTGATCACCTTCGCGGCGGTCGTGTACGCGGTCTTCTTCATCCACCGCGTGCTCTACTCGTTCCTGCTGACCGAAACCATGGCGACGTTTGTCGGCGTCAGCATCTATGCCGGGCTGATCTGGGAACGCGCGAACCGGTGGGGCGCTCTGGCCGGAATCGTGGCCGCCATCTCGGCCAACTTCACACTCTACGGATGGCGGCGCCAGCGGCTGGACGCGTGGGATCCGGCCGTGTTCTCGATCGCTCTCGCCGCCGGCATCGCGGCAACCGTTCTGGTCAGCCTGCTGACGCCGCCCGAGTCCGGGCAGCGGGTGCGCAATTTCATGGTCCGGGTGAACACGCCGTCGGAAGGCGCGGAAGCCGGACCGCTTCCCGCGGTGGCCGATACGGCCGCGGCAGCCAGGACCGGCCGGCAGCTCATCGTGCCGAACCTGCTGCGCTTACGGGCGGCGGCGGCGGGTTTCGGTTGGCGCGCCTACCGCGTCGACGTCGTCGGCTTCGCACAGGCATGGGCATTCGTCGTCGTGCTGGTCCTGCTGGCGTGGGCGGTCTTTCACGCCTGAGCGCGTTATTGCAGATCGATCACACATATAAGAGGACGGGCACGCTACCGATATTCGTAGATATCGGTCCATTTCAGTTCCGCTCGGGGAGCGTGGGCAGCGATCAATGGTGGTATGGGCTGTTATCGCCAGGAATCGGTAAACGCTGGACGACCAGGCAGGACCTATCGCCCGAAATACCGAGTCGGAGCGCCGGCGACCAAACTCCGAGAAAAGGTCTTCCCTGTTGTAGTGAATGGTCATCCGTTTCCAGCGCAGATTGAACGAATCGAGTTGTGCTATCCGAAATGCCCCACAATACGGATCTTGAGCACCATCGGCAGAGGCGGTCAACAACCGAAGATCGATCTCACCCGGCGATACAGTATTCCGGGAATAAATGCGTTTTCGGCGAGTCACGCTGCAAAAACCTCAGTCGAAAGGCGGTCCCCCGCTACCGCTGCCGTTGGCATTAACTCTGGCGCACCCCGAGGCCTCCTGGTCGCCTGCTGCTCCCAGGAGGTCTCGCGCGCTTTTGAGGCAGGACCGCCTGGTTGCCGTGCATCCCGACTGCCAGCACGATTTCCCGCCGGTAGCCCGCGAACAGGCGTATGCTCTTCTCGACCGATACCTCCGCCCATGAGCCGCCACCCTGGTGATGTTAGTATGGCGGAACGGAGAGAAATGGTATGAGAAGGCGCACTTTCATCGGATCGGTGGCGGGTCTCGGGGGCCTCGTGCCCATGGAGGGCGCACCGCAGCCGCCGGTCCCCGCGGCAGGGAGGCTTGTGGGCATGGACCTTCCGCAAATGCGTCAGCGATACCATGACGAGCTTTTCGGGAACCTGCTTCCGTTCTGGGACAAGCACGGCATCGACCACCAATATGGCGGCGTCATGCACGCCCTGGACTACGATGGCACCGTCGTTGACAGCAACAAGCTGAGCTGGTTCCAGGGGCGCGCCATCTGGATCTACAGCTTCCTCTACAACCGCTTCGAGCAAAACCCCGCGTATCTGGAGATTGCGCGCAAGACGAAGGACTTCCTCCTGATGAACGCGCCGCAGCCGGACGGCTGGTGGGCGGAGGAATTCTCGCGGGACGGCAAGGTGGTGAAACCCTTCAGCGGCGATCTCTACGGCATGTACTTCGCCGCCGAGGGCCTGCAGGAGTACGCCTGGGCCGCCAGGGACGAGCAGGCGCGGGACCTCGCGATCGCCCTCATGAAGAAGCTCTACCGCCGCATTCAGGAGCCCGATTTCCTGTGCATGGACACCGAGGTCCGGGGGCAGCGGACGCAGGGTCTCTGGATGGTCAACCTGAATACCGCGCGGCAGATGCTGGCACGCTGGCCCGATGCCGAGATCCAGGCATTGCTGGACGAGGCCGTCCATAACGTGATCGACCGCCACTTCAACCCCGAGATCGGGCTGAACAACGAGGTGCTCAACCGCGATTTCAGCCGGCCGCCCGATCATGTGATGAAGTGCCTGCTGGGTCATTCCGTCGAGACGCTGTGGATGATCGCCGAAGAGGCCCAGCGCCGCGGAGACGGGAACCTGTGGGACACCTGCATTACGCGGATTCGCAAGCACCTCGATGTGGGCTGGGACCACGTTTTTGGCGGGTTTTCCGAATGGGTGAACGTGGATCGGGCCGGCTACGTGTGGCCCGAGTATACGCCGGTGGGGACTAAGCTGGTGTTCCGCTTCACCGGGGAGTACTTCTACGAGAAGCCTCTGTGGGCCCTGAACGAGATCCTGGTGGCGACGCTCAACATTTTAGAGCAGACCGGGGCCGAATGGGCCGCCCGCTATTTCGAGATGGCGCAGCGGGTAATCGACGAGAAGTACTCGATGAAGAAACACGGGCAGCCGGGTTACACGTTGTTCGCCGACCGCCGGATGACCTACGTTCCGCACACGGCGCGGCAGGACAACTACCATCCGCTCCGCCAGCTCATGCTGTGCATCCTTACACTCGACCGCATGATCAAACGCGGCGGCCGGCCCCTGCGCGGTTGACCGGCTATTTCAGCATTCCGGTTATAGCTCCGATTCCGAACTCTCCCGGTACAGGTCCGGCCGGAAGTGTTTCGCATAGAACAAGGTGGCCGCGGCCAGGTCGAGATCCGCGACGAGCACCGTCTCCTGCCCGCGCGGGACGTACTTCATGAGATTTCCCTTGGGGTCGATTAGAGAAGTAGCCGAGTTCTGGCGGGTCATGGCCGTGTTCACGCTGACGAACCAGACCGTATTTTCCTGGGCGCGGCACTGCATGGCCATTTCGTAAAACGACTCGCCCCATGGCTTGGACACGGTCTCGCCCGGCTGGTCGTGCCCGGTTACCTGCGGCTGGAAAATGATTTTTGCGCCCCGAACCGCGGCTTAACGAACCGTCTCCTGGTACCGCCAGCCTTCATGGCAAATGACAATGCCAATCTTCACACCGCCGATCTCAAAGATCCGCCGCTTTCCGCCCGGGACGTAGAATTTTAGCTCGCCATCGGGCGTGATCTGGTTTTTCGTCTAGTGACCCAGCAGCCGTCCTTCCCCCGAGATGACAAACGCGCGATTCTCCAGCCCCAACCGGGTCTGCCACTCCAACCCAACGATGGCCGCAACCTGGTTTTCACCACAACTCACGCGAATGCTCTCGAGCGCCTCTTCCATGGCCGGCTGGTTGGGCGGGGGCAGGTCATCGTCTTTCGCTCCGCGTATGCCGGGAAGATAGGTCTCGGGGAAACACACGATCCGGACCTGTTTCTCGCGGCACTCGGCCAGCACTCCCTTAATCTTCTCCACTCCGGCCCGAACGCTGGGTGGGCGCCGAATGGAGGCCAGCGCGATCCGAATGGTGGCCGGTTCGGTTCCGGAAGCGACCGCCGGGCCCGGACCCGCCGCCAGCAGGGCAGTTGCCGAAAGTGAGCTGCCCTTAAGGAACGATCTACGACTCGATTTCAGACCTGGATTCGTCATGCGACCTCCCTTCGGATGAGCGAGGCAATTCCCGCTTACGACAATACCGCAAGTGTTATGCTAATACAGCACCTTAGCGCAGGAGGCCCTGAATGAATGAGGACAAAGGGAGGGCCGGCACCACCCGGCGCTCTTTCATGCAAGCGGGCACGGCCGCAATCGCCGCTTCCGGCGGCGGCAGCGCGGTCGCTTCCCCAACAGGCGAGACTCTCGCTCTCAACGGCGGTCCCAAAGCGGTCGCTTTCCCCGAGTCGCGGGCAGCCGAACTCTCCAAATGGCCCCGGTACGGTGAAAACGAAAAGAAGATCGTCGTCGAACTGCTGGAGAACAACCGGTCGTACAACGAAATTCCGGCGCTCGAAAAAGAGCTGAAGGACTATCTGAAAGCTCCTTACGTCAAGGCGCACTGCAACGGGACAGGCGCGCTGATGTCTTTGTTTTTCGCGCTCGATCTGCCTCGCGGGAGTGAGATCATGGCGCCCTCCTACACCGCATGGGCAACCACGGCGCCGATGCATCTGTTTGGCTACGTACCGGTCTTCGTCGATATCAACCCGCGTACCCAGACCTTCGATCTCGAATACGCCGAAAAGCATCTGACTCCCCTGACCCGCGCGGTGATACCCATGCACTCCTTCGGCAACCCGTGCGATATGGACCAGATCTCCGACTTTGCGAAGAGGCACGGCCTGATCCTGTTGGAGGATGCCGCCCAGGCGCAGGGGGCTTCGTTGAAAGGCAAAGCGGTCGGCACATGGGGCGCAATCGGGATTTTTAGTTTTCAGGCGAGCAAGACCCTGCCCGCCATCGAAGGCGGCGCGGGCGTATATCAGACCCGCGAGTACTACGAGCGCGCGACCACATTCGGGAATTACGAGCTGCCCGGCTCGTTCCCGGAAGACAGCCCCTACCGCGGCTACCAGGGCACGGGCATGGGGCCCAAGCTGCGCATCCATCCGCTCGGAGCCGCGCTCGCGCGCACCCAACTCCAAGGCCTCGACCAGCGCAATGCAGTTGTGGATGCGCAGGCGCGGAAACTGGCGGACCGCTTAATCGAGATGCCCGGCATCTCCCGGCCATACACCCGGCCGGACGCGCGACGTGTTCATTGGGCGAATCTGATCCTTTTCCTCGACGACAAAAAGGCCGGCTGCCCGAGAGACGCCCTCCTCAAGGCCTTGCAGTCCGAAGGCGTCCGGATCAGTCCGGGGACCTACGACGTACAGCATAAGTACAGGCTCTACGCGGAGGCGAAATGGTGGCACCATCCGCCGGTGATCCCGGAGTCCCTGCCGGGAACGACGGAGGTAAACCGGACGGCCGTGCGCCTGCCCCTGTTCTACCAGGACGCTTCGGAGCTGATCGAACAATACGTTACCGCGTTTGAGAAGGTGTGGGCGCAACGTTCGGCGCTGGCGCGAGGTTAACACCTGCCCGCCTGGCACGGAAGGCGAAACATCCGGCTATGTTTTTGCCGATTGATCTTCCTCGCGATTCCGGCCGCCGTCGCCGGTTTCGCGCAGACTCCCCAGGCGGACGCGCCTGGCAAGGACCTGCGGCTAAGCTACCGTTCCGTTGTCGATGGGACGCAGCAGCCTTATCGGGTTTACGTCCCCAGTTCCTACGACGGCAGCCGCGAAATCCCTCTGGTGTTCGCTCTTCACGGCACCGGCGAAAATGAGAACACGTTCTTTGAAGAGCCTCGCATTCCGCCCGGGACCATCAAACGCCTGGCGGAGAAATACGGCGTCCTGCTCGTCAGCCCGCTGGGCCGCGGAACCACCGAATATCGCGGCACGGGCGAGAACGACGTGCTTTCGGTGCTGGTCGATGTGGAAGAACATTACCGCATCGACCCGGACCGCGTATACCTGATGGGCCAGTCCATGGGCGGCACCGGGTCCGCATATCTGGCCCTGCATCATCCCGACCTGTTCGCCGCGGTCGCGCCGCTGGCGGCGGCCTACAGTTTCCCCTGGCTCGCGGCCAATGCCGGTCACGTGCCGTTCTGGTGGATCTCCGGAGCCGACGATGCGAAGTTCTATCACCAGGGAGTGATGGCGGGAGTGGAGCGAATGCGCCAACTCGGCGTGCCCGTGCGCCTGGATATGCTTCCAGGCGAAGGTCATCCGGGCGGGCTCAAGCACCTGGATGAAGTGTTCGCCTGGCTGCTGGAGCACAGGCGCGCGGCGCATCCGCGCCAATACGTGTTCGAAGTGGATACCCCTTTACACGGGCGCGCCTACTGGACCGATGTCGAAGCCATCGCCGCGCCCGGCAAGATGGCCGTAGTGAAGGCCCGCGCGGACGGCAAAAACCGTGCCCAACTCAACCTGGAGAATGTGGCCGCGCTGGCCTTTTTTCCCGATCCCCAGGACTTCGATCCGGCCGGGCGCATGGAAGTGGCCGTCGATGATAAAAAGGTCTTCTCCGGAGCGATCGCGCCGCGTCAGGAACTTGAGATTCAAGGCGGCGCCGGCAAGTGGAGGGCGCGGCTGCGGCCGCGGCGCGAGTACTACCTGACGGCATTTCGCACGCATCCGGTGGCGGTCGCTCCCAAGGCTCTTACGATGCAGGGAACGGAGCCCGTCCTGGCGGATTGGATCGCCGATGCCATGCGGCATGCCACCGGCGCCGATATCGCCATCTTCAACCGCATGCACTACCGCGGCCTGCCGATTCCGGCCGGCAAAGTGGATATCGTCGACCTGATCGAATGTAACCGCCCGTTCGATCAGTACCTGGTAACCGCCGAATTGTCGGGGAGCGACCTGCTCCAGATCCTCGATGCCAATGTACCGGACGCCGGGCAGTTTCAAAAACAGCCGGTGGCGAACCGCCTCGTTCAGCTTTCCGGCGCACATTATGTGTTCGATCCCGGTCAGCCGGAGGGCCGCCGCATCGTTTCCAGCGACCTCGAACCAAACCGGCGGTACACCGTGGTCATGGAGGGCCAGGTGGTGCAGCGTGAAACGATCCTGCTGGCGGGCCGGTTCGAAAAGCTGAGTTATAAAACCGCCGACGTTCCGTTCACGCTCGCCCTCTACGGCTACGCCGCCTCCAGGAAAAGAATCGAGGCTCCCGCCGGCAGCCGGGTCCGGCAGGCAGGAGCTTCCGGAGAAATGCCTGGCTCTCTCGCTGGCATGGGCCGCTGAAATCGACTCCGACGATCGCCCGCACTCAGGATCAGAACAGCCATCGCAGACCAAAGGCAAACAGCCCGCACGCGAACAAACCAAGAGCCAGGGCGACAAGGCCCCCATCCGCTTGTGAGGAAGACGCAGCCACATATAGTAGCTGCCCAGGACCATCACGATCAGACCAGCCGCCACCGCATCCATGGCAAAAGCCCATAGAGCGGTCAGGAACCAGTCGCGCTGATTCCGGGCGTCGCCAATGCGGACTCCCGTGAAGGTGTGCAGGATCCGCATGACACCCCACGCGTTCACCTCGGTGCGCCGAACTCTTGCCAGCCTCCGGCTGAAGTCGGTCTCAATCTCGAAGGTCCGGCCGGGCCGGCTCACCCGGAAATCCAGATGGTCCGAATCCCTACGGGGCATC
>OCZT010007537.1_pt1 | contig 10660 bp, 9 predicted proteins | sample 1539031 | NCBI WGS metagenome assembly OCZT01 (sample SAMEA3539308, study PRJEB22396) | soil metagenome | biome: tundra; feature: field; material: soil | place: USA | collected 2010-05 | depth 0.15 m
AATAATCCCTAATAAACTTTCACCACTTTGGTTTTTTGAAAAATTAATATTTTTAGTTCTATTTTTAAAATTATCAGTTAATTTTTGAATTATTTCTGGGGTTGTATCTAGTGGAAAGAAAAAGTATGTATCTGGAAATAAATATCCTTGTTTATTATCTACTGATGTCAAAAATAAATCTTTTTGGAAACTGGGCAATTTACCAGCAAGTATTATGACCATCTGTTCGTTTGTTAAACCTTCTCTAAGGGTTACCTTGATAGGTTTTATATTATGATGTCCACGACCCAATTGCCAAGCAACTATGTAAACAGGAGAGTTATTCTTAATTAAGTAATCCCCAGAAATGACTCCGTGTCCAGATTTTAATAATTTAATAAAAAATTTAAAAATAAAATTATTTCGAATAACATTTTCATTTTTTAATTCTAACGAAATAGAATTAATAGATTGACCGGAAGAAACATGAATTATTGTATCTTTAATACTATATGGAGCAGATAAAAAATAATATAAAGAGAATAAAACTATAAAACTAGCACCTAAAAATATCTTTGATATTCGCATATTATATAGGCAAATTTGAAGGTGGTTTTGCAATTTTTGACTCTATACGCTTAAAGCTTGGAGTTTCAGATACCATACCTGGAAAATGGTAAATTGTTGCAAGTTCTTCACTCGAAAGTACAAAAATGTTTGGTTTACCAGATGGGAAAAATAGGGAAAATATTTGGGAATATTTAAATGCATATTGAATAGGTGGATGAAAAAATGTCCTCATTCTATAAAAATCAAGCATACGTTTTTTGATACTAGTTAAAGCCAAACCTGTCGGATCAGCCCATGCTGAACTAACACTTGTTGAATTGACACGACTAAATTCATTTGAAAAAGGTTGCTTGTATTGATGAAAAACAAGACCAACTGAAATCCAAAGGTTTCTAAACTGATCGTCAGAAAATAATCTTTTATCTGATAACACCATTAATCTTATTCCACAATCAAAATGAATTTTTCCAGCTTGATCATTTATAGTTGTAACAATCGGGTCTAAATGTTTAGGTAAAAATAATTGTTTATTGACAACTCCTTTTTCATCTTTCGTTGTCTTAATCCATGTTTTAAGAAAATTCTCTATAAATTCTATGGAGGCATCATAAAACTTAATCGTTTTACCTGTAATACTACTATGGTAAGTTTTAATAGTTGGTCTTATCATTATCTGCATCCAGATTTGCTGTCCTTTTGGTAATGATCCCAATAATTCTATGGTAGGTGTAATCGGATCAATCTTAAATTCTTCTTTAATACCAGTCTTCATGTCCTCACCAAAACCTTTATATGTTTTTATCGGCAAAAAATCTTCTTTTAATTTAGTAAACTCGCAACCCCACACATTCCAATCACTGGTTTTAGTATATTGAGGGATATTAAAAACATAATCTTCTACTTCTATTACTTTTGCTTGAGGATATTGGGCATATATTTGTGTTTCAACCAAGTTCCTTATTCCGACCGGCGTACGAATATAAAAATGAACCCTCCCATCTATAGAAACAAGCTCAAGAGAAAATGAAGGCCAAGGGATACCTACAACATATTGATCCCAGAAACTTTTTGATCCTTGATGATAAAAAGCTGTGGAGAAAATAAGTTCCATAGTTGCTGGAGTTTTTATTACATCGCGTGGAACATGTATCTCAAGTAGGACCCATTTGATACCTGTGATAAAGCGCTCTTGCCTATAATGATGCCAAATATTTAGAGCGATGTAAGCTAAAGGGATTGGCATTAAATAACCAATAGTTACTATTAGTATTTGTATAAAATTAAAATTATTGGTAGAGAGAAAATCTTGTATCATAAAACTATTGTGGCCTAGTAAAAAATCCAATCAAAATAGCGATAAAAATGAAACCAATAACTATCATAAGAATATTCATCATACCTTTCTGCATATATTGTTATTATAACATAATATCATATGCAAAAGAAAATCTCCCCGCCCCGCCACAACTTCGCAGATGTTGGCGGGTGGCGCGGGGAGATTTTCTTTTAAGCTATTATATATTGTCCAGTTTTGGTCTTTTTAAAATACTTAGAGTTTTGCAAATTAACTAAAATTGTGTTTTTCTTTAAATATCTTTCTTTCATTACTTGATCAATTATATCTTCCTTGCTCATAGGGCCATTTTTCTTTATGAGTTCTTTGATAACATCTCTAACTACTCCAGTTTTATATCCCCATTCAGATAAAGCATAAATACCTCTACCCACTAATACAAACCTAGGATCTTTGATAAGTTCATTATGACATGTTGCTGTATGACATTTTTTACCAAAAGTGCTAGACACAGCTTTTGCTACTTCTCTAAAATGCATTGGGGATCCGTGTTTACGCATCATCAAAAAAGCATAATCTTTTACTCCACGAGTTTTTATAGAAGATGATGTAGATCTCCCCCATTCTCCTAGTGGATTCTTGCTAATCTTTTTTGACATTGAGAGCCAGCGACGAGCAATCTCTTCATTCCTATATTGTTCAGCCAAATCTTTAACTTCATTAAGAAGTCTAGTGATAAGCTCTCCTTCGGGAATTAATTCATCACTTGAAAGACTTTCAAAAAGACTTTTTAAAGATTTATGAACTTGTTCTGAGACACCAGAATCCACACTCCAGCGAGTTTTAAAATGTTCATCTTCTTTGTGTTTAGTAAAATCGTTTCCTAAGGTTAGGAATAAATTAATATGATTTTGAGTTAATTTATCTTTAGATAAATGACTAAGTAGATCTTGCTCAGAAACAATGGCACCTAATGAGTTTATTAATTTTTTTAGTTCTTCAAAAACCTCTTTTTCACTCTTAAAAGATTCTGATTTACGAATAAGTGATAAAGCCGTGTTCTCTATTTGTCGAACACGCTCACGAGTAATGCCATATTTCTTACCTATGGCTTCTAGTGTTTTACGTTGTGCATCATCAGTAAGACCGAAACGATTCACTACCACCTCATAGGCGCGTGATGGTAAATCTGAGAGTATGTGCTTACTAACTTGCTTTGGTTTAAATTTAATTATATTAGCCATTTAATTTAAAATTAATTCAATTATCTATCGCTTTTTCATAATATCATTACTATTAAATAAAGTCAATTATTTTCATTATTATAATAATCCTTATGGAATACTACTTTTTTGAAGCTGTTTTTGACTTTGATCTGTCTTGTTCTGTTAAAAGCTTTTTGCGTAAGCGAACACTTTTAGGTGTAATTTCAAGGTATTCATCATCAGCCATGATTTCCAGAGCTCGCTCAATAGAAAGTTTGTATGGTGGTTTAACATTTATCGCTTCATCTGTTCCGGAAGAACGCATGTTTGAAAGTTGCTTACTTTTTGTAGGATTCACCGTCATTTCATCACCCTTCAAAACATTTCCAATAACCATACCTTCATAGACTTCGTCTCCATGCTCCACATATAAAATTCCTCTTTCTTGAAGAGTCCAGAGAGAGAAAGCAATTACTTTACCTAGAACCATAGAGGTCATAGAACCTACATCTCGTTTTTTTATTTCACCAGCGTAATCTTTAAAGCCTATAAATCTTGAAGCAAGTATCCCTTCCCCTTTTGTATCAACAACAAACTGCCCTCGATACCCGAGTAATCCTCGAGTTGGCATCTCAATTAGAAGACGAACTATTCCTTCTTTCTCATGCATGCTTGTGATAATTCCTTTGCGTCCTGTTAATTTTTCTATAACTTGCCCAGAGAAATCATTACGAACATCGATAGTCACTTCTTCATATGGTTCTAACTTTTTACCATTTTCTTCTTTTATAATTACATGAGGTTGAGAAACTTGGAGTTCATATCCTTCTCGGCGCATATTTTCAAGTAAAATTGCAATGTGTAATTCGCCACGCCCATAAACAAGAAAGCCTTCTTGGACTTCTTCTTCATCTGGTGTATCAAAATTTATATGAAGCCCAACGTTCATTTCCAACTCCTTCTCAAGTCGTTCTCTTATTTGCCTACTCGTCACATACTTTCCTTCACGTCCGGCAAAAGGAGAATCATTCACAAGAAAGTTTAGAGAAATTGTCGGTTCATCTATATCAATAGAAGGAAGTGCGGGTGTATTAATATTGTCACAAATAGTTTCTCCTATGAATACATCAGGAATTCCGGCAATAATAGCAATATCACCAGTATTTAAGATACTTACTTCTTTTCTTTTTATTCCTTCAAAAGTAAACATTTTAGATATCTTAGCAGTACGAGAATTCCCTTTTATATCTTTTACAATAATCTGAGAACTAGTTTTAATAGATCCGGCATAAGCGCGAACAATAGCTAAACGTCCCAAAAAGTTATCGTAGCCAAGATTAAAAACTTGTGCCCGGAAAGGATCATCTTTATTTACCGATGCTTCCTTAACTTCAGAAAGTATTAAATCAAATAATGGCGTTAAATCCTTTGATTCATCTTCTAATCTTAATTTTGCTATTCCTTGTCTACCAATCGCATACATGAATTTAAAATCAATTTGCTCTTGTGTCGCTCCAAGTTCCAAGAAAAGTTCGAGTATCTCATCGTGAACCCGACCTGGATTGGCTGCAGGTTTATCTATTTTGTTTATTATAACAATCGGTTTAAGACCAAGCTCAAGTGACTTTTTTAAAACAAAGCGAGTTTGAGGCATTGGACCTTCTTGCGCATCTACCAATAAAAGAACAGAATCAATGGCTCGAAGTACACGTTCAACTTCAGACCCAAAATCCGCATGACCTGGTGTGTCCACAATATTTATTTTAGTGCCTTTATAAATTACTGAAGTATTCTTAGAATATATAGTAATACCACGCTCAAGTTCGAGCGCGTTTGAATCCATTGTGACCCCTTCTTCCACCATTCCACACTGCTTCATCATTTGATCAGTTAGAGTGGTTTTTCCATGGTCCACATGTGCGATTATTGCTATGTTTCTAATTTCCATAAATAAAATATCCGCCAACAGCGGACCGACACTGACTGAAAATCGCTATTAAGAAGCGAATATCTTAGTATAATATCATATATTTTCTAAAATGTAAAATTATATTAAACTTTACTCTAGTTTTTATTCCTTTGGCTTCATAAGTGGGAAGAGTTGTGTCTCGCGAATTGGTTTATCTACCATAAAGGAGAATAACCTTTCTCCAAATCCAAATCCACAAGTTGGAGGCATGCCATGCTCTAACATTTCTACGAAATCCCATTCAGGCATCATGGCTTCTTCATCTCCCCTATCAATTAATTTCTGTTGAGACTGGAATCGAGCACGCTGATCTATCGGATCATTTAATTCAGAGAATCCATTCCCTAATTCACTGCCCGCAATAATAATCTGAAAACGCTCGGTTAATTCTTTATTATCTCCGCACGATTTAGCTAAAGGAGAAACTATTTTAGGATGATGCACTAAAAACACTGGGCCACTAACATTTCTTCTACAATATTTCCAGAGTGTATCTATTAATCTTTCGCGATTATTGCCTTCGTATTTAATCTCAAGCTTATCAAGCTTATCACTCATTTCTTTTTCTGATGACAGAAGGATGTCAACACCAGTTTGTTTTAAAACTTCATCTCTATAATCCATCATTGGCCAATCCCCGCTAAGGTCAAACTTGTGCCCTCTTGTTTCAAAGGTTGTTGTTCCGAAAACTTCTTCCGCAATTTTCTGATAAAGCTCTTGGGTTAATTTCATCCCATCTTTATAATTGGCATAGGCCCAATAAAACTCCATATTAGTAAACTCCTGTAAGTGTTCAGGACTTGTGCCTTCGTTTCTATATACCCTTCCAATTTCAAATGTCTTTGGAAAACCCGCCGACATCAAGCGCTTCTGCCAAAGCTCGCCAACTGAAATACGAAGAAAAACATCTATGTCGAAATCTTTGTGGTGAGTTTTAAATGGGTTAGCTTCTGCTCCACCAGTAGTAACCTCAAGAGTTGGAGTTTCTACTTCTAAAAATCCATGGTCTTTCAAAAAGCTCCTTGTTACTTCCCAAAACTTTGCTTTTTTTATAAAAAGGTCTTTTAATTCTTCTGTAGTTAAAATATCTAAATATCTTTTACGAAAACGATCTTCGGCGTCTTGTAACCCATGCCACTTTTCTGGTAATGGTTGTAAAGATTTTGTAAGTATCCTCCATCCTTTCACGAGGATTGTTTGTTGTTCTGTTTTTGTTTTAAATAAAGTACCTGTAACTTCTATGAAATCAGCCATGTCAATTGAATCAACAAAAAGTTTAAAAAGACTATCATCTATTTCTCCTTTTTTAAATAATCCTTGAAAAGTACCACTTCCATCTGTAAGATTAAAGAATATGAGTGCCCCCTGTCCACGTAGAGACATTACCCTTCCTGCTAATGTTACTTCTTGATTAGAAGATGAGATAATTTCAAAACCATCCAAAACTTCTTTTAAAGTGTGAGTACGAGAACAAGTGGCTGTGTATGGATCCATACCAGCTTTTTTTAATAATCCTATTTTCTTAATTCGCGTATCGCGAAGTTCTTCGATTGATGCCATAACCTCTATTGTATATCAATTAGAGTGTATTTGACTAGTCCTTTAGGAGTTTTAATAGAAACAACATCACCTTTTACTTTTCCGAATAGTGCTTCACCAAGTGGTGATTTATTTGAAATTTTGTTTGCTGACATATCGGCTTCTTCGGCTCCGACAATACTATAAGTTATTTCATCTTTTGAATTTTCTTTTCTTACCTTAACAGTAGTTCCGATCTCAACACTGGAGCTCGAATGCTTCTTAACCACAGTCGCAGATCTGAGCATTTGTTCTATTTGATTTATTCGGTCTTCTGTTTTACCTTGATCTTCTCTGGCTTGATGATATTCAGCGTTCTCCGAAAGATCTCCTAGTGCTCGAGCCGCCTCTAAAGATTCTAGTATTTCCTTACGTTTTACTGTCTTTAGATGATTAAGCTCAACCTCTAAAGCATGTTTTTTCTCTTCTGTTATATAATCCATTTCATCCATAATAAACACATATTACTCATTTTTTATAGATAAGTCAAAGGGTCTTATTTTAAATATTCAGGAGTATAAACGCTCATATAATCTATCACTTCACTCATCACTCGAGTTGCATTTCCAGATGCGGCTTTTGGTCCACGCTCCATTACTAAAGCAAAAGAATATTTAGGATTATCGTATGGGAAAAATCCAATTATCCATGAGTTTGTATTTGTGTTACCAAGTCCAACTTGAGCAGTCCCAGACTTAGCAGCAACTAAGACATTAGGTAAATTAAGTGCTGTAGCAGTACCTTCTGTGACCGCCATTCGCATTCCTTCTTGGATGATTTTCATATTATCTGTGTTGACTCGAATAATCTCTGGAATTGAAAAATTTTTATCTCCTAAAATAATATGTGGTGTGTAAGTTGTTCCCATGTTTGCAATTCCTGCTACAGCATGAGCCATTTGTATAGGAGTTACTTGAAAACCATATTGACCAATGGCAGTATTATATGTATCACCAATTCGCCAAATATCTCCATTGAATGTTTTTGTTTTCCATTCTGGGGTCGGAATTGTACCAACTTTTTCACCATTAAGATCAATCCCGGTCTTTTCTCCTATACCAAACATCCGTGAATATTTATCAATATTTATAATTCCCAAACCTTTCTGACTTTCAAACCCACCTCCAATTTCATAAAAATATACGTCGGAAGAAATAGCAAGAGCTTTCCTCATATCTACGTTACCAAATGTTCCATGATCTTTAAAAACTGACTTTTTATCTGGAAAATATGGATTGGGTATAGAAATAGAACCATTTGAAAAAATTGTTTTTAGTGGACTAATAATATTCTCAATCAGTGCACCATATGCTAAAAATGGTTTTATACTAGAACCTGGACTATATAGACCTGAAATAGCACGATTTAAAAATACTTTATTTTTATCTGAGAAATATCCATTTATTGTTTTACTATCACTACCAAGAGATAGTACATTACTATCGTATTCTGGGTAACTAGTTATGGCCAACACTTCTCCTGTTTTTATATCCATAATAACACCTGCGCCTCCCATAAAACTCACACTCTTTGCCATTGATGAAATAGAATCATACATTTTCTTCTCTATTTTAGAATCAATAGAAAGGGTTATGTTTTTTCCTGATTTGGGTGGTAATATTACATTCTCTGATTGTATAATCCCTTTAACATCCGTCTCTGTAATACGTTCTCCATTAACTCCCGTAAGAGAGTTATTATAAAAACTTTCAACACCATCTTTCCCTATAAAATTATCTTGCCAATAATTACCTGATGAGTCGCGAGCGGGAGCACTCACATAGCCAAGTAATAATCCAAAACCGGGAAACGGATAATAAGATCTGGTAGGAGACGATAATTTATTTATATCTTCTTTGCCCCATGTATTCCAAGAAAGTAAAATCCCATTTCTGTCGTATATCAACCCCCTATCAGCAAAAATAGGTTGTTTCATTAAAGTATTATTTTCACTTTTTTTGAAGTAGGCTTCTCCTTTTATTATTTGAAGATTAACAACTTGCCAAATAAAAATAAAAGATATGCCGAGGAAAAGTAAACCTATTAAAGATACAGAATACTTTGGTATCGCTTTTTCTAACCTACCTTCAAATTGCTGGGTATTAAAATTGGGTAAATTCTTAGAATCAAGAAAAATCTCATCTGGGTCAATATCTTTTTTTATTCGATTGTGATTAATGTGAAATTTCATTGTTTTATTTTCTATAAAAAATAATGTTATTGCGGATAGATTGAATGACAATGTATAAAAAAATAATAATTAAAGAAAAAAATATTGGGGAAGAAATTAGTCTATTACTAGGAGTAGGATATAGAGAATATATAGAGAATATAATAACACCAACTACGATAAATTCATAAAAATTATTAAAGGCAAATATACCAATAAGCATTAATAAAACACTTATCCACCAAGGGAAAATAAATACTGAGGTAAATAATACTACATCAAAAACAACCCTTTTCATCATATAAATCAGTATACTAGAAGAAGTGCTTATTTGACAAATACACTATCTATTTCGCACTTTACGAAATATAAAGCTTATGAGATAAAAAACAATAATAATTAAAATTCCATAGAAAACTATTTTGTTACCAAGAATAAATGAGAGGGTTGAAAATAAAAAGAGTTTTATGTAAGCTATTGGCTTTTTTACTACATCTTGTACATTGCTTACCTTATCATTGTTGGGATTTTTAGATACAACCGTTGAGGCACCTAAGACCTGACTTATTTCTTTTTTGGTCTCATCGACAACAGCATTAACTTGGGTTAAGGTTTTATCTCGTAAATTATCTACCGTAGAAAGAACATTTAAAATAGGAGTGCTGATTTTTTCTGGAATAATATTATTTATTTCAGAAGTTGTTTTATTTATTTGATTCTTTAACATATCTGCTTCTGATACAGGTTCTCCGATATTATTCTTGACAATAACTGGAACAAATTGCTTGTTATCAGAGGTAGTAATCCGACTCAACACAACATTTTCTTTTTTACCCAAAACAGTTACTAATGATGAAATAATTTTTGCCGATATGACATGGTCTCCTGATGTAATTTTCCAAGGAATATATGCATCTTTTAATTCTAAGGATGATAAAATAATATCTCTGCTACCTAAAATAACATTTTTATCATAAAATTCGATTTTCGCAGACACTGGATCTTTCTCTCCGTTCCAAACAGCAGTATGAATATCCACTGTATCTCCTTCTACTAAGGGTTCCTTGGAATACCAAATCTGCCCAGGAATAAATCCAGTAGTAGATTCTAAGGCAAAAACTGTAGGAGTGAAAACTAAATATAAAAATATAAAAAAGATAAAATATTTTCTCATAACTACGTTATATTGTATCATAATTATTATTTAATTAACCATTCACTATATTCCTCCGCGACTTTTTTTGAAACTTCTTCAAGTGGTATTTTTTCAGTATTTATTACTAAATCAAAATTCTCATGTCCAGTATGATTCTCTATTCCATATAATTCTTTATACCGTTTTCTTTCACTTTCTAAGCGAAAATTAATTTTCTCTTTTATACTTTCTGGTGTATCAAAAACACCATCAGATTCTTTACTACGATTTGGATTAAAATTCTTGTCGTGCAAAATTCTCTCTGATGCAACAGATGGATCAAGCTCAAGGAATACCTTAAAAGATTCTGGAATAAAATAAAAACCTAAACGAGAATCAAGAACAATATTTTCCATATTCCCTATCTCTTTATTTCTATCATCTAGTATTTTATCGATAGAAGGGTCATTTTCTGCAATTTTATTAAATTTTACCAATGGAATACCTTTTTCATCTGCAATGGAACGCATAAAATCACCAGTAGAATAATGTTTGTAATTAAGTATTTCTGCTACCATTTTAGCAGTTGAAGATTTACCACTTCCAAGCTTACCAGCTATCGTTATAATATGCTTTTTATTCATAATTTATTCTATCATGAATATAGTCAAATAAAAACCCTTATGTTATAGTATTTTTATGATAATTTTAGCGATAGAAACGTCTTGTGATGACACTGGGATAAGTATATTAGAAGCAA
>OCZT010007538.1_pt1 | contig 10659 bp, 10 predicted proteins | sample 1539031 | NCBI WGS metagenome assembly OCZT01 (sample SAMEA3539308, study PRJEB22396) | soil metagenome | biome: tundra; feature: field; material: soil | place: USA | collected 2010-05 | depth 0.15 m
GCTCGACTCGGGTCCTCAAGATGATGGCGCGGGAGTACACCCCGGAGTGGTATCTAGAGCGGATTGCCTGGATCAAGGCTGCACGTCGGCCAATCTCGCTCTCCACCGATATCATTGTCGGCTTTCCAGGCGAAACCTCAGACGATTTCATTCAGACCATGGACCTACTCGCCGAAGTGCAGTACGATTGCGTTTTCGGTTTCAAGTACTCGGCACGGCCCAATACGCCCGCGCTTACCATGATCGACTCGATCCCGGAAGGCGAGAAAGCCCAACGGCTTCAAGTATTGCTTGACCGGCAGCGCGAGATCCAGAGGGTCAATTACGCTAAGCACTTAGGGGAGATAGTTGAGGTTATGGTTGAGGGTCAAAATCCAGCACGAGGCCAGGTTTCCGCTCGCAGCAGTCAGAATAAGCCGGTAAATTTCACATGGCCGCACCCGATTGCGCCGGCCCCAGGTAGCTATGTTCAGGTGAAAATTACCAACACGCATCCCAACAGTCTGGTCGGCGAGGCCGTCTAAGAACCTGTACGGTAGTCAAAAGAGGCAAGTCCATGGATATCGAGGTCCGTATACGCGGGTTGATGATGGACCCAGCCACGAATATGCCCATCGTCGTTCTGAAAGACGTTGCTTCAGAGACGGTGATTCCGATCTGGGTGGGAATCTTTGAGGCCAACGCAATCGCCATCGAGATCGAAAAGGTCGCCGCGCCTCGTCCAATGACGCACGATCTGGCCAGAAACGTAATCCGTCACTTGAATGCTCAGCTGGAACGCGTTGTAATAACAGAAATTAAGAATGACACATTCCACGCCGTCCTCTGGCTGCGCCAGGCGGATGAGCAGGTAATGATCGACGCCAGACCGTCGGATGCCATAGCGCTGGCGCTTCGTGCGGATTGCCCGATCTTTGTGGCCGAGCACGTGATGCAAAGCGCCAAGCTGAACACTTCAGGACCTTCAGAAGGGCCAACGGCCGAGCAGTTGCGTGGCTGGCTCGAAGGACTCAACGACGAGGACCTAGGCCGTTACAAGATGTAATGTCCCTGGGGAAGAGCACAATAGCCCATCCGTAAGTCCTTGAATAGCGGCAGACGTGTGTGTAAACAAATCCTTGCCTTTGTGCACACCGTAAGCGGTTGATTTGAAACAATTATTGGTCCAAGAGTCAAGCTTTTGTTTTTTACAAGCGGCAAACAAAAGCTTGACTTGACACACAATTTAAGCAAAAGGTTGACTAAGTGGACGGACTCATGGACCAGCCAAATCTAGGCAGGGCTGTCTCGCAGAGCTCGCCCTTCTCCAAACGCCTGTGACACTTTTCCTCCAAGGATGAGTCTCGACGCGTCATCAAGGCAGGGACGTAAAAGAAGCGGCGAACGGCCCGCCATTTTAATCATTGGCTTCTTCATTCTTAACAGAATGCGGTACTTCGGACTCTTCCGCTTGGTACTCCTCGTGCACGACGATGTGGAGATCCTCCATTTCAAATGTCAAGCCGTCGTATCCCCCGAACCTCTCGGAACTCGGTGGTGTCAACACCGCAGCTTCAGATCGGGCCTTCATTGCACGGTACGCCTGAGCCAAGAGAAACCCACTCGGAACAGACTCGGGATCGTTCCGGAAGCGCTTCTTCAGAACCAAGAATCGGCTCGCTTGGTCGGCCGCTTCGCCATTTTTCCTGTCGTGGAGCTCTTGAAGTTGATCCTCGGCGAACTCCATCCAATCTCCCATCTTTTCAAATCCCAGCAGGAACCAGCTCAGGAACATGGAGCGCGGCAGCGTCTCGAAGAAGGAATTCTGTTCCAGCCACCAATTCTGCGCCTTGGCGCGAGCGAGGGAATGGCGAAGTGCCCTTTCACCGGCTTCAGTTAGCCAATATCGGATGACTCTCCTCCGACCGGCCTTGGCCTTCAGAAGGCCGGCGCTCTTCATGCGTTTTAAAGCTGGTCCTGTCAGCCCAGCCGACATTCCCGCGTGGGAAATAAGGTCATAAGTGGAGGTCAGCCCGTATTTGACGAATACCAGGAGCAAAATCTCAAGTGAATTCAGTTTGCGGCCCAGATTGGTCACCGCGACGTTTTCGACTACTTGATTCTGCATCCAAATGACCTCACAAGTACAAAAATACACAATTCTCGCCGAGGAGGGCGTGCGAAAAGATTGACATATCGATATGGATATTGTATTCATATTGACAACGTTTAAGGCGTCGTTCACCGACTTAACCTGAGCCGGAGCGGAGCTTGCCTAAACGTGAGACGCATTGCGCGGGCCAAAGCACAAACAATCTTGCCACGGCAGGGTATTCGATCAATTCGTATTCGAGTAGGTCGTCTCACCTTCGGTCGGAAACGGAAATGGCGCGATTCTCGCTTGAAACAATTAGCCGGAGCAATCTGAATCTTGTCGCTTGGCCAAAGGTTGACCCAGACAAGATTCTGGACAAAACCGAGCGGGAACTAGTCAGGCGCCGAATTGAAGCAATTCATTTGCTACTCGACGGTGGTCCACGATCGCGAATTGCAGAGACGACGGGAATTTCGTCCAAAATGGCCATGTATTTGCTTGGGCGTTGTTTGCAGATTCACCCTGATGGTCGCTGCTATGGCTTTCGAGCTCTAGGCTCGTATGTGCACATTGCGCCATATCGCAGAACCGCCGAAGTCAGCAAAAAAGTAATCAGAAAAGACGGCACTGAACGTCTGGAGGCCACGGGGGCATTCCAGTTGCTTCTTGTAAGTTACCCGGAACTTGTTCAGCTGATCGATGTTTTTATATTTAAGCTTCGGAAAACACAGCGATCTTTCAGTGAGGGCAGCCAAGCGCCGAAGATCCATGAGAGTCGGATTCCGATTAAAGCCCTGCACAAGCATGTGTTGGACTGGTTGAGGAAGAAGGGACTCAACATCGGCCTGTAATATCCCTTCAACACTAAAACGCTCGGAAGGGTCTCCCTATCTAAATATGTACGCAAACGCCTTACGGAACGCTCAAATAGTGCAATTGCGGCTCGGTATGGAAGTGATGCGGTTAAAACCTCGCGAACAAGTGATGGCACCGACAGGCCGGTATTTATGCCGTTCACCCGTGTCGAGTGCGACGCACATCACATCGATGCGATCTTCTGTGTGCTGATTCCTTCCATTTTTGGGGAAGTCATCCCGAGGATAGTCAGGCGAATCTGGATTATCACCATCGCAGAGGTTGATTCTCGTGTCATCCTCGGGCGCTCGATCAGCCTTCGCGCAGAACCCGACATGGACGATGTTCTGGAGGCCTTCAGGCACGCACTGTCCGAATGGCTGCCGCGCCCTTTACGCATTCCGAGCTTTCGGTATGCAGAGGGAGCAGGATATCCGTCAAGCTACGACAAGAGATTCGTAGGAGCTTGTTGCGGCGAGATCAGCGTAGACGAGGCTTTAGTTACTCAGGCCGCGCGAGTTAAAGACAAGCTAGACACAATAATGGGAGCCGAATGCAGGATTCTGCCGCGCCATATCCCCAATGACCGCCCTTTTGTTGAACGGTTCTTTCGCACCTTCGAAGAATGCAGCTTTCACAGACTTCCGAACACTACAGGAAGCAGCCCCACGGATGTTCGCCGAAAAAATCCGGAGTTAGCAGCGGTCAAATACTTCATGCAACTGGAGGACCTAGAGGAAATTGCGGACGTAACTATTACTGGATATAACTGTGAAGCGCACACGTCGATCGGGTACAGGCCCCCCCTGGAGTTCCTTGCTTATAGGTGCAGCGAGAACAATTGCTGGCCGCGCCAGGCTGACCCGTCCCTGGTCGCGCAACTTCATTTCATGACGGAGGTGGTTACAGTTCACGGGGACATGACGACCGGCCGTAGGCCATTTATCTATTACAAAGGCGCGAGATACACGAGCGGAATATTAAAGCAGGCATATAAGCTAATTGGCACAAAACTTACTATTGAGATTAACCGACGAGATCTTCGGATGGTAACAGCGTTCACGCTTGACGGAGCGGAACTCGGAGCACTGAGAGCAGCGCCTCCTTGGAACCTGACGCTTCACACCTTGGAAATGCGACAAGCTATTCTCGGACTCTGGAATCGTAAGCTGCTCCAATATGTTCAGGGCACGGACGTCGTTATGGCATATCTCGATTACTTGGAAAACAAAGCTCTCAAGGGCGACTACGCCGAGTCGGATTACCTCGTTGCCCGCCAGATCTTTCTCGAACATCAGCGAGAATTGGCACACGAAGCCAATCAACCTGACGACGCCTTAATCTTATCGAGTCAGCTCAACGAGAGTTCAGACGTTATCGTCAGTTCCGCGTCAAGCCAATCAATCGGCTCGCAGGACTACCAACCTACGAATCGACGCAAAGCCAAGAACGGATGAAGCAAGCAATTGGTCTGAACATGGTGGGAGGATTGAAAGAATTTCTGGCGGTCTTTCATTGTAGATTGCGAGTCGGAGAAGCAGTGGTTCTGCGAGCTCTTCACTTACCTCTTCCCGAGAGATACCGCCCGCACATCATGGGAAGAACGAGGCACGGTGTTGCCAAGCAAGTGTCCTTATGAAAACGAAAACCGGTCCGAATCCGATCTACTGCAAATCTGAAAGTCAGGCACACCCTGTGGTGCGCAACCGTTACGCTGTAGAGACTGAACCAATCAAGGAGTTCTTTGCGACTATTTGCAGATGGATAGATTACAGGGTATCTGGAGGATATATTTTCGGATTCTCACGAGTTGGAAAGAGCAGAGCTGTGCAATTTTGGCTTAGTGACCTTTTAGCCGAGCGATACAACGGCCGGCTACCTTTGTTCACATTAATTCACAATGGGCATAACATCGTTTCCGAATCTGAGTTTCTTGCGGAATTGCTTGCATCCAGCGGGCATAAATTCTCAAAGCGCGCGCATCGGGAGATCATGCTCGACAGACTTGTAAAACTATACGCCACGCGGGCGGCTGATCTTAGAGACAACCACATCGTCCTCGTGGTAGACGAAGCTCAAGACATGCGTGACGTGAATTACAGGACCCTCTGCAATCTCCAAAATGCACTCGATGCCTTGGGCTTTCAACTTACCGTCATTTCAATCGGAACTCACCAACTGGCATTTCAACAGGAGGTGTTCTTGTTGACGGGAGATATCCATCTGTGGGCTCGTTTTATGGCGGAGCAGCCCAAGTTCCGCGGAATAAGCAGCGAGAAGGAGCTGACGTTCGTTTTGGAAGGGTATGACACGCTTTCGGACTGGCCTGAGAACAGCGGCACGACCTATACAGGTTACTTCTTTCCGATCGCGTTCGCAGGCGGCTTTCGCCTGGCCAAGTATGCGCCGCAGCTGTGGGAGACTTTTGCGAAGAATGCGCCCCAACATCTCGGTTTTAAGCTCGAGGTCCCGATGGTGCATGTTGCAAGAATCGTGCATAGCCTGTTTCAAGACTTCTCCGATGACTACGTGTCGAAGTATGAAGTCACACACTCTGAACTTTCCGACCTGGTAAAGAGGTCGCCTTACAGGGTGCATCTTAGCGCCATTTCTAAGTCTCTCAGAGAAGACTCAACCGGTCCGGCCATGCGTAGGGCTCAGCATGTAGAGGAAGTGCCTAAGGACATTTCTAAATGAGTGAGACCGCGTGGCCCGCCCATTCGATTAGACCGTATGAATCCCTCTGGATGCTGGTTCAGAGGTTTGCGTGGCTAAACAGGCCAAATGCTACGCAACTTGCAGAAGCAATGGGCATCTCAGTTCCTCAGTTGATGCACCTGGATCTTACCTTCGCGCGTTGTTCACGCCGCCAAATGGGTCTCGAACCGCTTCGTGTACTTTTGGGAGCGACTCCGCAACAATGGTCCTATGCCACTCTTGACGCGACGATCACTGGGGCCGGAATCGATCATTTGATTCGATTCTGTCCAATATGTCTGCAGAACGGGTACCACACCGCATTCTTTCAGTTGCGTGCCATTCAGAGTTGTCCCATTCACCGGGTTGAGCTACTTGCCCATTGTTCGGTATGCGGAAGGGCGGCGAAGACTATGCTTGACTCCTTGAATCTGGCAAAACCGCTGACCTGTCCTGGTTGTTTGATACAGATTGTGCCCGCAGAAGCTCTCATACATCCTCCTAGCCTGGGAGCGCTGCCAGAGATCGCACAAATTGCTGTGTGGTTTCGCTGGGCAGTGGAGCTACCGAGAGCTGAATCACTGTATCTGGCTGCAGATACGGTGGGGGCAGCGATGCCTGTAATCCAATGGAAGTGTTTAGCAATCGCTGGCGGCAGCCTTGCTCCTGCGGCACTCCAGCTTGATCGCTTCTCGTGGGAGAGGCATGAAATTGTGAAGGCAAACTTCGACGATGTCTCTGGATGTATGGACGGTACTCAATTACGGGAAACGGAAGACGAGACTCGGCGGAATGCTCGTGTGTACAAGGTGTATTGGCTTTCCCTTGAGAGGGAGCTTCCCCCTGGTCAGCGACCTTCTCGCGGATTTACCCCCTGCCTCGATTGGTTCTTCGGACTAAGTTCTCAAGTGTGCGGACAGGAAGAACTTGCATTACTTTTGTTGCGTTACACGCTTGAAGGGCGCGACGTCGTGGAATGGCTTGGACGGAGGAGAGCAGCTCCTATGCCGGGCAAAGGACGTGCCTGCGAATTTCCGGAAGAACCGCCGCTTATTGCTAGACCGCGCTGCACACCGACATTTTGTTGCACGGCTCAACAGCGGCTTTGGATAAAAGACCGAATGCTCTTCGAATGCCTCCGAGGTGTCTTTGCAGCTGCTCTCGGCAGAGCGGATAGCATTATTGATTCGAATGAAATCTGGCTGGAGAATCTTTCAAGGGTACTGCCAAATTATCGGCCATATTGTGTCGCGCTGTTCAATCGGGAACACAAGTTGCAGTTTTGGTCGCTACGGCCAAGGTTGGAGCCAAAGTGGAATGGGCTGGACCGACGCTTCCGGTTGCGTCCGCTGCCAAATGGAGAGCTTGACGTCTGAGAACGACAGCGTCCCAGGTATTGGAAGGGCCAGTCCTTGCCATGGGCCGCAGAAAGCAAACTATGGGTGAACCTGCAATGGGGGTTGCAACGGAGAAGACCTGGAACCAAGCGGCTAGTGCGAATCATTGGAGTCGCAGCGCGTTCGGGCGCAGCCGAGGAAGGTGGACCGTGGGGCGGGGTTACCTGCTCAATTTTATGGACAGCGAATTCACTTTGAATTGGTTCGGATAGGCAAACTACAACCGGGCTATACGCCAGGGCGTTAGAGTTAAAGAGCATGGCCAGTCTCCATTCGAGCGCCGAGAGATCACCTGCTGCCGGCATCTGAGAACAGATAGTTCTCAGACACCAGATGCCCAAGTTTGCGCCGCGACAGGAGGAGCTGCAGGAATGGAACTTCGACGGAAGAAACCAACGGAGGCTGGGATCGCAAACATGCCGGGGTTTTTGCGGCTCCCGGCGGCGTGGAATTCAGTGTCACCTGGGGCTACCGGGTGTCAGAAAGAGAGCATCGTGAGGAAAGACAGTTCAGGTAGTGAAAAACGCCGCGACGATCAAAGAACCGTGTCCATTGAACATGGATGGCGCCTCGACGTGCTAACACTCGATTTTTTCATCGAGGGCACGCGGCCGCGAGCATTGCGAGTCACGGACATCTGGTCTACTAGGACGATCAGGTTCGAGCCGGTCATGAACCAACACACAATTGTGCAAACATTAAAGAGCCTGGTCATCAGCATCGGTTATCCGGCGTTCCTGTTATGTGCCGACGTTCCAGAGCTCCGATCGGATGAGTTTTGTGTTTGGGCTAGATCGAGAGGCTTGGACGTACGATACATTACCGCTGCTGAAGTTGCGGCGGAGCTTCGGCGTGCCAAAGCTAAGATGGCGTTCCGAATGATCCAGGGCGCCAGTGGGCGGGTGAATTAGGAAGGCCCGGCTGTCGCCGTTGAATCTAAAACCGGTAACCGAAGAACTTTTCGTTAATCAGGAGGCGCACGATGGCAATCGACGGGGCTCGACGTAAGGTGATGAAGTTCGCGAAGAACAAGCGAGTGCACTGTCTTCTTGAGACCGCCGACCCTGTTATCAGCTACATGGATCGCCTCGAGGGTGCATTTAGGAAAGGCAAGCCTGTTACGCCGTTCTACCTGGAAATGCGTAGAATGCTGGTTTCTCATCGGCAGCAGGCAACTGCAACGCCTGTCGATGAGCCCGACGCAATGCCCGATACTGCAAGTTCAATCAAAGGCAATACCAAATCAGTGGCTTCGAAGCGTAAGGATGACCAAGGCGCTTTGTCTAGGCCGCCTAGAAAGCGGAAAAATGGCTAAACGCAACCGCATCCACCGTCAGCCAGAGAGTGAAGCACACCGTGTCGTAGGCTGCAGATATGCGGTCGAAACGTGAATATAAGACCGGTATTCGGATGTCGGATGATCCGTAGTGTTTACTCTCGATCAACCGTCATCGTGAAAGAGCGGAGGCATTGGTCCGCAAAACCTTTTCCTCAATCTGGAGACGCGTAATGGCAATCAATGAGCTATTTCTGGCGGTTCAATCGACAGACCTCGGACCACTGATCAAGCGAACGGAAGATTTCGTCCGTGCCGCGAAAGCACCGGCCACATTGAAGGCCTACAGTTCCGACTGGCGCGACTTTAATGCATGGTGCCATGGTCATGGGCTTCAGTCCCTCCCTGCAGCGCCTGAGACAGTGGCCCTTTACCATTGCGGATCTCGCGTCCTACTGCGCGTCTGGGACGATCACGCGCAGGCTTACGGCCATCACAAAGGCCCACGAAACTGCGGGTTACAGCGTTTCGCCGGCGAGTACCCGCAATGCCATCGTGGGCGAGACATTGAAGGGAATTCGCCGGACCATCGGAACTGCCCAGAAAGGGAAGGACCCGCTTCTGACAGCGCAGATCCGAAAGGTCCTTGCGTGTTGCCCGGAAGGGCTACTTGGAAAGCGTGATAGCGCCTTGCTGCTCTGTGGCTTTGCAGGCGCGTTTCGCCGTTCGGAACTCGCCGAAGTCCTTGTCACCGATCTGAGATTCACCGAAGATGGCACTATCATGAACCTGCGGAAGTCGAAGACTGACCAAGAGTGCGCGGGCCGAGAAGTAGGGTTGCCATGGGGATCGCATCCTGACACTTGTCCGGTGCGAGCGCTTCGCCATTGGCTTGACGCTGCCGGGATTTCCGATGGCCCGGTGTTTCGAGCGGTCGATCGTCACGGTCGCGTCTCCAAGGTCGGACTTAATAAGGATTCCATTGGCAGGCTAGTGAAACGTGCGGCGTTAAGGGCAGGTTTCAGCGTCGAGACGCTTGCAGGGCACAGTCTTCGGTCGGGACATGTAACGCAGGCCGCGATGAATGGGGTCAGCGAGTTTGTGATCATGAAGCAGACGGGTCAGAAGTCGACCGCGACGCTTCGGAAGTACATCCGCAAAGGGGAGATGTTTCAGCAAAATGCGGCTGGTGCGCTCGGGCTGTAGGTCAGGGGCTTTGTGGGCGACTGGAGCGGCCCCTCCCAAGGGGCGCGTAGGCACGGGCGGTGAGTGCTGAACACATCGAATTCTGCCACCCAATACAGCCTTACGCTGCCACTCGGTACAGTCTTAAGCTGCCAGTCAGTACACTGGAGTGCTGCCACGGGAAGTCCGGAGGATTCTGCGGCATCATCCGCGCCGAAGGCGTGCCGAGATGTTTACTGATGAGTAATTTACGGGTAGCCGGTAATTCACCCGGGAGCCCAGGAATCCACGAATCCGCACGCTTTTCGTTGGCAGTGATCTCGAAACGCACTTCACCGATAAATCATCAATTGACCCTAGTTGGCGGCAATCACCACCAGAGTTGCGTCGTCCTGGAAATGGTCTCCGCAGAAACCCGAAACACGAGCGAGCAATCGGTTGTTCAGTTCGCCAGCTGAGCGGGTGGAGTTCGTTCGAGCAAACTCCGCAACGTTTGCTTCGCCAAACTCCTGCTCGTCCGGGCCTGATGCTTCCGTGATTCCATCCGTGAAGAGCAATAAACGGTCTCCCGGCCGCAAGTCAACCGTCGCATCCTCATAGGTCCACGAAGGAAAAACGCCCAAGACAGCGCCGCTCTTTTCGAGCATCCGGGTCCGGCCACAAGATACGAGAACCGGGCAAGGATTTCCGGCATTGCAGTATTGCAAGGTCCGTCCTTCGCCATCGAGCACCCCATAGAAAAAGGTGACGAACTTCCCGATGGCAATATTTTCATAAAGCAGCGCGTTTACCTTCCCGCATAGCCATGCCGCGCTCTCAGATTCACTCGCAAAGGCGTGAACGGCAGCCTGCACGTTGGCCATCAACAGTGCAGCCGACACTCCTTTGCCAACAACATCCGCTACGCAAATGCCAAGTTTGTGTCCGCCTAGCTTAAAGACGTCATAGTAGTCGCCGCTGACCGCGCGAGCCGGACGCCAGATTCCCACAACCTCGAATCCGGGCAGTTGGGGAATCTCCTTGGGGAGAAGCGATTGCTGTATCTCCCGTGCGCGTTGCAATTCTTGCTCTTGCATTTCAAGCTGCGCGGTGCCGAGTTCCACCGAGCGCTGCAGTTCGATATTGCGCCGCTCAAGCTTCTCCTTTGTGGTCTGGTAAAGAAAAATCAGCACGCT
>OCZT010007539.1_pt1 | contig 10659 bp, 5 predicted proteins | sample 1539031 | NCBI WGS metagenome assembly OCZT01 (sample SAMEA3539308, study PRJEB22396) | soil metagenome | biome: tundra; feature: field; material: soil | place: USA | collected 2010-05 | depth 0.15 m
CATAGTGCCCCCTGCGAAATATCACCCGTTTGATAAGCACGGTTACCAACAAGCCGCTAACCAGCATGCTGATTGCAACCACTAGGAAGCCCGGACCATCCCAAGACACCCACTTCAAGAGTGCACCTTTCACTATGCCCATGACAGGGGTATTAAGAAGGTAGATGACGAAGCTGTAAGTTCCGAAATAAGCCAGCGTGCGCGAATTCTCGAAAAAATGGGACCGCACCAGCCCGTGAAGCGCTGGAATCGATATGATGCCGCAAATCAGATGGGACCAGTGCGGCGCAAATGAATCCAGCGAAAATAGATATGCGATTGTGATTGGTAGAAGACACATCGCAATCCATTTGTATTTATCCAGGAAAATCAGCCACTGGGCCCCTATGTCTGCCGCTACTCCACCCAGGATAAAGAATAAGTAATACTCTGCGAAACGATCGGCAAAGATATAGTGAGGGAGGCCAAAATAAAATAAAACTGCTGCCACGATTAATGGAGCCAGGGAACTGCCTCGTCCAAGCCAGAAAAATACGGGCGTGACGAGGGCTGCAAGAAAAATGATAAACATGTACCAGATGGAAATTGCGGGACTGGCATCGGTATTCCACAGCAGATTGATGAATGCATTTGCTGCGTTATCCGGAGAGTTGTCAACGTACATGAAATGGGAGGCCAAAAGCTTTCCCGAAACCAGCACCACGCCCATTGCCATAAATGGCAAAAGCAGTCTTTCTGCTCTGCGAAAGGCTAATTTTGGCCATTTGGCGGGCGATGTTCTGGCAGCTCCCGTCATATACGCAACGTAGCCAGACAAATAAAGAAAAAATGGCATGTGAAACGTATACACCGCCGCTTGCGCAAATGTATACCATACATTTCCAGCAGACTGTTGCTTTGCTGCAATATGCCCGAAGACCACCAAGATTATTCCCAGTCCTTTGGCCAAATCCAGATCAAGAAGGCGCGAACGTGAACTTGTCATTGCTTTTTCCTTTGAGGTGCGATAGTGCGCACATTCAAACGGTCACCGGGCGACAACCCTGGTCGAATGGTGTCTGATTGGGTTGTGTGTCTAGCATTACTGTTTATTTTTCTTCGCCTTGCGTCAAGGAGCGATCTACTCAAATCAAAAGTAGCTAGTGTCATGATTAAAAAATTAACATTGGCGAGATTCCACCAATGCGCCTCGGACATATTTGCAATCAATTCCGCGAACAGCAGGGCAATAAAAAGCGCTGGCTTCTTGCGGTCGAAGGCCATCAATTGAACGGCCTGGCGTATAAAGGTAAAGAGGTACCCAATCAACGCTATAGCGCCAATGAACCCCAACTCGTTAATCACGTCAAGATAGCCGTTATGCGCCTCGCCCGGGTCTATATACATGCGAATCTTAAATATGGCTGATGGAGACAATGGATCATTACCGAGCCAGAAAGCTGCATATCCGATGCCTAGAAATGGATGCTTACTGATCTCGTCCTTCATGATGCCCCAAATGACGGTTCTTCCTGAAAATGTCATGTCTTTGCCCGTTAGCGCAACAAGGGGCTCAACAATTGCAGCTAAACCGGGTACGATATTTAGAACACCCAACGAGTAGATAAGGAAAAACACCACTAATATGAATGAATAAACCCGAATAGTGCGTCGCTTTTCTATGGAAGGTGACTTCAGAATGAGTGCTATCAGCGCTATCGCGAAAAATGCTGCAAATAATGAGGTGCTACTACGCGCTTTAATCAAGCATATCAAGCCGCAGATAAGTCCAATACTGGCAAAAAACCTGGACCCGCTGCGAGTGTATAGGGTGTGGAAGCAAATGATAACTGCAGTCGATGCAACCGCGCCGAGTGTATTTTTGTGTAGCGTCACGCCCCTCCATGCATCTACCAGTTCCGGGTACACATGGCCAGCGATCAACGACTCCTGAACCGCGTCGATAGGGCTGAGGAAAAAGAAAATAATGGAACTAAAGGTAAGAAATAGCAAGGCCCCCTGCAGGGTACTTGAAAACTTGTGCGGATCCCAGGAGTTTATGCTGAAATAGATGCAAACAAAAAATAGTGCATATAAGCGATACAGCCGATAGGTCGTGACCAGCGCGAACTCCGACCAAACTACACTCACCGTGGCCAGCAGGATAAATACCAAAAGGTAGCGATTCGTGGTGCCTAAAATCTGATGAAATTGACCAAATTGTTGCAATGATGCTTTAAGTCCGAACAGAAATCCGCACGTCAACAACAACGGCGCCAATGAAATAATTAGTTCACCCCCAGCCAAACCGAGCAAGTTGATGCTTTGTGGCATCGACATGACCGCTATCAGTGCGCCCGCAAAAAGTGCTGAGAGTCTTGGCATGAATGTATATGATAAATAGGGTAATTAGAAGGCAAAAATGCTAACTGCTGACCGTAATGATGAATTCAAATAATTTTGCTGAAATTTACTATTTGCAAATAGTAAAATATACCTCCACTTGAATTTATTTCAAATTTCTGAATGGTTATATATTTTCAATATGGCATTGCAATGCAATACAGCTCGTGTAAAATTAATATAATTGTGAATCAGGATAAGCTCTTGGCTGGCGCGTCTAACCGTTTCTTGAGATTTAATATTACAGTAAACCAAACTTCACACAAATTATTAAACCATTGCTTTGTCGCTTGATTGAAAACAAACGTCAGACACGTTGCATCTATAGCTATATTGATGCCGCGAAACGATATTGGATTGAATCCTACAATTCCTACCCGGTAGATAAACTGAACCACCATCAGCCGCAGAATCCTTACTTCGGGCGCTGACTGCGACAAATTCTATCAGACTCCAAATCAAAAAATTGCAATCCAGAAAAGTGTGATCAGTGAACGTACTGAATACGCCAGGACTTCCCACTTTCCGGTAATGGTATCTCGTGCCAGGATTGATCTGCAGGAAAGTTAATCTGAAACCTTTGAAAGAAGGGGCTTTGGAGAGAGATTTAGCGAGCTAGCCTGGATTTGGCAAAGTCAGTAATCCAAGTGCTGCAGTTGACGCTGCAGGCAAATTGGTTATCTAGCGGCAACGCAGTAGAGACAAGTTTCTGTCCTGGAGCACGCCATTTCCTGTAGGGAAGAGTGGCAAAAACGACGCCTCCGATCTGGCATGAGAAGAACTGGCGCGCCGAATTTGAGCGTCTGATTTTATACTGCCACCATATGGGCGCAGCTCACCGCATTCCAGTCGGCGTACGCCTGGGTGCGCAGCTGATGCCGTTTTTGTCCGGCATCGCGCCGGCAGCGGCAATGCATCACCTTCTCGAGAATCCGTGTGGGTTGGTGGGAATTCTCAGCGCGACTATTCAGGTCCATGCGCGGCCAGCATTCCCTCGGCCGCGCGCAGACGCAACGCGACAGCACGGCCACACCGCCTGAGAGATCAACTCCGGCGGGAAGCACCAGTACCTACTTAATCACCAATGATTTCTCCTGGTATGGCAACCCAAAAATCTGTTGTCGTAAATTTCGTATTGTCGGTGTAGGGGCCGCTCGCTGCGGCTCCATTGTTGGAGGAGGGGAAGGCGCCTGTCGCAGCTGAATATACTTCAAAGTTTGGATTCAAACCCGTTAAGTAATGAGCGGGATTTAGCAATGCGGACGTAACATTGCCTCCGCCGACATTGTTAATTAGCAGAAGTCCCGCATCGTCATAAATCCCGGTCCCCTGCGCGCCCGTTGTTGTCTGACTAAGCCAGGAAATGATTCCCCCAAGGTCATGAACCGCTGAAGCTTGCCCCCAAAGATAGCTGCCCGAGCCTATCGGCGCCGGAGCTGGCAAAGCGAACAACGTGACATTGTTGGCGGTCCCACCAGAGCCAACATAGGCTGGGTTGCCGAAATTTCCGGTGTCTTGCATATTGACTGAGACAATATACGCTACACCGTTAATTGTCTTGGTTGAGTAGTGCCTTGGTAGTCCTAGAATGTTCTTAGCCCAATTTGGATTGCCATTGACCTGATAGTCCATGACCATCTGATAGATCTGAATATGGGCGGTCTCGGTGTACGAGCCTTGATTCGACGGAGTGGCAACGGCATGGAAGATGACATCAATCAAAGCGTTCCAACTGGAGTAGTTTGCTGCCGACGTATTGACAACTGTATTGGGGGCAACTCCAGGCACGCTCATCGTCCATTTCAAGCAAACACTGCCTGAAGTGGATCCAGGAGTGGTGGGGCATGCCGTGCCTGCAACATTAGACGCGGCCCACGTCGTATTCAAGCTCGATACCTTAATACCACCAGAGCTTGACAGTTTACCGTTGTAGCCATACGAAAAGCCGCGCGTGACCTGAGGTGCACCCAATTGGTGAAAATAATTTGTCGCCTGCAATTCGTTAAAACCCCAGCAGCTAGCGCTACTCGCCCACATTGAAAAATTCATACTCGCGGGTGGTGAATAGTAATTCCATGGGTTGTCTTGCACAGCGTAATTGCCGTAACAAATGCCGCCCACCGTAGTGCCGTTTGTGGTGGTTGGGCAGGGGGATGTCAGCCGATTACTAGTGGTATATGCAGAAGCTGCATTGGTAATCAAGGTTGACAGAGTAGTTGGATTCGATTGTGGACAGCTACTGACGCTGGTTGCAAAGTTTGCCGAGATGCTCTGCGCGGCCGCCATCGAAACTGAACACGGGTTTGTTGTGGCGGGACTGCACGCGCCGCTACCAGCCCACCCGGTGAATACAGCGCCGGATATAGGTGCCGCAGTCAGCGAGACCGAGCTCGTCAATGGAGTTTCCGTACAGGTGCCCGCACTGCATGACGAAGTCGTGCAAGTCCCCCCGCTGCAGGAAAAACTTCCCGCGCTGGTGGTTACAGCCCCCATTCCATTTCCCCCAAGGCTGACCGTCAGCACATTGGGCGTGAAATTGGCCGTCACATTGGCCGACGACCCACTGGCAATGCTCACCGTGCACTGTGGGCCACTAACGGAGGTGCACCCGGCCCAACTGGAGAAGCTATACCCGGCGGATGGGGTGGCTGTCAGCGTCACCGAGCTGGCTGCTCCAAATTGAGCTGAGCACGGCGAAGTACCTGCCGCGCACGCTATGCCAGTCGGGCTGGATGAGACGGTGCCACCCACGCCGTTGGTGAGCGCCAAGGTGCCCGACGGGGAAGTCGGAAAAGTGACGCCCACAGTTTGCGCCGCAGACATAGTTACTGTACACGTTGTTCCGGTCTGTGATGCACACGCGGCACCGGACCATAACAACGAATAAGCACTCGCAGGGACCGCTGTCAGCGTCACCGAAATATTCGCCCCAAATTGGGCTGAGCACGGCGAAGCACCGGCGGTGCACGTTATACCAGCCGGGTTGGATGAGACGGTGCCGTTCGCACCGTTGGTGACCGTTAATAGGTAGCTAACCGGCGCAAAGGTGACGCCCACAGTCTGCGCCGCGGACATATTTACTGTGCAGGTCGTGCCCGTCTGTGATGAACACGCGGTACCGGTCCAGTTTTGGACGCCATAACCCACCGAAGGCGCGGCTGTCAACGTCACAGAACTGGCCCCTGCAAATGAGGCCGAGCATGGCGAACTACTGGCGGTACACGTAATACCCGACGGACTGGATGAAACCGTACCGCCCGCTCCGTTGGTTATCGTCAATTGGTAGATATTGCTTGTAAAGTTGGCGGTAACGGTCTGCGCCGTCGACATGGTTACTGTGCACGTAGTCCCCGTCTGTGTTGCACACGCAACACCCCACCCCGAAAACACATAGCCGCTGTTTGGTGTTTCGGTCAGCGTCACCAGAGTGCTTGCGGGGTAGCCCGCGCTACAGGTACTGCTGCTACTGGAGCCACAACTAATCCCCGACGGCGCACTCGCCACGGTACCGCCAGCAGTGTTGAGATTGGTGACGGTCAACTGGTAACTGGGGTCACTACCTCCACCTCCTCCACCGCCACCTCCGCATGCGGACGCAAGCAAATTGAAGGCGATCAGCACGCACGCAGCAGCGCGTTTGGACGACAAAACACGGTAACCGCAGGCATTGGGCGAAAGTTTAAACTGCAAGACCGACTCCTAAATTGCGTGTTGGTGCGATGATACCGTGGATTATTTAATAATGGCAGGCCGAAATATTTGTGGTTACCAGCCGTAGCGACTTGCCGCACCTTTTAACCGATGCTCCGCGAGTGAGATGAGTGAGCTCGGCTCCATTCACATGGAACTACGACTACGGTGACTTCTGGCGCAAAAGGTTAAATTGGAACGCATCGTGGATTTGGGTGTGCCACTGGAAACGGCGATTGTGCATCACCGACGCAAACGCGTGCCCCAATCCACCCAAGTTAAGAGTCAGAAGTAGTAAAGATGAAAAAATGACTTGACATAAAAATAGTAACTTACTCTCGCTTATAATTTATTATTAATTGGCCACCATGCCCCTTATCTCGCTTTTTGCCGATCTGGCCGCGAGCATCCGCGCTATAAACCCCCAGCCATTACCTGACCAGATTTAATCCTGGTTTCGAGGTGGTTCAGGCGATACGAAGTACGACACATCCAAACAACACGGTATTTACAACGACCAATCTCTGGATTGCATTGCCTGGAGATGCTGTTGGCAACTGAGTGACCTAGTCAGTAGCTATATTGCTATAGCTAAGGTTGTCTCAGGCCTTGGCCGTTTCTCATAGATATACTTGCGGCTGACGTCGTGCTCGAGGGTAAGGCTGCTGGAGACAGATGGCCGCAAGTATCCACGCAACCACAAATCTGAAGCCGGACCAGGGCGGCTAACCACGCCGATTTTTGACATGCTGCGGACACCCATCTATGCGTTGTTTTCTATGAACCGTAATTTGCGTAAGTGGTTGGTCTTGCTGTTGGTGCTACCTACTTGGGTCGTGTATGGCCTGCAAAAAATACCGGGAATTCCGGTGCACATTGCCGAGGTGGCGCGTTTCGTGCCTTATTACTGGCTATTACCGCTGGCTATTTTGGCGTTGCTGCTGGTCTGGGCCTTGCGCATGTGGGTTGCCGCTTTAGCCGTCTTGAACTTGGTGATTCTGTTGACCCAAACCATGGGGGTCAACTGGAACGTACCCCTTGAGGCGACTGTTTCTGGTGAATCAATTCGAGTATTGACATACAACACCAAGGTCCATCAGCTTCTCAATCGGCCGGGTGGAATGGCCTTGTTGGCGGATGAAATTCGTTTCTACAACGCCGATGTGATCGCCCTTCAGGATGCGGATGGCTGGCTTCTTGATATCGCAACCACGGTACCCACCCGCATGCCCGTCTTTCTTGGCTACCCCGAGGTTTATGCCATGGGACAGTACATTATTGCCAGCCGTTTCCCGATCGAGGGCTGCACCGCCAATGCGCTAGGGCAAAACGCACGGTCTAGAAACTACATGCGCTGTCGGCTATCCGTACACGGGAAGCCGCTGAACGTAGTCACCGCACACCTCCTTTCGCCACGTTATGCCTTTCTGGAGGCACGTACAGACCCCGTAGACGGTGCAGCAAACTGGACGGCCAATTTAGCCGAGAGACTGACCCAGTCACAGGTATTAGCACAATCAATGATCCAGCTGCCTAGACCGCTATTGGTAATGGGCGATTTCAACGCACGCGAAGAATCACCGGTGATGGAAAAAATAATGAGCATAGGTTTGAGCGACGCGTTCTCGATGGCCGGTAGCGGTTGGGGCTTCACCTACGGGCATTCAATCCATCGGCATATTGATTTTTTGCGAATTGATCACATTCTTGTTTCGCCTGAGTTCCAAGTCACTAACGTCAGAGTCGGCGAAAGCAGGGCGTCAGACCATCGTGCGGTCATTGCGGATTTGCACCTCGACTAAATCTAGCAATATTTCCCTTGCTGAGTGTGGTCAACCATGCCTGTCTTAGTGCCGCAAGGTACTCGGTCAATTGATCGCTTACACTTAAGCCGCATGGAGATGAAGTCGCAGGCGTAAGCATTTGAAATTGCTGAGAAAAGGATTTAGCTCCCTGTAAGCTTACCAGGCAAGCTACTAAAAAAATAGCGTGATCACACTTCACTGTTTTCGATTGGACAACCATGGCCGACTTGGGCTTCATCAATTCGCCTTCAAACCTCACACCCTCACCCGCAGCGGTCTCAATTCCTTCGAGAGAGCAGATCGTAGACTGCCAGTTGACGGCTTTTATTCGGTACTTCGAGCGCAATCATGGTCGCACCTTCGAAACCTACCGTGATTTTGAAAACTTCTGCGTAGAGTCTTCACCTGCTTTTTGGGCCGAGTTTCTAGCTTGGAGCGAAATTCTCTGTGACGGTGATGCGGTTCCTGTTATGACCGGCACCACCTGCGAAGAGGCGGTATTTTTTCCGGCGCTGAGGCTGAACTACAGCGAGAATTTGCTCAGCCTGTCAGGTGAAGCCCATGCCGCGCACCGTCCCGCGATTGTCGCCGTGCGTGGTGATGGCTCGGTGGTTCGCTGGACCAGGGGAGAGTTACGTACCCGCACGGAAACTCTAGCCCGAGCACTTGCGCACCTGGGTCTTCGCGAGCTAGACCGTGTAGCCCTGGTGGCGTACAACACGCCAGAGGATGTGGCGGCTGTGCTATCCGCCACAGCACTCGGCTGTACCGTGTCAACGCTGGCGCCTGAGTTGGGGCCGACCGCCATGTTGGCGCGCCTGCAGCAAATTGAACCAACGCTACTGATGACGGACCTGTCGCCCGTCACGGGTGCCACGGGTGATCTGCAGCGCGCCCGGGTGGCTGAAATTGCGGTTGACTTGCCGTCACTTCGTGCGCTGGTGGTTCTGGACGAGAACACACCGTTGCCCGAGCTAGGGACCCCGGTGTATCGGGCCAGCACGCTCTGCTTGGAACAGACCGGCACGCCTATGCCGGTCTGGCCACGCGTGCCGTTCAATCATCCGCTCTTTGTGATGTTCAGTTCCGGTACGACCGGAGTGCCGAAATGCATCGTGCATGGCGCGGGCGGTACCCTGTTGGAACATGTGAAGGAGCATCGGCTGCATTGTGACCTCCGACCGGAAGATCGACTTTTCTTTCAGACTTCGACCGGCTGGATGATGTGGAACTGGCAGCTTTCGGCTTTGGCTGGTGGCGCCTCGATCGTGCTCTACGACGGTCCTATTCAATCTGCGGATACCCTTTGGCGCATTGTGGCGAAGCATGAGGTCACGGTGTTTGGGACCAGTCCCGGTTATCTGCAATTGTGCGAGCGTGCGGCCGAGCCGGTCACCACAGGTCTAAATTTTGGGAAGCTGCGCGCCATTTTGTCGACTGGCTCGATACTTTCACCCCGCCAGCAGGATTGGGTCAGTCGATGCGTGAAGGCGCTTCCGGTGCAGTCCATATCGGGGGGGACCGACATCATCGGCTGCTTTGTGCTCGGCAACCCGGTACTCCCCGCGTACAGTGCAGAGCCACAATGCCGCAGTCTGGCATTGGATGTGCGGGCGGTGAATCAGGATGGATCGTCTGCAAAGGGTGTTGGCGAGCTGGTGTGTGCCAATCCTTTTCCGTCCCGTCCCGTGGGATTCCTCAAAGATCCTACTGGTTCTCGCTTTCATGAAGCGTACTTCAGCCAGCATTCGGGGCTCTGGACGCATGGCGACCTCGTAGAAATTACGCCACACGGTTCATTTCGTATGCACGGACGATCTGATGGGGTGCTCAACGTAAGGGGCATTCGCATCGGTCCAGCGGAGATTTACCGCATTCTGGAGCGCGTACCCGAGGTTGCTGAAGCGATGGTCGTGGAGCAGGACAGTCCCAGCGATGTCGGCGGGAGCCGCCTTGTACTGCTGGTGGTACTCAAGCATGGAATCACGTTGGACGACTCATTGCGTGCGACCATCCGGCGTGAACTGGCGCAGCAGGGCTCACCGGCTCACGTGCCGGCCGTTCTGCTTGCGGTGCCAGAGTTGCCAACTACCTGGAGCGGAAAAACATCGGAGCGCAGCGCACGTGATGTGCTCAACGCTCGCGAAGCAGTCAACGCCGAGGCACTGCGTAATCCTGCTAGCCTTGAGCCACTGCGCGATTTCCTGAGGGCGGGTTCTGAAAAACCCGCTACGACAGTTCCCGCCGTTACGGCACCAGCACCTGGTGGGATCGTCGATATCGGCGCGATGTGCGCACTGTGGAGCGACGTTCTGCAACAAGCTGGTCTATCTCCACAGGATAACTTCTTCGATCTTGGGGGTGATTCGCTCGCCGCACTTGGCCTGGTGGAAGCCGTGCGGACGCGTTTTGGTCATAGGGCGCCTATGGACGCAATCTTTGGTGCGCCAACCATCGAGGAGTTCACGAAGGTAGTGAATGGGCAGGTTCAAAGAACTTCACCTTTGCTCGTTCCTCTGAAATCTGGGGGGGGTAGATCCCCACTGTATATCGTGCATGGCTATGGAGGCTCCATCATGGAGCTTCGTCCGCTGATCCAGGCGCTCGATACCGACATTCCCGTGATTGGTATTCGCGCCAGCGGATTCGAACCAGGGGAGCCCATTTACGATCGTGTCGAAGATATGGCCGATGCCTACATCGCAGAACTCCGGAAGGCACAGCCGCGCGGCCCCTATCGCATCGGTGGCTACTCGGTGGGCGGTCTAGTGGCATCCGAGAT
>OCZT010007540.1_pt1 | contig 10658 bp, 10 predicted proteins | sample 1539031 | NCBI WGS metagenome assembly OCZT01 (sample SAMEA3539308, study PRJEB22396) | soil metagenome | biome: tundra; feature: field; material: soil | place: USA | collected 2010-05 | depth 0.15 m
GCGTCGTGAAGTTCGAGCACAAGAGCAAGTCGCGCTACAAGATCTCGGTCTATCCAGTCGAGGCCGCGACGTCGGCGGCGTAGCACTCGCTCGGCGACGGGCTGATCGCCGCCGCGGCGCGGAGGTTCGCATGGCCCTCTGGGACAAGCTGTCCACCGAGCTCCGCAGCGCAGGCAAGGCCGCTCGCGGAGCGATCGACGAAGGGAAACTCCGGCTCGAGCTGTTTCGTGTACGCCAGCTCGCCGACAAGGCCGCCCAGGCGCTCGGCTATGCCGTGCATCAGGCGCGCCAGAGTGGGAAAGAGCCGGCTCCGGACACCCTGCAGCGTCTCGAGGCGACTCTAACCGAGCACGAGGCCGAGGCGAAGCGGCTGGAGACTGAGCTCGCGTCCAATACCGCATCGCCTGCGCCGCGGGGGTAACACGAAGGCTCCTGAGAGATTCCTCGGGGGCCTTCTTCCGGGATCCGGCTTCCGGCTTACGGCTTTCGATACGCCGGCGGCTTCGTCTGGTACCGGTCCGTGAGTTCCTCCTGCCGCGTGCGCGCGGTGTTCTCCACGCCCCGCACGTACACGTGCTCGGCGACCGTGGCGAACTCGAACGGATCGCCACTCCACACCACCACGTCGGCCTCGCGGCCGACCTGCAGCGAGCCCACTCGGTCCGCGACGCCGAATACCTCGGCCGGCGCCAGCGTGACGCCGCGTAACGCGTCATCCCACTTCATGCCGTAAGCGACCGCATTGCCCGCCTCGTACCGCACGTTTCGGGCGTTGTAGTTGTCCTCGCCGAGACCGCCGCCATCTCCGACGATGATGACCGTCACTCCCGCTGCGCGGAGCAGGGCGAGGTTCTCCTGCCGGTGTCCGAGCGTGGCGAACGAGCCTGGGATGTTGTTCATCGCTCCGGCCAGGACCGGCACGTGCGCCGCGGCGATCTCCGTCGCCACTTCCCATGCTTCCGCGCCGCCCTCGATTACGAGCTTCAGCCCGAACTGCTTCGCGACGCCGAGCGCCGCGCGAATGTCGCTCGCACGATTCGCCGAGATGATGATCGGCATCGTGCCAGAGACCACCGGCGCGAGCGCCTCGAGATCCTCGCGCGATGCCGCGAGCACGCGGATGGTGCCGTTATCGTAAGCGGCCTTTCGCAGGCCGTACACCTTCGCGTCCGAGAGGGCTTCCCGAAGGTGCGCGAGCGCCTCACCGCGCGCTTCGGCGCCTTCACCGAGCTCCGCGACCATAGCAACCGGCGCCTTTACGAGCATCGCGGCCACCGACTCGCCATTGAGGTCCACGACCGCCGCGCGCCCGCCGATCAGGTTGCCGCGTGAGGGGGCGACCAGGACCGTGGTGATGCCATCCTTTCGCGTTGGCGGAATGAATGTCGAGGCGGGGTTCATTCCTTCCCAGGCGTTGAACGAGGCGGACAGCCCCTTCTCGCCCTTGGCACGCGAGTCATTGTAACCGCCGCTGCCGGGATTCCCCTCGGCGAGGCCGAGCGTGGTAGCGGCGTTGAACAGGCCCGGCGTGACCCACTTTCCGGTGGCGTCTATGCGGGTCGCGCCGGCTGGAATCGTGACGTTCGTGCCGACCGCGGCCACCTTGCCGTTCGTGATCAACACCGTGCCGTGTTCGATCTTCGGTCCACTCACCGGATGCACCGTTCCTCCGGTGATGGCGATCGATTGCGCGCCGGCCGCGGCCGCGCAAAGGAGCGCCGCAGTCGCTCCGTGAGCGGCCGCCCGGGAAATCGCGATGGCGCGCATCAGCGTGACCCTCCGTTGTTGACCGGCACGAAACCGAGCTCGAAGTCCGTGCGCCATTGCTGGCGCGGATCGGAACGGTCGAAGAGCATCGCGCCGTCGACCCACACCTTTTCGGCGCGCGTGTATACGGAGAACGGATTCCCCGACCAGAGCACGACATCTGCGTTCTTGCCGACCACGAGCGAACCGATCTTGTCCTCGAGGCCGATTGCCCACGCCGGGTTGATCGTCATCCACCTGATCGCGTCCTCCTCGGTGATGTTGATCCCGGCCGCGTGCCCGGCGGCCATCGCCTTGGCCGCTTCCTGGTTGAGGCGCTGTGATCCGGACGGGTCGTCGGAGTGCATTATCGTGATGCCGCCGGCCGCGTGGACGATCGCCATGTTCGCGCGGACGCCGTCCATCATCTCCATCTTCATGCCGCCCCAGTCGGCCCACATCGAGGCTGCGATCCCCTCCTTCGCGAGCACGTCGGCGATCTTGTACGCCTCGATCGCGTGGTGGAACGAGCGGATCTTGTAGCCGAACTCCTTCGAGACGTCGATCAGTTGCAGCATCTCGTCGGCCATGTAGCAGTGCTGGTGCACGAGGATGTTGCCACGCAGGGCCTCGGCGAGCGTCTCGAGGTTGAGATCGCGCGTCGGCGGATCGCCCGCCTTGTCTGCGAGCCATTTGTCCCACTTGCGCCGGTACGCTTCGGCCTGGATCCATGCGGCGCGGTATCCCGCGACGTCACCCATGCGCGTCTGAGGTCCGCGCGCTGAATAGACGCGCATCGGATTCTCGCCGCAGGCCATCTTGAGACCGTACTTGGCGCCCGGAAACTTCATTCCCTGCACGCTCGGACTGGGCACCATCTTGAGGATCACACTGCGACCGCCGAACAGGTTGCCAGATCCCGGCAGCACCTGGATCGTCGTGACACCGCCGGCGAGATCGCGCGGAAACTGCGGATCCTGCGGCCATACGGAGTGTTCGACCCACACGTATCCGGTGACCGGATTCACGAGTTCGTTGGCGTCCTCGCGCGACCAGACGCTCGGTGCGGCGTTCGCGCCCAAGTGTGAGTGGTCGTCGATGATGCCGGGCGTGACGTACTTCCCGGTACCGTCTATGACCACGGCGCCCGCCGGGGCGGCCACCGTTGCGCCCACGGAAACGACCTTGCCGTCCTGCATGAGGATCGCGCCGTTCCGGATGAGAGGGCCGGCGGCCGTGAAGATGTTCACGTTGCGAATCACCGTTGGCGGTGACGAATACGGCTTGTACGTGCTCGGGAAGGGGTCGGCGTTCGGTACGCTAAGCGCGCCCGGGCCGGGGCCCGTTTGCGCGGCTACGGGAAGCGCCGCAAACAGCAGCGTGGAGAACAGTGCACGTGTGCGCATGCCTTCCTGCTCCTCGGTGGACGGGAGAAGATGTCGAGTGGACTCAGGGCGAAGCTACCCCTCGCGAACGCGTGGGGCCAGTCGTTCAGCGACCAAGCGTGCTGCGGCAGTGCGCGACGTCGTTCGTGCAGAGGGCGTCGACTTGCAGCGCCGCGAGGCGCAGCATCATCGCCGGGTCGTTCACGGTCCACGCCACCACGCGCCCGCCGCGCGCGTGAACGGCCGCTACCAGCGCGCGGTCGATCAGCTCGGCGGCCTGCCAGAGGTCGCGGGCGTCGACGCTCGCCATCGAGTCCGTGGGAACGATGTGGTAGCTCGCTTCCAGCACGCCCCGGGCGAGTGCCGGCGCGAACCGGCGCGCTTCGGCGACATGGCGATGATCGAATGAGTGGACCGCCGCGGCCGTTCCTCGACGCTCGAGCAGTCCCACCGCCGCGCTCGCCGTTTCCGGACCCTTCAACTCGCAGTACACCCTCACGCGGTCTCCGACGGTATCGATGACCTGCGCCAGGGTCGGTATAGGCTCCCCGTCCACGCGAAACGCGGCGAGCTGCTCGACCGTCAAGGACCTGATGTCGCGATGGGCCAAGTCCGGACTGGGCGCGTCATGCGGCATCGCGTCGTGATGCACCATCAGGACGCCATCGGCGCTCAGGTGAACGTCCAGCTCGACCGCGTCGGCTCCGAGCTCTACCGCCCGTGAAAACGCCACCAGCGTGTTCTCGGGGCGCTCAACGGAGGCGCCGCGATGGGCGATGATCTCGATCGGCGTCATGGCGGTTCCACTGATGTACGGGGATTCGAACGGGACTTCGAACTGAGCCTGAAACGGGGTATGGATGCGGTTCCCAAGGGCTCGGCGGATCCGCAAGCCGCGGGCCTCTATCACCCAAGTTAACATCCGGGTGTGACCGGAGTCTCAATTGGTGAACCAATGGATGCCGCGGCCGGGGTGGACGACGGGGCGTTGGATCTCGCGCTCATCGAACGGTGGAAGGATGGTGACCAGCGCGCGGCTGCCGAGCTCGTTAAGCGGCATGCACAAGCACTGGCGCGGTTCGCCGCGAGTTCGGGCGAACGCGAAGTGTTGGACGAGCTGGTGCAGGACACGTTCGTTCGGGCGTTCGACTCGATCGAGACGTTTCGCGGGGAGAGCTCTCTTCGGACGTGGCTGTTCACGATCCTCAGGCGGCTCATGCTCGACCGCAAGCGCGCGGAGAAACGGCGCCGTAATCAGGTGGAGCTGGACGAAGGACACGCCGTGCAGTCGTACGATGCGCTCGACGTGCTCGTGGCCGATGAGACGGCGGTGCGGATTCGCAAGGCGATCGAGCTTCTGTCGCCGCTGCAAAAGGAAGTGTTCGTCCTCCGCGTGACGGAGGGGATGGCATATGGAGAGATCGCGAAGCTGGTCGGCAGCACCGAGGGCGCGTGCCGCGTGCACTACCACAACGCGATGCGATCCGTAAAGGAGTTTCTCAACCATGAATGACTGCCCGAATGGACACATGCGGGATCTTCTCCCGGGATACGTGCACGGCACGCTGTCAGCGGCGGACCGTGCGGCGGTGGCCTCGCATCTCGAGGCGTGCGCGGACTGCGCGCCGGAAGTCGGGTTGATCGCGACCGCGTCGCGGGCGTTGTCCGCTCCGGCCATAGACGTCGAGCGGATCGTGAAGGCGCTGCCGTCCGCGCCCCGCCACTCGAGGCGCGGGTGGTTCGCCGGTGGTGCCTGGCGCGCGGCTGCCGCGATCGGGCTGATCGCCTTGGGCGCCTACTCCGTGGTCGCCGTGCGCGCGCGGTTCAACGCGGCGACACGTCAGACCGCCGCGGCCTCCGCGCCCGCAACGGGCACGACGGTCGCGGCGGCCTCACCCCGGGCGGTGCCGGCCGTCGACTCCCCGGCCAGTGCGCTCTCGCCGGCGGCCACTCCTGGAACCCGCGCGCAGGGCATCAGTTTCGGCGGCGGACTCTCCGACCTCACCGATGCACAGCTCGACACGCTGCTCGGCGAACTGGACGCGCTCGACTCGCTGCCGAGCGCCGAACCGGAATCACATCTCACACCCATCGTGCCAATGGCCGACGGAGGTCACAATGCGCGCTAGACTGATGACGCTTTGCCTGTTTGCCTGCGCGGCGAGCCTCGCCGCCCAGGGGCGGGGTGCTGGCCCGCAGCAGGCGCCACCGCGCCGCCCGATGGCCGGCGATTCCGTTCGCCCGAATCGTGCGAACCTCGAGCAGCAGGTGCGCGAGCGCATCGCGAAGGTCACCAAGGAGCAGCTCGGCCTCACGGACCAGCAGATGGCATTGCTGCAGGCCACGAACAAGAAATACGACGATCAGCGCCGCCTCATCGTCGATCAGGAGCGCGACGTCCGGATGTCGTTGCGCGACGAGATGCTCCGTCCCGATTCCGCTCGGCAGGGACAGGTGGCGGACCTGCTCGACCGCGTCACCAAGACGCAGCGGCAGCGGGTGGATATCCAGGAACAGGAACAGAAGGAGCTCGCGGGATTCCTCACGCCGCTGCAGCGAGCGAGGTACTTCGGGCTCGAGCAGCAGATTCGTCAGCGCGTGAACCAGCTTCGCCAGGCGCGGATGCGTCAGGGACAGATGCCGATGGGACGGGGCGGGCGCATGGGACGCGGGCAGCCAATGCCGATGAAGCAGCCCGGGCAGGGGCGCGGCCGTGGCGTCCAGCCGCCGCCGAATCCGTGATCCGGGCCGTCTAGAACCGGTAGCTCAACGACACGAACGACTGCAGGGTGTGGTCGTTCGTGCCGTTTTCGCGGTAGGTCGAGAGCATCATATAGACGGACCGGCCGACGCCGAAGTCGACGTCGATTCCCGTCCAGCTGATGTGCGTGGCAGACGTCGCGTCGAGCGGGCGCGAGGAGTCACGCGTCCCCGCGCTGCCCTCGATGCGGATCACGCCCCACGGATTCATCTCGAGCGACACCGACTGCAGGCGCCCATCCGCGAGCGTGCCGGTGAATGTCGTCGCGCGGACGTGCGCGGCCAGCTGGAGCGGCGTCAGCCGGACGAGACTCACCGAGGCGGTGTTGGACTGGGAGTTGCCGGCGGGCCCTCCGGCGCTCAGGCGAATGTCTCCGATCGCGCGGATGTGGCCGAGCAGATACAGCGAAGCCCCACCCCATTCGCCTTCGCGGAAGCTGTCGTCGAAGGTGATCTCCGGGTTCACATCCGAACGCGCCGAAACCCCACCGCGTGTAGTTGAAGTCCATCGACGCCCCGTCGAGAAGCCCGACCGTCGGCAGCGCGGTGGCGAACTGCCGACGGACCGAGAGCCGGAACGGCGATCCCACCGCATTGTAGATGAGCGCGGCTTGATAGACTCGCGTGACGTTGGCGCCGGCGGCGGAGAGCGCGGACGAGGTCGACATTGCGCGCTGTGCGCGAGCGTCAACCGCGAGCCCGATCGGTGAGCCGCCCAGGTGCTGTCCGTCGAGGCGCAAGTCGAGCGCCGGCTGCAGCAACGCGCCCCCCATGCCCGCGTCGAACATGAGATAGCGAAGGCCGATGCGGCCACGCAGCAGTGATGGTGAGGTTTTCGGTGCCGGCGGACGCGGCGGCGGCGGCCGGTGCATTCACCAGCTCGAAGATCTGTTGCGGAGCGCCGCAGCCCGGACAGAACGTCGAGCCTCGCGGGACGGCGGCGCCACAGCGCGCGCACGGCGCCGTGATGGTGTCGGCCGCGAATGTCAGTTATTACACAGCAGCGCCCGAAAAGATTCCGCTCCGAATTCCTCGAATGCCGATTTCGAGTTACATTCACGTAACACGGGCCGGGATGGCGGAACTGGCAGACGCAACGGACTCAAAATCCGTCGGGGCGCAAGCCCCATGTGGGTTCGATTCCCACTCTCGGCATGCGTCAATTGTGACGGGGATCATTGCACTTCGAGTCAGGCGACATTAGGATGGCCTCGGGTCCTGGTCGCCGACGGACGGCCGCATTGGCGTTCCTCCCGTCCCCCTGAGACCTCTGCATGACGCACCGTGCTCTCCGTTTCGCTCTCGCGGCGGTCGTACTGTCGACTGCCGCATGCGCCGACAAGGCGTCGACGCCTCTCGCTCCCGCCAGCGGGAGTGCTCTCGCACCACCACTCTCGTTCTCCTACGACGGATCGAACCGCCCGAACGGTCTTGACCAGGCGGTGATCCAGATCATGCCCATCAAGTCTGGCGCGGCCCAAAACGAGTCCGGGTTCGCGAGCCGCCAGCAAAACAGGTCCAGCGGCACGGGCATCTATTACCATGGCGGTCCGGTGCTGCAGGCAGGCACGAAGGTCGCCGCGGTGTACTGGGCCAGCAGCCCGATCTACAACGGCGGGCCGGCGCCGGGATCGTTCGGCACGACGGTATCGTCCGACGGGTCGCTCATCGGATTCTTCCTCAGCCACCTCGGCGGCTCGTCTTACTACAACATCAACAGCAGCTACACCGACGGAGCTGGTCACGCGATCGTGAACTCGGTGACGTACACGCAGTACTGGGCGAACAACTCGAACGTGCCGGCAAACGGCGCCAACGTGACCGACGCGCAGATCGTCGCCATGCTGCAGTCGGGATTCAGCTCCGGCGCCCTGTCGTACGATGCGAGCACGCTCTACCACGTGTTCACCGCCGGAAAGGTGAACCTCGGCGGCGGGTTCGGCACGCAGTACTGCGCGTACCACGCCTACGCCACGGTGACGATCGGTACTGCGTCGAAGACGGTGCTCTACTCCGCGATGCCGTACGACTATGCGTACCCGTCGGCCTGCACGAACGGTACGGCTTCGCCGAACGGCGACCCCGCCGCCGATGCCGAGGTGAACGTGCTCGCCCACGAGACTGAAGAGACCACCACGGACATGTTCGGCAGCGCGTGGTTCGACAACCGCGGCTACGAGAACGCCGACAAGTGCGCCTGGGTTTGGGGTTCGACGCAGAAGGCGAGCAACGGTGGCGTCTTTAACATCAGTCTCAGCGGCAAGAACTTCCTCGTGCAGGAGAACTGGGTGAACTCCGGCTCCGGCGGCTGCCTGCAGCACTGGCCGTGAGTATTGAGCCTGTCGCCGCGGGCATCGCCGGGATCCTTCTCCCGGTAATGCTCGCGGCCCAGGCCGGCACCACGCGCGGTCTCGAGCCCCGTCAGTCGCGCCGCTGTGTGCCGGTGCCGGTGGAACGGTCAGCAACCGTCACCTTCGGACGCGTAGGCGGAAATATCCGCCCGCGCTCCTTCGCGATCTACGCCGACGGGCGAATAACCGTCGCTTCCGCCGACTCCACCCGCGATTCCATCGCCGTGATCTCAGTCGCGGCGGTCGCCGCGCTTGCGCGGCTGGCTCGGAGCGGCGGATTCTGGGAACTGCGCCCCCCGACCATCCGGAGACCATCCCGAAACCCGGACGCCGCGCGTGAGTTCGTCGAGGTGACGCTGACCTGCGGCCGAAAGCGGGCCGAATACGTTGCGGGCGCCGAGCCCGCGGTGTTCAGCGAGTTTCTCGCGCTGCTGGCCGCCGTCGCCCGCGCGCCGTAGCCAAGCGCTCCATCCGCGCGCCCTGGCGGCGTGCGTCGGTCACTGTGGCCGCGCGATCGCCGCCCTCAACGCCGCCAAGGCCGGTGGTGACCCGGTGAACAGGTTCTCCGGATACGACCGGTTGCGCGCCATCGCGGCGTAGATCGCCGCCTGCTCGTACTTGTTCAGCCCCAACCCCGCGAGGTACTGCAGGCGCAGGTTGTTGTCGAGATTGAGCTGCGCGTCCGCGAGCCAATCCTTCAGCTGTGGCGACTGCGCAGTGTACGTCCCGAGCAGGTCGATCGCGGAGTTGATGCCGATCTCGCGCAGCGACTGCGCGACGAGCGCGAATTGCGGGCTCTCGAGCCGCGCCGTCATCGAGTCTACGTCGATCTTCGACGACGCGTCGGCCTGGCCCATGAGCACGACGTCATAGCCCGCGCCATTGTAGTTGTTCGCCCAGACGATTCCGCCCGGGAACGCCTTGAGGAAGGTCGCGACTTCGCTCTTCACCGCCGGCGTCCCACTCTCGTACAGCTGCACGAAGACCGTGACGACGCCGCCCGGATTCAGGTGCGACTTCGCGAGTTCCCAGAACTCCTCGGTATAGAGGTTCGCCGCACCCTTCACCCACGGGTCGAACGGATCCGACGTAATGGCGTCGAACTTCTCTGTGGTCGTCCCGAGGAAGTGGCGCGCGTCGTCGATCTGGATGTGCACCTTCGGGTTCTTCACGACGTTGTAGTTGAACTCGCCGAAGTACTTCGAAGCGACCTCCGGCACGAGTGGCTCGATCTCCGCGATGGTCACGCGCTCCACGAGCGGACTGATGCTCACGGCTCCCGCCGTCACGCCGGCCCCGCATCCGATCACGAGCACCGAGCGCGGATGCTGCGGCACCAGCGTGGTGAAGTGGCCGAGCATGCGCTGCAACCGCATGTCCTGCGGCTCGCTCGAGGCCTGGACCTTCCCGGCGTTGTGGTAGTTCACGACGCCGTTCGTCAGCACCGAGACAGCCGGCGACGAGTTCATCCCCTCGCCGACGTACACGAAGTCACCGTGATTGTAGAAGCGCGGAGAGCTGAAGCGGCCGTATGCGACGAGCAGCGCGGGAACCGGCGCGACGCTCCACGCGAATACCAGCGCAACCAACGCTGTCGCCACCGCCCACGCGCCGCTCTTCGCGGCAAACGTCGCCTTGCGCCCTGACGCCGTAAACACCGGCACCAGCATGAGCGCCGCGCCGACCGCCGACAGCACGATCAGGATCCGCTGCGACTGCTGCGTGCCTACCCAGGCGATGCTGACGAGACTCATGAAGAGCGCACCGACGATCGCGCCGACCGTGTTCGAGGCGTACACGCGGCCGACCATCCGGCCCGCGTCCTGGCCCGGCGACGCGACCGACGCGAGCGCGAGCGGGAAGCTGGCACCCCACAGGCACGCGGCGGGGAGGATCGCCCATGCGCACCGCACGAAGTCGATCTGGAACTGGAACCACGGACGCGAAGTCAGCTCCGGGTTCGTCGGCCAGTACGGCAGCTCCGAAGTGACCTGCCATGCCGTCCACGCGATGGCCGCCATCAACAGGAGTTGCACGAGACCCAACGCGAGCCGGGGACGCGCGAGCTGGCGCGCCGCATACGAACCGGCGCTGCTGCCGAGCCCGATTCCGATGAGGAACACGGCGAGGATAATCGAGAACGTATACGTGGTTCCGCCCAGCAGCAGCGTGAAGAGGCGGGTCCATACGACCTCTGCGCCGAGCGCCGTCATCCCCGAAATCGCGATGGCCGCGTACACGAGGCTGGTGCCGGCCGGCGCTTCGATGCTCTCCGGTTGCGTCTCGGCCTCGCTGGCGCTCCGCGGAGTGACGCGCGACAGGGAGAAAGCGATCGACGCGACCAGAATGTTGAGCGCCACGGCGACGAACGTCGCCGTCTGCACGTTGTACACGCGCAGCAGGTAGAACCCGGTCA
>OCZT010007541.1_pt1 | contig 10658 bp, 12 predicted proteins | sample 1539031 | NCBI WGS metagenome assembly OCZT01 (sample SAMEA3539308, study PRJEB22396) | soil metagenome | biome: tundra; feature: field; material: soil | place: USA | collected 2010-05 | depth 0.15 m
GTCTTTCCGCGCGCCACCTCTTGAAACTCGAGCGCCAGATCGTCGCTCCCGAAGCTGCAACTCGCGTACACTGCTCCATCCCACGGATCGGTAAACGAGAAATTTCCCGCGCGCCCGCCCTCATCCTCAAAAAACTGCTCCAGGTTCTCGAGCTCCGATTCATCGAGTAAATCCAGCCGGATCACCCACTGCATCAGCGGCGTGCCATATCCGGGAAAGCGCTGCTCGCTCCCGTCGAGAAACCGCAGCACCTGCGTCGAAAACCGCCGCGACCGGTCGGACCCGTACTGCGCCACCGCCCCCGTTTTAAGCGCCGGAAAGTTTGCCACCCTAAACCCCCCGTATCACGTCGTTCAACGTCGACGTTTCCAACATCGCCTTCCGCACCGCTGCCGCAATGTCGTTGCTTCTGTCGAGAAAGGACTGGCTGTCCATCGCCTGCACCTGCACCGTGATCGGCTGCTGCGCCGAAGCCGCCGTCGTCTGTCGCGGTTGTCCGCCCTCGCCGTAATCGACGCCCGATGCGCCCCCCGCTGCGGACCCCGTAAAGCCCGCCGTCAAATGCACCGGCAGCGGTTGGATATAAGGAGTAACCGCCGTCGTCTGGCTGCCTCCTCCGCCTCCAAATAAACTCACCAACCCGGAAATCAGCGGACTCAGCCCCGATCCCAACCCCAATACATCCAGCAGCGTATTCCCCACCGACCCTGCTGTCGACGACCCGCTGCCCTTCGCACTCGTGTTCGCCCCCAGCGCGCTAGTGTTCGCCTCGATGCTCTGCATCTGCGACTGATTGATCGTCTGCAACTCCTGCAATTGCGTCGTGATGGTCGTCAAGTGATCGGTCAGCACACTCGTATTCGCCGCGCTTCCGCCGACCGGTACATTCGTCGACAGCACCTGCCCGACGTTCCCGCTCGATCCTCCCAGCAGCGCCGAAACTTCCGTAGATGGATTCTTAGCCATAATGTTTTTCAGTCCTGTGCGCGCGTCCGTGTGGCGCGAGCTTCAGCTTCGAGCGTCGGCTTCAGCCGGCGTCTCTCACCGCGACACCTCCGCCTCGGCCCGCCATTCCCCCTCGAGAATCAAAAACGCATCCGCCTCTTTCGCCGGCATCTCCAGCAGCGACCCTCCGCCCGCGAATTTCCACCCGAAAAACTTCTCCAGCAATTCGACACTCGCCGGCGTCACCAGCGATTTCGGACACTCCTCCGACGACACCCGCCCACGCACCCACACCAGCTTCTTCGGCCCGCGTTTTTCCGCCGCCAGAAATCCGCACCGCCGCCTCACATCCAGCCCCTGCCGTCTGCATTGGTCGCATTTCCATCCGGCTTGGCTCGTCCGATAGAAATGGAATGCGACCATCAGTTTTTTCGTTCGTCCTCGGTCATCCCGCACTCCGATTTGATGCGCCCCAGTATCTCTATCGCCAGTTCCATCGGCCCCCGATCGACCAATGTTTCCGGCGTCGCCGCCGCGCCGTCGATTTGCAACCCCTCCACCGTGACCAGTCCCCACTCCAGGTACGCCCGGTCGATCTCCGCCGCCAGCACCGTAGCCTCCAGCGTCTCCCTCGCGTCACTCCCCGCTTCCAGGTATTCCATCTTCCGCCCGATTTCCCGAATGCGTCGCGCCAGCTCGATCCGCCGCCCGAACGATACCCGCACGATCTCGTACCGGACCCCGTCCGTCGTTTCCGAGTCGAACCACACCCGGCTCTCCCACTCTTTACCCGAATGCAATGTACAGTTCGTCATTCACCGTTCCTTGCGCCCTGTCGTTTTGGAATTTCCATTGCAGCCTCGTCTCGGAATCGTCGAACTCCGGCACACTCGGCACCATTGCCGGCATGTACGCGCCGCATACCTGCCCCGCCTGTTCTCCCAACTGCAACATCACGCTGATGGGCGACCGTTGCCGCGCCGCCTGGTACAACCCCTGCGTCTGCGCATCCGCCAGTTCGAACAAACTGAAATTCAGCGTCACCGACCGTTGCGCCGCCGCAATGCATCGCGCATAGTCGCTGCCGAACTCCCTCACCCGCGGTTCGATATTATTTTCGAGCGTCAGTTCTGCCGCCGTAATCGTCAGGAACTGCGCCGGCGTCACGCCCATCCATACCTCGCCCAGATGCCCCGGAACAATCGTGTAGTCGAAATTCGCCGCCGTCGGCTCCGCCGGAAACTGCGTCAACCCGCCCTCGCCGCTCTCAAAGCTCGCGCTATCCACCAGGTCGCGCGCCAGCCCCGAAAAATCGAACTCTTGAAAATCGCCGTTGACCTTGATCTGCATCTTGTCCATCGCCGCGCCTTCGATGATCCTCTGCACCGCCGTCGACGGGTCCCAGTAATCGAAAATGCTCGCGCTCGGCAAACTCTCCGCCAGCGAATAATTGATCGTCGGCCCCATTGCCGATCCGTTCACCGGCGTCAGATTAAATGCCGCGTTGATGAACAGCGTCGTCGTATTCAGGATCGCCGTCACGAACCGTATCTCTCCCGAAAACGTCACCGCCTGCCCGGCCGACAATCCGTGCGCCGCCGTAAACGCAATCTCGGTTCCGCCCGTCACTGACGCAACCGTTCCGCCCGCCCAGATCACCGGCGTCCCACCCATCGCGCATTGAAATAAGGGCCCGTAAGGCGGCGCCGCCGACGTGTTCGACCATTCCGTCAGCAGCGTATCCACCTCGAACGTGGTTATTTCGCGAAGCCGGTTCGGCATCCCGACAAACGTCCGGCTCCCCGTCTTGTCCTTGCGCGACGTCTGCTCCGGAACCTGCTTCGTCTTCAGCTTCAGCGCCGGAATCCGATCCGCTCCCGTAATTACCGGAATCACCCCGTACGCAGACTCAAGAGCACAATAAATCCGCTCATTATTAGAAGATATGTAACACGACATAATTTTTGACTCCTGACTCCTGACTCCTGACTCCTGGCTCCTGGCTCCTGGCTGCTGGCTCCTTCTTCACGCCGACATGTCCACTTCGAACGTCACCTTCGCCACCTGCAGAAAGTTTTTTCCTCCCTGCTTCACCGGATCGAACGTCACTTCATAGCCCCCGGTGTAAAACGCCCCCTGCCCCCAACTCCCGCGATTCGCATCGAGTATCTGTGTCACCGCGTCCACGTACAGCCGCAGTTGATCTTCCAGCCCCTCGATCCGGTCCTGCGACATCCGTACCTCCGCCACCGTCCGGATCTTCCCTGAAAACGTCCGGAATTTTTCCGTCAGCAGGTTTCTCACCCGGTCTGAATAAACCTGGATCAGCGGATACTTCACCACGCTCGCCCGCTCCCAGATTTCGATCGCCATATTCTGCGTCACCACGTAAGCCGCCGGAATCGGCGCCAGATCGATCCCGGAATCAAGCGCCGCCGTAGCCACCGCGGTATTAATCGCGGTTGGCCCTGTCGGATCGACCTCGGTATCGATTTCCCCCTGGACATCCGTATCCGTATCCAGCAGAAACCCCGCGAATATTCCCGTCACCACGCTCGCAGTCTGCGCCATCGCTATCCTCTCCTCAGCGTCGTCCCGCCCGTGACATACAGGTCCGGCGATTGCCCGGTCCCCACCGCCACGCCCGCCACCAGCCCCGTCGACGCCTCGGTGAACGTTTGCCCGATTGCGGCCGGCGTGGAATTCTGCAACGTCGTTGTGCAGTCCGTCAGGCCGATGTAGACGTTGAACCCCGTTGCCACCGCCGGAACCGGCACCCCGTTCGTCACCGTCAGCACACTCGCCAGCGGCGCCTCATACGCCGTCGCCTTGCTCGGATTCCCCTCCGCTCCCGTCGACGACACCCAGGTGATCTGCACGTAGTAAACCGTAGCCGGCAGCAACCCCGGCGCCACACCCAACACCGGCGTCCCGGCCTGCGGAATCGGAGTGGTCACCAGGCCAATCCCATACTGCGTCGTCAAGTCCTGCGCCCCGCGCGCCAGCAAAGTGTATTCGTTCCACTTCGCCAGATACCGGTCGTTCAGTTGATTGTTGTACGCGTCCCGGTAAACAATCGCCAGCGTGTAAAGAGCGTGCCAGCGTTTCAGTTGCCGCGTCACCACCACGTCCGACACTCCCAGCGACCTCCGCATCACGTCGCTGCCCAACGCGATGCTGGTGTGACTCATCAGAATATTCAGCACAATCTCGCTGATCTCTTCCGTCGCCAGTTTCAGTTTCGCGTCCAGGTTGATCGTCTCTTCGTTGGACACATCGAGAATCCCCGACTCGTATACCCGCAGATCTTCCGTAGTGTTCGGACACCCATCCGTCAACAGCATCGAATCCCCCTAACGTCCATAGATCGTCCGCACCCCCCTCCTACTGCCGGGATCCAACAGAACCCCGACAGTCGTGGAGGGGATACGATTTCTAGAGCGACGCGCCCCTACGAGCTGACCTGTACCCCGAATGCGTTCCGCAGCACCCCGACCCCGTACAGCACGTCTACGGTGAACTGCTGCGCCAGCGTGTTCGGCTGATAACTCATCGTGACGCGCATGCCGAAGTTCCCCAGCTCCGCGTACTCGGCGATCGCACCCGTCCCCGGCAGCGGCTGCGGCAGCCGGCGCACCACCAGGCCCAGAGCGTTCTTCGTGAACGCCAGATTGTGCGTCGTCACCGGACTCGATCCGGTCTGCGGTACGAACTGCGACCGGAAAATGTAGAAGTCCTTCATCTTGCCCACCGAGCCATCCACGATCGCGCGCAGCCCCGCCTCGCCCGCCGTGTTGAACTCGCTGAACCTCGGAATCTGCCGCAACGCCGAATAGGTCGCCGGATTCACCACCAGGTACTTCGATGCGCTCGCCGGAACCATCGCCGAAAACAGCGCCGTCTCCGCCGAATCCACCACCGCCTCGGTAATCGTCGTGCCGCCCGTGCCCACCGCCGCATTGGCCGTGAACTGCGACCATGTCGATAGCAGCGTGCTCTCGATGCTCGCCGCGATCGCCACCACCGCCGGCTGCATGTACAGCTTCAGTAGGTCCGGCACCGCCAGGATCTTCGTCACATCCGGAATCTGAAAGGTTGCTTCCGCATGCGTATTCAGCACGATCTGCGCATTGCCGATCGACGGATTCTGCAACTGCACCGTATTGCCCTCGGCGATGTTGTTCGCCACCAGCACCGGAGGAATCGGAACGTTCACCGTGTCGCCCGCTCGCGCCAGCGTCGGTTCATAATCGCGATTCACCAGGTTCCCCATGACAAGGTTCCCCATCAACGCCGGCAACGCATCCGCGGCCACCAGCTTCACAATCGCAGTCGCTACATTTGCTGAAGTAATAATTCCCATCTTTTCTCCTCTTTAAATCTCCGAACTCTCACAGTCCCCGCAGCGTCTGCGACGCCACTCTCGCGATCTCCTGCCTCACTCGCTCTTTATCCTCCGCGCTCATCCCCGGCCGGATCATGTCGAGATCGATTCCGCCAGACCCTCCCGGGCCTCCTCCGCGCTGTCCCGCACTCGCCCCGCTGCCCCCCGACATCCTCGCCGGCAGCAGTTCCGGATTCTCGTTCACGAACTGCGTCAGGTACTCGCGGATGTCCGCCCCGCCTTGCGCCATCAGCCTTCCGTCTTCGCTCCGGTAAACGTCGTCCTTCACCGCCCTGTACGCCAGATCCACCTTGGCGACGCCCAACCTCTGCAACTCCGCTTTAATGGCCGAACTCCGGTCCGCCGCCTCCGCCGCCGTCCGCGCCTTCTGGTTCTCCGTCACCAGCTCATTCACTCTCTGCTCCAAACTCTCCCGGCGCTTCCGTTCCTCCGCCAGCTCCCCTTGACTGCCGATGAACTCCTGCATCACCGACTGCACAATCGCCCGAATATCGTTCTCTCCCTCACCCATCCCGATTAGCTCCTCTTCCCCGTCTTGTGGCGCGAGCTTCAGCTTGCAACGCAGGCTTCAGCCGGCGTTTTCAATCTCCCCCACAATCCGATCCTTCACATCCTGCCTGCTGTCCGACAAATATTTCAGCGCCAGCTTCTTGAAAATCTCTTTCTTCAACGTCGGCGAATCCACGCCCAGCTTCAGCAGCGCCTGCGCGTCGCTCAGTTCCGTCCCAAAATCCGTAATGTCGAACTCGTCCATCCCCGTCACGCTGATCTCGATCCCGTCCTCGCGCGCCGCCTCGATCGACGTCAGCACCCTTCGGACCAGGTCCTTCATCGCGTCCCCGTACGCCCGCAGCACTTCCTGCGTGATCGAAAAATCCAGTTGCTTGCTGATCCCCGATTGCATCCCACCCGCGTTCAGCGACCCTCCCGCCTGCGCCAGGTAACAAACCCGGTAAATCTCTTCCTGCAACCGCGTCAGATTGTCCTGCGCAATCTGAAAAACTTTCCCCTCCGGCTCCGTCCATCCGAACTTGTCTTCCGGCGCCAGTTGGATGTAGTAGCTCTCGCCCACCATCTGGCTCCAGTCGCGATCGGAGTAAACCACCGGCATCGCGAACAACCCCATCGTAAGAGCCCAGCTCAGCGCGTTCGATTTGTTGAAATGCTCAAGTTGAAGTAAACCCGCCCGGTTAAGCATCCACATACCTTCGGGAATGCGCAAATCGAACAGTGGAACTTTATTCAACTTGGCCAGCGCATGCGTCCCTTCATCTACTAGCCGCACCGCATCGTCCACCTGCGAGTAAATCCGGAACGTCTGCTTGTCGTAATACGACCACCGCGTCTCCGTCCGCCACTCGACGTCCTCCACGCGGTCTTTCCTGATCAGCTTCTGCCGGATCACAACCCAGTCGAAGTTCCCCTGCTCGTCGAGGTTCCAATTGATAACGTCCTCGGCCGAATACGCCACCAGGTAAGCCCGCGACGCCCCCGTAGCGTCCTCTTCCGCCCTCGTTCCCGCCTTTTCCGAAGTCCGCGGAAAATCCACCAGCACATAGCTCGACCCCGTAATCAGACTCTCCACAAACTGAGCTCGGAAAAAGTCGCCCAACCCCGTGCCCTTCAGATCCACCTCATCCATCAATGCCGCGAAGAACTCTTTACCTCTCCCATTCGTCCCCTCGAACGTCACCACCGGTTCCCGCCGGAACAGCGTCGCCGAATACCAGTCCACAATCGACCCGATATAGTTCTCGTAAAACACCCTGCCCAGCCGTTCGGTGTAAACATCGCCCGGCTCCCTCTGCCGGGGCAAAAGATACTCCTGCGCATGCAACTTCAGCCGCTCCCCGCCAATGTAGAGGTCCCGATACCGCCTCCAGACATGCTTCAGCGCCAAATACTCCGGATGCTCCCGATCAATATCAATCATTCGTCTTCTCCTGGCTCCTGGCTACTTCAGAACAGCCTCGAACCTTTCTCTCCCACCGTCCCCCGCCCCCCGCACTCCTGCCAAACCAAATACCCCAGCGCGTCCGATAGATGCGTCCTCTTCGGATCCTTGTCCTTGTCCACCACCCCGCTGCCTTCCTTGTAGAGCACTTGCTCGAAATCCCGAATCAGTTCCGTGCACCTTGGATGAACCTGCAATAGCCTCTCGCCATTCGCCGCCGCCAGCTTCGCGTTCATCAGTTGGACCCGCTCCCTCACCACCGGATTCGACATCGGAATCCGAAACTCCACTTGCCCGTAGTTCTTTAGCGCGTCCCTCAAAATCGCCAGGTCCGACTTCCCCGTCGTCTGCATCCGGGCCCCCGTCGCGTCCGCATAAACAACCAACCCTCCGGCATGCGACTCAAACCGCGCCAAAAACTCCGAGCACGCGTCATACGTGCTCGCCCTGCTCAGCACAATCTCATCCAGCACCGTCACCCGCCCGTCGCGATAAACCTGCGCAATCACCGAACACATCGGGTCGACGTTGAAATCCAGCGCCCACAACAGCGGCAATCGTTCGTCCACCTCCGCCTTGCCGACGTTCCCCTCGCGTTCGAACGCCACATACACCTTGCCGCCGTGCATGCTGAGGTACTGCCCCAGCACTTCCTGCTCGTAGAACCGCGCATCGTAGCTGCTCTTCAGCCGCTCGTAATAATCCGGAGTCTTGTCCAGCAAATGCCGGTTCTCGAACGGCCTCGCCAGCACCGTTTCATACCCCGCCACCTTCGATCCAATGAACCGTTCGTAAACCCAGTCGTAACCCTTCGGTGTCCACACCGCGAACCCGCACAGCCTCTTCGCTTTCGGATCCCTCAGCCGACCTTCCAACCGCAGCCAGGCTTGCTCAGACGTATACGTCAGTTCGTCCAGCCCAAACCACGCCAGATTGCTCCCTCGCAGCCTCTCAAACTCCTCCACCGCCCGAAACAAAATCTTCGACTTCGACTCGCGGAAAACCAGAAAATTCTCCGCCCGGTTAAAGTCGTACGCAATCTTGTTGGCATCCAGCACTTCAAACAACGCCGCCTGCGTTGCGTCCCTCAACATCGGATACGTCGGAGCCCCAATCAACCCCGTCCGCCCCGGATTCTGATACGTAAGCCTCAGCGCCTCCTGGCACAACGCCTGGCTCTTCCCCGACCCGATCGGCCCCGAAAACCCCTTAAACCGGGCCTCCGAGTCATGAAACCGCTGCTGCGAAGGCAGCGCGATGTATTCTATTCCCCGGTTCGCTTTTTGGGCTCGATCCAGGTCACCTTGATCTCCGACGGTGTCTCCACCGTCATCTCCTTCTGCAACTGAATCAGCTTGATGTAATCCCCCAGCGTCGCCTTCAGATCCTCGGCCGCCATTTTTTTTTCCACGGCGAGAAGAATCTTCTTCACCGCCGCCGCCCGAGCCTTCGCCCCCGTCGGCGCCCGTTTTTTTCCTGCAGCCCGCTTCTTCGGCGGTGCTGTCTTTTCTTTTGTAGTAGCCATTCCGGTTCAACGTTCCCTCACGGCCGAAGCATACACGTCCGCCCCAAGAGGCCCCGCAGCACCCGGTAGTTAAGCAAATGAATCGGAAGGAATTACAATTTCAAAGCAGCATGTGACAGGTCTTTTGTCTGCGTCGCTTATCGGCGTTCATCCGCGTTCATCGGCGGCCGAATATCTTCTTCCGGACTTCCGCGATAACGGGAGCACGACCAATCCATCAATAAAAAATCGTGAACCCGCCGTCGGCGCCCGCCGCCACCGCCGCAAAACTCCACACCGCCACCCCCGGCGCTGTGCCTTTTTCCCCCAGCGGTTTCCCCTGTGCATCGAAAATCTGCCACCACGCAGACCCGCCGCGCTGCCATCCCGTGCCCTCCGTCCAAACCAGCAGGACTTCCCCGCGTTGGTTCACCGCAATCCGAGGATGCTTCCGGCCCTTCCCCTCGCCCGGCGCGCCAATCGTCTGCCCGATCGTCGACCCCGACACGCTTCCGTAAAACACCTGTCCGCCCGTCTCCCAAGCCGCGTAGATACTCCCCGCAGCCTCTGCGAACGACATGCTGCTCATCGGGCACGCATTGATTTCCCACCGCTGGACCAGCGATCCCTCAAAGCTCCCGCCATGGTCCTTCGAAGCGAGAACATAAATGTCCCGATGAATATCTTCGGTAGCGGAACGGTACAGCGCAAACAAAGAACCGTTCGAAGCCGCAAACATCGCCATGCCGCAGCACCCGCAAGCGCCCGTCGGCTGAGCCCAGGCAGCCTTTTCCGGCGCGAAGGTTTTTCCGGAATCGCGAGACCGCGCGATCCACACCTGGCGTCCCGCTTCACCCTGGGCAGCGCCCGCTTGTTTGCCGTGCCACGCCACAAATACGTTGCCATCGGCATCGGCCGCGAGAGTCCCGCCGCCATCCAGGCCGAACGTCCCCTGCATCAGATTGCGCTGCGGTTCAAACGCCGTGCCCCGGTCGTTCAGACGCGTGTAAAGCATGGGGCTTCCCGGCGTGCCAGCCTCCGGATTCAGAGGGCCCAATGGACGCGCGATCCCGGACCCGTTCCAGGCAATGTGCAAACGCCCGTTCGCGCCCAGCGCCATCTGCCCTCCGCGAATGGTTCCGAGAGCAAGCGCACTCCCCTCCTGAGAGTTGACCCGCATGGGCGCTGAAAACGTCTTTCCCCGATCCGCCGACCGCGCGAAAAACAAATCGCCATTTTTTGGGTCGCCGCTGTAGTAGAGAACGTCCCATGCGCCGTCAGGCTCAACCACCACCGACGGTTGAATCCCTCCATTCGGCACGCGCAACAACCGAACATCGCCCGCGAAAGCGATGAACGGAAACAGGATCAACAGTGGATACTTCATCTCTTTTCTCTAGAATATGCCCCGGAAGCGTTGTGGCGCACGCCCCACTCTCTGCGCACTCCGTTTCTCCGCTACAGATGCCTTGTTGACTCGAACAAAGGGCGGCGTTAGTGTAACAGAAGGAGGGCCCGGCAATGACCATCACGATTGAACTTGCACCCGAGCTTCAGGGCAGGCCGCAACGCAGGGACGCCGCTCAGAAGTCCCGCGCATCCGCCCCTTCTGTGGAAGTGACTCAAGTTTGAGAGAGCCTCCAGAAACGCCTTCTCATCGGCTGATGTGATTCGATGGCGCAGATAGGCGACCGCAAGACCATTTCGCAATCTCACGCGCCCAGAGATCGGGAACGCGTAAGCCTTCGCGTTCAACGGCAACTAAGACAGCGTCTGCATAGGCACTGCTCTCATCGGGCAACGCCCACGCAAGGGCAACGGATGCATCGACAACCAGAGCCATCTAGCGG
>OCZT010007542.1_pt1 | contig 10657 bp, 9 predicted proteins | sample 1539031 | NCBI WGS metagenome assembly OCZT01 (sample SAMEA3539308, study PRJEB22396) | soil metagenome | biome: tundra; feature: field; material: soil | place: USA | collected 2010-05 | depth 0.15 m
GACCAAAAGCGGGATCTTGCTGAAAACCGGCGCGCAATTTTTTATTCCACAATTGGCGGCCGCGCTGATGTATGTCTTTCCTCCAATTTTGCTTGCCGCCAAAGTCGGCACTACGGCCGTGGTCCCTTACAATCTCACTTTGCGTGTGCTTTCGCTGACGACTCAGTTGCTTGGATTGTTCCTGATTCCATTATGGCCGGCATACGGCGAAGCCAAGGTGCGAGGGGATCTTCAATGGATAAAAAAAACCTATAGGCGTTCTCTGATCGCCACGGCTCTTTTTGGCGTCCTTCCATGCCTGATATTCGCATTCATAGGCCCATATCTATTGGCACTTTGGTCTCATAAGGAGTTGTCGTTTTTTTACGCACCTTTGGTAGCCGCTCTCAGTTTATGGATGGCGCTGGCAAATTTCTCTCAACCGGTGGCGACTCTGCTTAATGGTCTCAGCCAGCCAGCCGGCCAGGCAGGGTATGGAAGGGCCTCGGCCATTATCGCTTTGGCATTGATGCCTATAGCCATTGACCGTTTTGGCCCAGTGGGTGTGCCGTTGTCCTGTCTGATACCATTTGCGGTCATAAATTTGCCTTGCACCTTATGGGAAGCAAATTGCCGCATAAGACAAGGCTCTTTCAATCCATTGCGATTTTTTAGATGAGGTATACTACCATGATTTTGCGGTTGAAATTAAAGCCAAAAACATGGCAGGATCATCTATCCGTGTCAAAACCACGTCACTAAATGCGTATTGCCTTCGATGACCAGGTCTTTTGCATGGTGCCCCATGGCGGAGTTGCGCGCTATTTCGTTCGACTTGCGGAGCAGCTTATTGCCCGGGAGCAGGAGGTTGGGATTTTCGCACCGCTGCATCAAAATCATTATGCCAGGGAGTTGCCATCGGGTGTGGTGCATGGGTGCGCTTTGAAGCGCTATCCACCAAGGAGTGTGAGCGTGCTGCGGTCAATTAATCATGTTTTTGCAAAAGTGGCCATTAAACATTGGCGGCCGCAGGTTGTGCATGAAACCTACTATTCCCGGTGGGGCTCGGCGCCGCGATCATGTCCATCGGTAATAACTGTATATGACATGACCAGTGAGTTGTTTAGTGATGGGGTGCGGACCCGCGAGAACATCTCGAAGTTAAAGCGGATGGCCATTGACCGGGCAGATCATGTGATCTGTATTTCGGAGAACACGCGTCGAGACTTGATGGAACTATTTGGCACCAATGATGGAAAAATATCAGTCGTTCATCTCGGGTTCGATCGATTTCTTTCCAATTCTGAAGCGAATGAGAAACTCCCTGCCCAGGCAAAACCGTATCTTCTTTATGTTGGTGGTCGTGCGGGCTATAAAAATTATTCCGGTTTCGTTCGTGCCGTTGCCTCCTCCCAGAGGCTGAAAATGGATTTCGATATCCTTGCTTTTGGCGGTGGTAGATTCAGTTCATCGGAAATAGCGCTCCACGCCAAACTGGGATTTCAGCCAGCCCGGGTTAAGCAGGTAGCTGGCGATGACAAAATACTCGGTCATCTTTACGATCAAGCAGCGGCATTTGTTTATCCGTCTTTATATGAGGGATTCGGTCTGCCCCCACTGGAAGCGATGGCCCACCAATGTGCGGTAATCAGCAGCAATACCAGTTCCATGCCGGAAGTTATCGGCGAAGCCGCTGAATTTTTTGACCCCAAATCAATTGACGACATGGCCTCGGCCATTGCTCGCGTGGTTTATTCGTCAAGTAGAATTCAAGATCTGGTTGAACGGGGCCGCAAGCGTCTCGATCTCTTCTCTTGGGAGCGTTGTGCAGATCGCACTTTGGATATTTACCGCTCGATGTAGTGTGAAACCGGGAGGGCTTTCCATGAAGAACAATCAAATTTCAGCAACACCAAAAGCGGTGAGTGACGGCTTGGCACTCCTGCTAGTCGCTTTTTTTGCGTTTCCGATTCTTGGCCAGGCAGTTCCGGTCGTGAACGCACTGCCGGGTGACTTGACAACCTACGTTCTGGTGATCGTCATCCCGCTTTCCTTGGTCAGCTTGCGTTGGGGATTACGTTGGAACAACTTCAACCAGCCCAGAAAGCACTCTTGACCTAATGTCTTTACTACATCGCGATGTTTACAATCAAGTTCGCCCTCTACGGGATGGGTCCGGATCACGTGGGTCTGCGATTGTATCGCGAGCAGACGCAATAAAAGCATTTTACTGAGGATCTCCAACCATGAAAGGTATCGACCGACAAGACGTTACATACGCAGGGATTCTGGCGTTGATAGTGCATTTTGTTATTGCTCTTGCATTATTGCCCGTATCTCCCTTGCCTCTCTCTCCGCATTTGGCGGTATTCTTCACGGCTGATATTGCTCTCATGGCCGTGAATCTGATTGCGCCCGTTGCTGTGTTGCGGAGACACCTTAGATGGCATGACCCGCTCGTCTGGTTATTCTTAATGATGCTGGCCATGAGTTGCTCGGCACTTGTGTCGGTGCTAATTAACCCCACCTTCACACAAGAATATCTCGAATGGGGTAGCAACGTTTTCGACCGGATCTCGCAGAATGGTTTTCTGGTCAGATTGACCGAAGCCGAGGCTGTGATGCTCTGCTTCAACATGGTGGTGCTATATGTGAACCGGAGCGGGCTGAAGGGAACCAATGAGATTCAGGCGGAGCCGCGGGTCGCGCTAGCTATGTTGCCAGTATGCTTTCTTTTCGTTGCTGGTGGTGTCTTTGGTTTCATGACAATATGGCGATTGGGAGAATTTAGTGAAACGTTCACGACCACGATGGGATTTCTTGATGAATCACTCGTTTCCGGAGGGAATGGACGATACGTATTGTTGCAGCTTCTTGGCGTTGCTGCGTTTCCATTGTTCCTCGGGTGCTCCTTTGTGGCACTCTCAGGAAGAAGCGCGACCGGCAAGAGACTGCTAACGACAATTGTCGCGGTGCTGACTCTCGGTGCGGCGCTGCCGTCACTGATTAATGGTTCAAGACTTTTTGCACTTGCGGGGATTGTGTCAACCTACATGCAACTCAGGCATTTTGGCGTAAAGGTAGGAAGAGGAGTCATTGTTCTGTGCATTTGCTTTGCAATAGGGATGGTTCTTTTTCTAACCGCTTCCCGGAAGAACGGGCTTGCAGAAGGCAGCTTCTCGAGCAGCTTACGCAATTTTGGCGACACAGCCACAAGTCAACTTGTCAACCGAGGCAACGAAGGGTTGTCCTTCTCGTTTGACCTAGACCGGGTAGGGACCATCGCGATGGTGATCGAGTTCACGAGGGGGGGCAAAGAGTATCTATTTGGCGAATCGCTTGTTAGTAGCGCCTTCGGGTTTATTCAACAATTTAGCTGGATAACAACCAAGACAATCCCGGAATGGACACTAGGTCCGGAGACTTGCACGGAGCACTTGTCTTCGTGGCGCAAGGTTTGGGCATACGAAACACCTCCATCGTATGCAGGCGATCTATTTATGCAAGCCGGGTGGATTGGTCTTTTCCCTCTGTCACTCCTCTTTGGGGTCATTTTCAGGAGCGTGAGAACCCGCCTCTTCAGGGCAAAGACGATGCTCGCGCGGTTCGCATGGTGCTACATCGGGTTCTGGATTGCTTTTTTCCCGACTGGCGAGATTGTTCTCATCTTTAATCAGCTTGTCCTCTATCTAGTTCCGGTGTTTATGCTCTGTTGGATTTCACAGTTAGCACTCCGTGGGATTTCCCGGGCAGGGGCGGTTACTCGCGGACGCGCATGGGCTCCGCGCGACTTTCCGAAACCAAAGGTGCCTAGGTAGGGTGGGAATGGTAGCTTCGACGAGAGCCGGGAATTCGTGGAATGTGCGTTCATGCGTGCCGTTTCAGTCACATTCACGTAATCTCTAATCGCCGAGCAGGTGCTTGGTTATGGCCTGTTGTTATTGTCTGGCCACCTAAGACGCAGCCGCAAAAAAGTATTTAAGGCGGAAGCCAGGAATCTCCGGTTTGTCTGTTAGACGGCCAAAACGGGGAGAAGTTAATAATCCATACATTCAAAGTTCATTAACAAAATAAACTAAACAGTCATGGGATCGCAACTGCCACATTCTCTTGAGTCAGTAATGCTCGCCTTGACTCATCCAAGGGCGGCTTATCTCCGAATTGCCGAATCGCTGGATTTACGTCTCTGTGTGCGATTGGATAAAATGCGACGCAGCGGAATGTTTCAAGGAATTACGCATATTTTTGACGCTGGTGCCAATGAAGGAGCTTACGGCTCTGCATGTGCCAGGATTCTACCTTTCGCTGAAATAATCTGCTTTGAACCAGTCCCTGCTACATACAAGACTTTGGTTGCGAATACGAAGCGCTACTCACAAATTAAACCTGTCAATCTGGCTTTGGGAAGTTCTCGGACGGAGCTTCCAATGAATGTGGGGAATTTTCATGTTTCGAATTCTCTTCTGAAAATGAATACCAAGCATTTGGAAAACTGGCCGGGAAGCGCTCCTTCGGATATTGTCATGGTTCCCGTTGTTCCGTTGGATGAATTTATAGAAAAAGAAGGAATCAAGGGGAATTACTTTCTTAAAGCGGATGTGCAGGGATACGAAATCGAACTTTTGAAGGGGGCAAGTCAAAGCCTTGCACGATGTAATTTATTACAACTTGAAGTGTCATTGGTTCCATTGTATGAAGGAGCGCCAACTTTTGCAGAAGTTTGGAATTATGTGACCTCTGTGGGGTTTTCTCTTTTGGATGTTGTGGATCTACTTCATTCTCCGAAAGGTGGAACTCCCGTTTCCTGCGATTTGATTTTTGTTCGCGCATGACTGGTAAAATTGCAAAATCAAATGGAGCCATGAAGCAATTGAGACTCTCGCATGAAAAATTCATGTAAAATTCTCATTGTCACGCCGACTTTAGGCACGCGGCAGACGTTGCGGGAAACTTGTAAGAGTGTCCGGGATATTGGCGGTGATAAAGTCCATCATGTCGTAACCTGTCCGCAGGCGGCAATAAATACTGTATCAGGAATGGTCGAAGGCGTGGAGATTGTTGAAGAAGGTGGAGGTAAAGGGGTTTATGGCGCTGTAAATCATGTTCTTAAGAGCCGAGCATCAAATTACGACTGGGTAGGTTATATTAATGATGATGACTACTGGCTTCCCGACATGAAAGGACTGATTGAATCTGCCATCAAGAACTCAACCCATGATATTTTATACGGGAGAGTGCTCTTTGTTAATCAGACTGGTCAGCCGCTGATGGTCTCTTCCTGCTCGGCACGCTATAAATCCTTCCCGATGCTCGCCGCACGCGGCATCATCATGTTCACTCAGCAAGCCGCCTTGATTCGTAGCAATCTCTTTTTGCGGCTTGGTGGATTTGACGAAAGTTTTCGTCTGGCGGCGGATACTGATTTCTGGATTCGGGCGATAACGGGCGGCGCGCGTTGCCGGTTCATTGATAAAGTTTGCGCGGCTTATCGTTTGCAACCGGGACAATTATCAGCGGATTCAAAAACACAAAAGGCCGAAACGGATCGGATACTTGCTCAATATGGATTGAGAGGAAATACCTGGCTGGCAAGACTCGAAGCAACGCGATTCCGGCTTGAAAATTCTAAACTTTATTTGACTCGCCTATTGAGAAGAGGGGAAAAAGGCTATGCCGTTCGAGAGCATATCGGATGAAGCTGTTTCTCCAACTGTTGGGATTGGTTCTGCCGTGGTTTTTGCGGCGTTTAATCCTACGTTATTGTTGCGGATTTCATATTGACCGCACAGCTTCGATTGGACTGACAATTCTTCTCGTGAAAAAAATTCGCATGGCAAGAGGAACGCGAATAGGACATTTGAATTGTTTTTCAGGATTGGACAATCTGATTATGGAGGAGAAGTCCGTTATAGGAAATCTCAACTGGGTTACTGCTATTCGGGGTAATAAACATTTCCATGCAGATAGAAAGCGCGATTTAATTCTTGGCCGTCATTCAGCGATTACCAGCCGTCACTATTTCGATTGTCAAGAAGCCATTACCATAGGTGAATTTACAACAATAGCGGGCATCCGCAGCACGTTTTTGACACATGAGATTGACTTAAAACATAACGTTCAAGTAGCTGCTCCGGTAAGGATAGGTCGTTATTGTTTTATAGGCTCAGGTGTTATCTTGCTGAGTGGTTCATCAATCGGAGATTATTCCGTTGTCGCAGCAGGAGCAGTAGTGACTAAAAAGGATTTTCCTGCACACGCGCTTATTGGTGGTGTTCCTGCACAAGCAATTCGTGAAAATATTGGAGGTGAATACTTTTCTCGTGACTCAGGTTACGTTAGATAAATTCCTGACTTGATGACTATAGAGCACATACTTGGCATTTTTTCGCCGGAGCATGGTGGGCCTACTATTTCCATTGGTAATTTTGTGCGTGGGCAGGCGGCTCGGGGGCACAAGGTAAAGTTGCATGTTTTGGAGGGATTCCCTCATACCTCGTCTGCGGTGCGGCTGAATTCAGTCGTTGATCAGCATGTATTTCCAGTTGCTTTTCCTACTGTTTCTGGCAGAAGTCCAAAGCTTGAGACTTTTCTGAGGGATGAGCAATCCCCGCAAATTTATCATCTCCATGGAACCTGGCTGTTAGCGATCAAATATGGTGCGGACGAAGCGCGAAAGAGAAAAATTCCTTACATAGTTGAAATGATGGGAAGTTATCAGCCGCATGAACTGGTGCGCAAGCCATGGCGAAAACGGCTGTTTAGAAAGTGGTTTGCTGACCGTATGTTACATGAGGCTTCCTGTATCCATACTAACTCGCGGATGGAGATGGAACAGTTGATTGCCTTGGGATTTCGCGGACCATTTGCGCCAATTCCGGTTGGGTTTGATACTGCCGCCGCCACGGAAATGGAACGACAGTTGAACGGCACTGCTCCTGAATTTGCGACCCAATGGAAGACTTCACGATTTATTCTTTTTCTGGCACGTATCCATCCAAATAAGGGAGTGGAAGTGCTAATCGAAGCATGGACACGACTGGCAAAGGATTTTCCAGATACACGTTTGGTTGTTGCAGGCCCGGGACATCCTGATTACAAAACGGAACTGATTGCTCAATCAAAGTCCGTAACAAATTGGCGAATTGATTTTCTCAACTATGTAACCGAATTGGAAAAAGCGTGGTTATACAAAAATGCTTTTGTTTACTGTCTGCCATCTTTTGGCGAGAATTTTGGGGCAACGATTCAAGATGCGCTCGGTTTTGGAACGCCGGTGATAACAACGCGACGGACTCCCTGGTGGGAAATAGAGAATCAGGGCGTAGGCTGGCTCGCGGAACCAAATGCCTCATCAGTGGAGGATAAGTTGCGGCAGGCGCTTAGTCTTGGCGATGCCGATCGTGCATTGGTGACGGAAAAAGCGCGGAAATGGATTCGCAAAGAATTCTCACTGGAGGAAGCCATCAACAAGCAAATTCGGACGTATGAATGGCTGTGTGGCAGCGGACAAAAACCTGATTTTATAATTTCTGCTTAAACTCAACTGAGTTTCGAGGTGGATGATTCAAAGTCATGTATAAATATATTCAGGGATGTCGAGCGGCAGCGGCTCTCTTCGTTGTCGTCTATCATCTTGGTTTGACGCTTGCAAGGGAGAAATACTTTGGAAGGGATGCTTTTTTTTTGGAAAAGCTATTTTCCTTTGGCACCTGTGGAGTTGCTTTCTTTTTTGTATTGAGTGGTTTTATTATCACTTTTATTCATCAAAAAGATTTTGGAGTCCCATCACGCATATTTACATATGCGCGCAAACGGGTGGTTCGCATTTATCCAAGTTATATAATAATATTTACCGTTGTCTATTTAGTGGCAATTGCCTTTTCTTCCACTCGCAATTCAGTGCCGCACGATGCCATCACTTTGGTTAAATCTATCTTGCTTTTGCCGCAAGACAAAAATGTAGAAGGTGCTCCAGTCATTGTTGTCGCGTGGACGCTTCAATATGAAATGATTTTTTATGCTGCTATTGGCTTTGCCATAATCAATCGCTATTTATTTGTAGGTTTAATTCTCGCCTTTTTGTTTAATTTTGCAATTTGCACGCATCAATCTATAATTGGCGTTCCTCAGTCTTTTTTTGCCAGTAATTTGATATTTCTTTTCTTAATTGGCATGCTGGCGGCCTATTCTGCCAAATCAAAAATTACTATTAAGCGGCCGGTGCTTATATCCATTGTCGCCGGGTTGGCATTTTTATGCCTTGCGGTGGTGGATGTTGTCTTTGGCACAAAGACAATATACTTAGATCGTAATCTTGCTTATGGAATTATCAGTTGCGTTTTAATTGTTGGATTGGTCAGAACTGAAGACAGCCAGATACACGACGTTAAAATAAGCAAAACCATTCCGTTAATGGGTGCCGCCTCGTATGCTTTATACTTAATACACTGGCCGTTAATATCCATACTTTGCAAATTGGCGATTAAAGTTGGATTGCATGGAATTTATGGGGCGTTGATTGCTTTTGTTGCTATTCTTGCTATGTGCATTTTTGCTTCATTGGTGTTTTATTTTTATGTAGAATGTCCTATCCTTTCTAGGCTGTCTGCACCGTCACGCCGATTATTACTTAATAACGCCAAGCTAAAGGTTTAGCTATTCACTATGAAAATTCTTATCACCGGCACCGGACTCGCCTTTTCAAGCAGAACGAATTTACTTCAGGCTTTGCCTAAACCAACGATACATTTGCAATGATTATTGCTCGCTCACCACTTCGGGTCACACTCGGCGGCGGCACGGACTGGGCCTGGTCAGGGTGACGGCGGCTTGGTTGGAATCTTATTACTCGGATAGGGACTGAAATGCCAAAACCGGTCATTCCGACGCTACATTGCCTTCACAGTTTTGATAATAAACTGGGAGGAGGGATTCATGCAGCCTTAAGCGTATGCAAATACCTTGCTCGTGGAGGTCAACCAGTGGAAGTGGCAGCGACGTATGCGAGTTCAGATGACACCGCGTATCTTTCGGAAAATTATCCAGAAGTGTTATGCTGGAAACTGAAGCGTTCATTCCCGAGGCGCTACTGCAATTCCAGTGAATTAGTCCAGTGGCTGCGAACGAATATTCACCGTTTTCGGCTTGTAGAACTGCATGGGATATTCGTTCTAAGCACCTTCAGGGCGGCGCGAATCTGTCGGGAACGGAGCGTTCCCTATCTGGTCCGCCCGCATGGTTCATTGGATCCCTTTGATCTCAAAAATCATGCGCTTCTCAAGAGGGTTATGGGGCCGATTTTTGTGCGCTGGTTACTGAAGCATTCCGCCGGTGTCGTTTGCGCATCAGACTTGGAAGCGAAGCATTTAGTAACCTACGGGGCTTCACCCCGCCGTTTTGTTATCCCGTTGCCGGTTCCTTTGCCTGAAAAGGAAGGCAAGAGAGAGGCTTTTCGCAACCGGCACAAAATACCCGGAGATGCTCAAGTGGTTCTTTTCATGTCACGGGTAGTTCCCAATAAGGGCTTGGATTTTTTGATTCCTGCGCTTGCCCGACTTAAGGCTGAATTCCCCAAATTATGGTTCGTGCTGGCCGGAACGGGCGCTTCTGACTTTGTGGCACAAGTCCATTCCTGGATAGAGGAGCGCGGCATCCGTCCGTTCACGACCGAAGTGGGTTTTGTTTCAGGACAGGAAAAACTGGATGCTTTGGCGGCGGCGAACATATTTGCTTTGCCGTCTCTGAATGAAAATTTCGGCATTGTCATCATCGAAGCGATGTATGCGGGCCTGCCATTGCTTATTTCCAAGGAGGTCAACATAGCTCAAGACATTGCCAATGCCAAGGCGGGGATCATCTGTTCACCTGACGTAGATTCCGTGACCCGACACTTAAGAACCATGCTTGACGGTTCGGTGGATCTTCGCGCGATGGTGGAGCAAGGACGTCAATTGGTGCGAACCCGGTATCAACCAGAGGTGGCGACTGAAACCTTGGTCAGGATTTATGAAGAATTAACAGCGCAAAGGGAGTCCACGAAATGACTCCGTAGCAGCCGACGTGAGGAGGCTCTATTTAATTTCTACTTTCAGCTTTCTGCTTTGAGTTTTTCAGTCAGAGCCTCCTTACGTCGGCTGCTACATAAATTAAACGACCGTCCTCACCCCGACCCTCTCCTCCCAGGCGAGGGAGAAATGTTCCCAGCGCCATTTCCCTCGCCCAGCGGATGCCGCATGACATTCTGGGCAAGGCGATCAAAATGGCCGGCATGGAGCTGGGTGATTTGTCGCTCGACACCGTGAAGATGTTCGCCGCTGACGCGAAGGCGGCAGGCTTTACTTTGTAGGAGCCGAGGTGACGAGGCGCTGACTAAAAAGCTGAAAAGCTGAAACTCTAAAATGCTAAAATTGTTTCAGCGTGTCAGCATGTCTGTGTTTCAGTGTTTAATTCAGAACGATTATGTTCAATCTGCTTAAACTGCGAATAGCTAAAATGTGGTTCTCAATGAGCCATCCTCAATGCTGGCAGGCATTGCGACTTGGAGTTGCCCCTTCGATTGAGCACCGGAAACAGCTTTCCGAAATTAGATGCGATTTCATTCTGGATGTCGGCGGAAACCGCGGTCAGTTTTCTCTGATCAGCCGGATGGTTAAACCGGGACTGCCTATCGTTGCCTTCG
>OCZT010007543.1_pt1 | contig 10655 bp, 8 predicted proteins | sample 1539031 | NCBI WGS metagenome assembly OCZT01 (sample SAMEA3539308, study PRJEB22396) | soil metagenome | biome: tundra; feature: field; material: soil | place: USA | collected 2010-05 | depth 0.15 m
TATTTTCAGTAAAGTTAATGATTAGACTTAAAGTTCAAACTGCTTCTTATATCATCATATACCAGTAAATAGATCAGAATTTTCTATCTTGCTGGTTATATTTGGATTTTAAAAAATAAATTGGAATATGAAACTTTTGAAATTAAATTTATCATGGGTTATCGTTGTATTCATTTTTGCATGTATAACAACATCAGCACAACCTTTATTAAAAATGAATAATCTGTTCGATAATAACTGGCGATTTCACAAAGGAGGAGCCCTCAGTGCAGAAGAGCCTTCTTTTAATGATTCCGGATGGAGAGTTATTGATCTTCCTCATGACTGGAGCATAGAAGATTTGCCCGGTACAGATTCTCCGTTTAATGCGGATGCAATCAGCCAGGTAAATGGCGGGTTTACAACCGGAGGCACTGGCTGGTACAGGAAAACTTTTACGATTCCGAAAGAATTAACTGATAAGCAATTTATTATAATGTTTGAAGGTGTTTATATGAACGCTGATGTCTGGCTAAACGGGGAATTTCTTGGAAATCATCCCTACGGATATACAAGTTTCTGGTTCGATATCTCCGGTAAAATCAGATTTGATAAAGAAAATGTTCTGGCAGTCAAGATTAAAAATGAAGGAGAAAACAGCCGTTGGTACTCAGGTTCCGGTATTTACAGGCATGTGTGGCTTAATATTGTCTCTCCAATGCATTTTGAGCCATGGGGCATTTGTATAACCACACCTCAGGTAAGTCAGGAAGAAGCTATAATTAATATAAAAACATCATTGGTGAATAAAACCACGAAAGTCTCAACAATAACTATTGTAACTAAAGTATTCAATTCCTCAGGAGAGCAAAAAGCAGAGATTAAGACAGTTAAAACTATTGAGCCCGGGGCAACTCCTGAGATTGCCGGGGAACTTACACTTAATAAACCGAGTCTGTGGTCGCCCGATTCACCAGTGCTATATAAAGCAATATCAGAGATTTATGACTATGAAAGTCTTGTTGATAAGGTTGAGACGACCTTTGGAATCAGATCGATATCCTTTGATTCTTCAAGAGGATTCCTGTTAAACGGGAAACCTGTAAAGTTAAAAGGAGGGTGTGTTCATCATGACAATGGAATACTCGGTTCAAAAGCTTACGACAGGGCTGAAGAACGCCGTGTTGAACTTCTGAAATCCAATGGTTTTAACGCTATCAGATCGTCCCATAATCCTCCTTCACCGGCATTTCTTGATGCCTGTGACCGATTGGGCATGTTTGTTATTGACGAATCGTTTGATATGTGGAAAGAAGGGAAAAACCCATATGATTATCATCTTTATTTCAACGACTGGTGGAAAAAAGACATAGAATGTATGATTCTACGCGATCGAAATCATCCTTCAGTTATTTTATGGAGCATTGGCAATGAAATACCGAACAGTCAGGCACCTGAAGTTGTAGAAACGGCTAAGATTTTAGCAGGATATATACGGCTTCTTGATACAACAAGACCTGTTACTTCAGCTGTCAACGATCTCAGACCTGTTAAGGATCCGTATTTCGCCGTGCTTGATGTTGCCGGCTATAATTATGCCTCAGGCGGAGATCATAATCAAAAAAACCTTTACGAGATGGATCATGACCGTTTGCCACAGCGGATTATAGTCGGAACTGAGTCTTATCCGCTTGAAGCCTTCGGAAGCTGGATGGATGTTGTGGATCATCCCTATGTAATAGGTGATTTTGTGTGGACCGCGTTTGATTATATCGGAGAAGCCAGCATTGGCTGGAGGGGTTATTTTCAGAAACAGGATTTTTTTCCCTGGAATCTGGCTTATTGCGGAGATCTTGACATTTGCGGATGGAAACGGGCTCAGTCTTACTATCGTGATGCTCTATGGAATGAAAATAAAATATCAGTATGGGTCACACCTCCTCAGCCTTCTTTTGCCCTTAATCCTGAGAGGCAATCCTGGTCCAAATGGCACTGGAATGATGTTGTTGACGATTGGAACTGGAAAGGCAATGAAGGAAAAATCATGAATGTAAATATTTATTCCTCATGTAAAGAGGTTGAACTATTCCTGAATGGTAAATCCCTGGGAAAAAAGACTACTGATCGCTCAACAAAATACATAGCAGAATGGCAGGTAGCCTATGAACCCGGAACGCTAAAAGCAATTGGCTATAACGGTAAAAAACAGGTTAACACCGCTGAATTGCATACTGCCGGCGCACCTTCACTAATCAGGCTCACAGCCGACAGAAATAAAATCAGGTCAGACGGAAAGGATTTAAGCTATATCACAGTGGAGCTTACTGACAATGAAGGCATTCGTAACCCAAAGGCAGATAATACTGTTTCATTCGAGATTGAAGGGCCGGGAAGCATTGCCGGTGTGGGAAATGCCAATCCGTTAAGCCTCGAAAGTTTTCAGCTTCCCAGGCGCAAGGCATGGCATGGAAAGTGCATGGTAATTGTAAAGTCAGGCACTAATGCAGGTAAAATCATTTTGAAAGCAGCTTCCACCGGGCTAAAAAGCGCTAGCTTAGAAATAGAAAGCACTCATAATAAATAGTTTAACATGATATTAAAAGATAAATTATCTGAGTTGTTATAATTAAAAGAATTTATGTATCATAATCATTGGTATAGAAAGACAATTACTTATTTTATCTTTGATAAAATTCCTGAATTTTAGTACATTTAAAAGATAAGGGAGTTATTACATAATTTTTGTAATATATTTTATCTAAGTATATAAAGCCTTGCCTCTGGAATATATGAATTCAAGAAGTTTTATAATAATGGTTGAAAGGATATTTCTTTCAGTTCTGTTTGTTTCAGTTTCTTGTCTTGCAAAAGGACAGCAGACTCCTTTAAGTCCGGTCTCCAGCTGGGTTTTTACTCCTTATGTTTATAATCCTGCCATGGTTGGGAGCAAAGATTTCTTTTCAATAGGCCTTAATGCAGCGTTCCAGGGAAACTCCAACGCTCAGCTTATAAGTGGGGATACCAGAATCTCAAAGACTGGTTCCGGTTATTTCTCATCCCCCGAAGTTTCAGAATTTAAGAACATAGGCATTGGCGGTTCAGTTTTTAAAGATATCTCCGGCATATCAAAGAATATTGGCATAAGCGCGTCATTTTCCTATCATGTGCCATTGAATGTTTCCCATTTATCGTTCTTGTCGTTTGGCATTTCGGTTAAAGGAATTTACAATTCTCTGGATAATGATTTAGTTGGTCCGGCACATTCATTTAAAAAAACACTTTACCCGGATTTTGACCTCGGAGTATATTATTATGGTACAAGCTTTTTTACCGGATTATCCTCAACTAATATACTTGGAAATCCGTGGAAATCAGATACCCTGAAGATTTTTAAGATACCGGTTTCGAGACAATATTTTTTTACTGCCGGATACAAGATACTCCTTAGCAAACCGATGAACATTGTTCTGGAACCTTCAGCCCTGATTTTTGTCAATGATTCAACAATCAGGAAAATATCTGACAATATAAATCCGATCATCAAACTTTATATTGAGGATTTTTCCTTTGGAACATCTTTTTACAGTGATGGCAAAATCTCCTTTTTTGCCCAATACAGATATCCCAGAATTTGGGTAGGAGTATTTTATGAATTGCCTGAAAAAACTGCCTACTTTAGCAAGTCCCCGATTGTAGAATTCACATTAGGTTTAAATTTACAACCTGTAAAATCAAAAATTTCCAATCATGGTCATTGGTAAAAGCACAAATAATCATTCTATGAAGAGATTTCATGAAATATTGATATTAAGCATCCTGACAATAGTTTTACAGTCATCAGGCACCATCTTAAGCGATTTGTCCAAAAAAGCTGTAATAGGTGTCGCCAATGATACCACAAGCTTGATCCGTCTTATTGAACTCGATTCTTTCAGACTTGAAATTCTTCCCCCATCATCAGGAGTTCAATTTTACAAAGACGGCATTATATTCCTTTCCATGTCGAAATACGAAAACAGAATGTTGCCCAATCAAATCTCTTTCGGATCGACAGAAGCATATTATGCATCTCTTAATGATTCTGTTCTGGGCAAACATATAATATTCTCGCCGTTTTCTTCATTTTCATATCCCTCCGAGGGTATGACCTTTAACCACAATTGTGATACTGTCTATTTTACAAAGCTTTCCAAAAATGACAGGAAGGAGAAGATCTTTATGGCGAAGCTTTCACATAATGGTAAAAACCAGGCATATTTGGACCCGGAGACTGCCCCGGTGAAATTTTGTTCGGATAACTTTAACTATTCTCATCCAGCTTTATCATCTGATGATAAACTAATGGTTTTTGCTTCAGACATGGCTGGTTCAATAGGAGGAATGGATCTGTTTGTTTCCAGTCTTGTTGATGGGAAATGGTCAGTTCCGGAGAATCTGGGAAAATCCATAAATACGGCTGGAAATGAATTTTTCCCTTTTCTTGATTCTGAAAACAACTTGTATTTTTCATCTGACGGGTTGCCCGGTTATGGAGGGTATGATATTTTTACATGCAAATTCAACGGGGTAGACTGGGATAAACCTGTAAACCTCACCGGCCGCATAAACTCCGGTAGCGATGATATTGCCTTTACGATTAATAAAACAGATGGGAAGACCGGTTTTTTTGCCAGAAAGCAAAAAGATGGAAAAGGTAATATTAAATTATTCAGGATTACATTAAGGGAACAACTCGCGAACTCAGATAAATCAACTCTCAATTATGTATTTAACGGAAGTCCTGTTCTTAAAAACAAATTTGTAGCAGTCACTTCCATAAATAATAGGTCAGCAGAGGCAAAGATACCTGAAGCTAAGCCCAAAGCTGAAATTGTAAAAACTGAAAATCCAAAAGTACCTGTTACAAATGCCAAAGCTAAGATGTCAGCCAGTAAGGATACTGTGTCAAATCATGCGAAAAACATCAGTAAGCCAACAGAAGCAAAGTTACATGAAACTAAAAAGGTAACTGAAATTGGAAAAACTGAAAGTCCAAAAGTCTCAGTAACGTATGACAAAACAAAAATAGCAGACAGGAAGGATACTGTGTCAAATCAAACGAAAAATATCAGTTTGGCAGAAAATAAATCTACTGCAGCCAAACCAGTCTTACCAGTAACTGTTGAACAAAATGATGTTGTAATTTACAGGATCCAGCTTCTTCCAGGCACAAGTCAGATAGCCTCCAAAGAGATGATAATTAACGGCGAAAATTATAAAATTTTCGAGTATCAGTATCGCGGTGCACTGCGTTTTACGATTGGCGAATTCAGTACACTTGCGCCTGCAACATCATTGCAGAATACTTGCAGAAAATCGGGCTATCCGCAGTCCTTCGTTGTGGCATTTAAAAATAACACGAGGTCCCTGGACGAGAACCTGTTCAAAAAATAATTAACTGGGGAAATGGGAAAGGTGCAGGACCAAATGAATGAATGATTAATCAGATAAATACTAATTTATCCTTTATTACCTCTTCAGCGTCATTTGTCCCGTATAGTTTGATTCCTACGCTTGGTATTGCTAATTGCAAAACATCTGCTATGGGGAAAAACGCATCTTTCAAATCTTCAAAATCATCCAATTCATCGAATTCATCAACTGGCAAATACAAGTGAAAAATAAGAATATAATCGGGGTCATTAATCCGAACCAGCACTTTAAATATTTTGGCAAGCCATAAAGATGAGGAGGTATTGAAATATTCCAGATTGAGTCTCAGGTTAGTGGTTGATCTTGCATGAAGTATATATTCTGAAACCCAGTTGAGTATAGGTTCATACACTTTTGCAGCATTTTCAGGAATTGATTTTCCGGAAAAAATAAAGTCACCAGTAAAGGAATCCAATTCAATTTGAGGCGTCTTGGATGTCCCTTCAATTATTAAACTCTTAAATTCTGTCATTATAGTTTATTTGATGACTTTGAATCAAATGCAAATTATCATTAATACTAATCAACAAATTTAGAATTTACTTTTACACATTATCTGATCTTTATCAAATTCTGAATACCGGTCATCAATTAATACAAGGTCTTTATAAATAAAATCATCAAAGTTCTGTTTCTCCGATCAGTATTCTGTAATTCGAGGCCAGGTTTCAGATAATTTGAAATCTTCTCGTGCAGCAAAAAGTCTGTTTAAAAAATTTAAGAAATATTAATGAATTATACTCTGTTCATATATTTTATTTGGTGAAATATGCCGTCACTGATTGAAGATTTTATTAAAAAGATAAGATATCCTCAGAATAATCCTGATTTTCATCCAAATTTTGCTATCATTGGTCAAAAAGCTGATATTTGAATTTTAGGTCATTCTGATAGAGTCTATTGTATCTATAACACTGATATAATGATTTTTAGAATCAGACATCAACTAGAATGTTAAAATCAGTTAAAAATCGTTTATAAATTTCACTCCATTTTGACAGAATAAATAATTTCAGCCATCAATGTGACTTTTTTGTTGACAAAGACTATAATTTTATTGATTAACTAATCTCCTGAAACTTACCGGTTTTTCTCTTGCATGGCCCAACCTCTTGACTGTAGTTATACTTATGTCTAATTTTATTTTCTGAAGATAAAGACAAATTTAATGAGAAACAGTATTACGATAGATAGTCTGGATTTAATAAGCGATCAAAGAATTAATAGTCTGGTTAATTTGGGTAATAATTCAATAGATTCAGGTAAAAGTAATCCCGTTCTTAAAATTCTTGCAAGTGAAGGTTGTGAAAACTTTTCCAGATATATTGAACACTTAGGTTTTGCTAAAGATACGAATATGGTGGTTCTCTCTTCAGTACACCATTATTATTATGATGCTGAAGAGATGATTAATGTAAATACGGTCATTAACTTAAAGGAGCTCAATCAGATAAAACAAATTAAGGATTTTCTCCATTCAAGTTTTCGAATTCTTCCACCTCACTGCAAATTTATCGGATGTTTTGTTAACAATAGAAAGGAGAATGGTTTTGTTTTGAGCAGTAGTCCTTCGGACACTTATTATAAAAGGAACTCTGATGCTATTGAAAATGGAATTGTGTCAAGCAGTCCATTACTGAACATGTTGTATAATATGATTGATTCAAAGACCAGTAAATATATGTCTGAACGCAGTGTTTCCTTGCTTTTAGGGGAACATGGCTTTAAAGTGCTGGACATGACAGAACTAGATGGTCTGACATTTTTCTGCGCTCAGAGTCTCCGGCCTGCAGATAATTAATTATTTATTCGAAATCGATACTCTCGATTTAATTAATCGTTTAATCAGAACTAATTTGTAAGTTTACCTGATTATGGATTTGATTAGTTACCTGGACCGTTATAAGATAATTCCATTTTTAAAGAAATGGAAGCTTCTGGGTATTGTCCTTGGCGGAATTGATATCTTTAGTATTGCTCTGGCCTTCCAGTGTGCTTTCTATTTAAATTATCATGAAGAAGTTTCATTCTTTTTCCTTAAAAGCAGAACGCTTAAGCTTTTCATTTTAATACTTCCTTTCTGGCTCACGATTCTGTATCTGATACAAGTAGCTGAAATCCCCAGAACAAAACGTTACATGGTTCTTTTTTATCAGTACTTCCAATCGACAGTCCTGGTCGTTATTCTGTTACTGATTTTCTATTTTGTCTTCAAGCTCTACCTGATTTCACGACTTTTTCTTATTGAACTTGCATTATTTGGGTACATTTTCCTTTTCCTGATCCGATCGTTGGAATATAAGGTATTCAAGATCTACCGGGCAAAAGGATATAACTTCATAAATGTAGTTTTAATAGCCGACGATTTATCTATTCCGTTTATTGAAAGCCTGATTTCAAATAAAGAATGGGGTTACAGGATAATCGCAATCTTTACCGGGTCAGTTCAGTTAAAAGAAAAGTATGAGAAGGCGATAATACTGCTTCCTGATGAATATTTAGCTGTATTAAATGACCTTATGGAGGTTGATATAATTGATGAAGTAATTTATTTCAAGGGAAAGGTGATCCCCGCAGAAGTCAGAAACACTGTCAGATCCTGTGAAGAACTGGGTGTGGTATTCAGCCTGAATTATACTGACCAGAACAATAAACTTACTAATGCTATAAAGACTATTATTGGAAACCATAAATTCCTGACATTCATTAATATACCCCATAATTCATTTGCACTGACAATCAAGAAAATCATGGATCTGAGTGTATCGTTTTTAATGATAGTGTGCCTCTCCCCTGTTTTGTTAACTATAGCAATTCTGATAAAAATTACATCAAAAGGTCCGGTAATATTCAAACAGGCAAGAGTTGGATTAAGGGGCAGACAGTTCAGTCTTTTTAAATTCAGGACAATGATTGCCGATGCAGAAAAACTTAAGAAGGATCTTGAAGCAGATAATGAAATGGATGGACCGGTTTTCAAGATTAAAGATGATCCGCGTGTAACACCGATCGGAAAATTCCTTCGCAGAACCGGTCTTGATGAGTTGCCTCAACTTTTTAATATACTGAAGGGTGAGATGTCATTAATTGGGCCCCGACCTCCTCTTCCGACTGAAACACTTCAGTACAAGCGCTGGCAGTTAAGAAGGCTTTCAGTTAAACCGGGCCTTTCATGTTTCTGGCAGATAAAGCCTGACCGGAACAATATAAAGTTTGAAAAATGGATGGAATTGGATTTGGCTTATATAGATAATTGGTCACTTCGTTTAGATTTTATAATTTTACTGAAAACTATAAAAACAGTTTTTCAGAGAACAGGTTTGTAATTCTTTTATAATTTAAATTATGATAAATAAATTAAAGTATTATTATAAATGTGCGATAATCATTTTATTAATGATTTTCACGGTTTCATGCGTACCCACAAAACAGGTAAGCTATTTCAGTGATCTTGATGAATTGAATGAGCCTGGAGTCAATCCCAGGACACAAAAACTAATCATGCCTTTTGATAAACTGTATATTAAAGTAATAAGCATTGATCCGCAGTATAGTCAGATATTCAATGCAACGGAAGAAATGAGAAGTGGTGTCAACAACGGTGTTCTCGGTTACCTGGTTGATGAAAAAGGCAATGTAAATTTTCCTTTCGTAGGTAACATTAATGTGGTTTCACTCACAACTGCACAGGCTTCTGAGAAAATACAGAAGGCTCTGAATGATTATGTACCCAACACTTCAGTGACTGTTAAATATATTGATAACCAGGTCACAGTTCTTGGGGAGGTGAAGCAACAGGGAGTATTCCCTTTTATACAGGATAAACTCAATATTTATGAAGCTTTAGGTCTTGGAGGGGGACTTACTCAGTATGGTGACCGGAAAAAAATCATTCTTATCCGGAATGAAGGCCCTAAAATTATGCATTACCGGCTCGATCTTTCAGATTCCAAGATCGCAGGTAAGGATTATTATTATATTCTTCCAAATGATGTTATTGTTGTTGAACCATTAAAAGCGATCTCATCAAGCTACCAGAATATTACTTATACCACAATACTCAGTTCAATAACCACACTGATTGCAGTGCTCCTTTTTACAAATGTTAAATTTTAATAAATCAGACTTTAATGCCAACGCAAAAAGAAACTACGTCCGAAGCTTTTATAATCAAGGATTTCCTGTTAACTGCTTTGTCTTATAAATATGTATATGCAGCCTGCCTGTTAGTTTGTCTGGTTGTTGCTTTTCTGATAAATAAGGCATCACCAACAGTGTTTGGTGTAAATTCTATTATCGGACCTATCGAGGATAAAGGAACTGAACTCAGGGGATCACAAAACCTGTTTAACGGAAACGGCGACTATAATCAGGTCAGAAACCTTGAGAATGATATTAACAGCCTGAATTCATTCAGCCTGGTATCAACGACAATTAAAGATCTTAACCTTGAAGTAGGATATTTCGCGGAGAAGAAAATCATTTTAAAAAAATCTCACCAGATATATTTAGGATCCCCTTTTACCGTAAATATTGACAAATCGCATATTCAACCTATCAATGTAAGAATCTATATTAAAATTATTGACGATAAAACTTACAGGATAAGCTCCTCAGGTGATAAAGTTTCATTTTACAATTATGTGGATAATATAGTTGTAAGTGAGAACAATTTGTTCAAACTCGATACTATCTGTAAATTCAATGAAACTGCAGGAAATAAGAATTATAAGTTTTCAGTTTCACTGAATAAGGATTATTATCACCCAACTTCAACAGATGAGAACCAGTTGTATTTTGAATTCTACCATCAGGACCTGCTAGCGAATGATTACCTGAAAAGACTTAAAGTCGAATCCGTGAGTCTCAAATCTTCATTAATCAAGGTTTCTTTCCACGGTCAAAACATGGGTCTTACAATTGACTTTTTAAATAAATACCTTCAGGCATATTTAGGCGATGACCTTTCCAAAAAGAATAAGATAGCCCAGAAACAGGTGAATTTTATTGATACCCAGATTTCAGGCATATCTGACTCACTTGTGAAGTCTGAATCCAAGCTTAAGGATTACCGGTCAGAAAACCAGGTTACGGATTTGAGTTACCAGGGGCAACAGGCGTTGCAGGAAATGACTAAAATACAATCCGACCGTTCAACCCAGATCGGAAGAGCGTCGTGTAGGGAAAGAGTGTAGATCTCGGTG
>OCZT010007545.1_pt1 | contig 10652 bp, 14 predicted proteins | sample 1539031 | NCBI WGS metagenome assembly OCZT01 (sample SAMEA3539308, study PRJEB22396) | soil metagenome | biome: tundra; feature: field; material: soil | place: USA | collected 2010-05 | depth 0.15 m
TCCTCAGCCCCGCGTCATCAACACTGATCAGGCCCGCCTCTATGGCTCGGCGATTGCAGCAGTAAAAGAGGAAGGAACCCTGCGCCGCCGCTGCCGACATCGACCGGTCCAATACTTGAACAACATCCTGGCCTCGCCAGAAGAGAAGATCGAAGGGCCCCGTCTGGAGCCAAGCGAGGAAGAAACATTGAAGCCAGAAGAGGAAAATACAGACCGCCAGCAACAGACGCCCTCATTTGCGCCTGCTGGAAAGTCCAAAGTGTTTAATGTCGCATTAGACCCGATAGCGAGCGAAAATCCCCAATTCGCACAAGTACTTATTCCAGTTCCGCTACGCGATGAACAGAAGAAACGCCTGCGAGATTTCATCGAATCGCTGTAAAAATGCAATTCGGTAAGCTGAATAGCCATCTTGAAATGCCCACTGATTTCTTGACACGGTGGGCCCCAATGAGTAGATTGAGGTCATTGAGGCCCATCGGCCAAGCCTTCCCCTGTGCAGGGAGGGGCAAAACTTGAGCCGATAATTGTAATCCCAGGGGATGTTTCCGAGATTCGGAACATCCCCTGTATTCATTCTGCAATTCGTTCTCTGACAGCTGGTACGGAGAGGGCCTCATGCCAAACGCCGAATCAGTATCAACCGCCCAAAGCCCTAGAATTATCGTCTTTGTCGATTACTGGAATTTCCAGTTATCGATCAACGAAATTGAAGCACGAGCCAACGGCATAGGAGCCCAAGACACTCGTTTTCAAATAGATTGGCTCAAACTGGGACCTTATCTAGCGGAACGCGCCTTCGGACTTCTCACCCCGCGACCGGCAAATTTCACGTTCGATGGAATGAATATTTACGCGTCGTACAATCCTCAAACGCAAGAGAGTCGCAAATTCAGGAGTTGGGCAACGGGCTGGCTAGATCGTCAGCCGGGCATCCAAGTCGATTGCCGAGAGCGCAAGCCAAAGGCCTTGCCGCGCTGTCCTGCTTGTCACAGGGATATTACTCACTGCCCGCATGATGGCTGCCAGAAGAGGATCATCGCGACGGTGGAAAAGGGCGTTGATACTCTGATTGCAACGGACATGATCCGACTCGCTTGGGAACAAGCCTATGATGTCGCCGTGCTAGCGACTCTCGATAGCGATCTTGTACCAGCCGTTCAATTCTTAGCCGCGAAAGGACTCAAAGTCATTCAAGCGGGGTTTCCGCCAAAGGGGATTGACCTCGCGACTGCTTGTTGGGGCTCAATCGACATCGGACGGTCGCGCGATACAATTCGCCGCGCCGCTTCAAATTAGATCACTACCCCCCTTTTCCACCACTTGACCGACACCAGCCGAAATAAGTATTGGTTTATTATGTAGAGAGAAGAAGCCAACCGTCATAGTCCATATTACGAATATAAAGGAATTAAACCAATTAAACAGAAAACATTCGGCGAACCTTGAGTTTTTCGGGGTTCTTGGCGGGTTGTGGTTGCAGCCCAAGCGGTGCCCTTGCGGAGGAAGGCCGTTTGGTTCCGTGCGTGTCGTGAGCGACGAGAAAGATCAAATAGTGCCCGGTGACGTCGTCGCCGGTCTCGAACCCGCGCTTAATTTGGGGTCTTCCGTCAGTGCGGACTGCGGACAGTAGAAGCCAAAGAAGCGATAAGGTTGAGCCGAACCTGTTCGTTCGTAGTGGCAACGTTCAGGCGCTGGCGGTCTGTCTCTTCGCGGTGTTGCTTGTCTCAGGTGCTTTCTTACGCTTTTCGAATTTGGGTCAAGAAAGTGAGATGTCCTCTGACGAGGGTGCGGACTGGGCGGCGGCTTCTGCGCCTACTCTGGCGGAGGTCGAGGGGTTAGGAGTTGCACTGAATCCAGGGAAGCTCGCGATATACGATGTAGCACTACATTTTTGGATTCAAGTCTTCGGCGATAGCGTCACCTCGATGAGAGCGCTCTCTGCAGCGCTCGGAGTACTGGACGTCCTCCTGCTGTTCGTAGTGGTCCGCGAGATTTTCGGAGGCTGGTCAGCGGTTCCTAATCCGCGCCTCCCCACTAATCCCAATGCGGTAGCGCTGCTTGGCGCTCTCATCATGGCCTTGAACGTGACCATGGTGAAATATTCGCGCGAACTCAGAATGTATTCGCTTGTGCTTGCGCTGATACTGATCCAGGTGTGGTGGTTTTTTCGCCTGGTCCGACAAAGCCATATCGAAGACTACGCTAACCTTGCCCTGCTGACCGCCCTCGCTCTCGCGGCCAATTTCACGGCCAGTCTGGTCTTCGCCGCCGAAGGCGTGTGGCTGTTGCCGAGCCTGCTTGGACTGCCTCGACGATCGCTCATGCGGCAGCGACGGGCCTGGCTGATTGTCGCTACGCTCGGTGCGGGATGCGCAGTGTTCCTACTTCCTCTAGGTTACGAGGGTACTTTGCTGGTCGGTCGTGTGAAGCAAGGAGAATTCGGCTGGATCCAACCCACCACCATATGGGGCGTGGTCCACCTGCTGTGGGACGCGACCGGGAGACTTACTTTCGCCGTGATCGCGCCGCTTGCGGTATGCGGTTCGCTACGAGGATGGCGTCGAGCGCCGTATGCGGCCAGTTTCTTGATATTGTGGTTTTGCGTACCGATTTTATTGGCGACATTTGTATCCTACATTCTGACCCCGTTTTTGGTGGAACGATATGTGCTCTCGTCCTTTCTGCCCTTTTTCGTTCTTGCCGGGCTCGGCATTTTGGAGCTTCGGCGCCCCACCATCATTTTTGGTGCGTTAGCACTGGTGGTAACGCTAGAGCTCTGCGACGTTCACTACTACGACCGCAGCAAATCCGATCTCCAATGGGGCGTCCAATGGAGCGAAGCCGTCGCAGCCGCGGTTGCCACCCGTTCATCAGTGGGAGTGGAGCCGCCCGTGGCCCACAACGTGGTTCAATACTACCTTCGTCACTCGCCGTTGCCACCGCAAACCTATCAAAATAATTTCGTCGGGGGGCGCGACGCAGATGTTCTGATCGTGACAGACCAAATACCTATTGACCAACCACGCGCGGCGGCGATCCTGTTTTCGGAATATTCGAAAACGGTGGCACGCTTTAAAGGGGTTGCTGTCATAGGGCGATGAAGGAGTGAGGCGCCACCTGCCCCTCCTCAAAACTCTAAATTGCATGCGACTGCATCATTTCGTAGCGGGCGGATGGGCGCAGGATTTCGGCGCGGTGCTGATAGGCGAACATGTGGACGGCCAGCTGCGGTATTTCGGAGAGGTCGCTTCGCGATTCGACAACCTGAAACTTAAATCGCTCACGAAGAACCTGCCGTCACGGAAGGCGTCGCCATTCATCGATCCGATACCGGAGACTGACGTGCGGTTCTGCGAACTGACACTGCGTGTCCCGGTGCAATTCTTGGTACGCTTTTTAGTACCCGCTTCGCGAGGAAAAAAGGAATGGGCAAATGCCCCGCTTGGCCCTGGATTCCAAGCTCCGGCACCAACAGCGCGGCAGGCAGCGCCGCAAGGTACAAGCCATCCGATAAGCAGCGCGGCAAGCTTTCTACGGCGACCGCCGAACAGGCCGACTAGGGCGAAACCAATAAGCAAAGCCTGCTCCGGCAGAAGCATACCGAAGCCGGGAGGGAAAAGTAGTTCCCAGAGCCCACCGCGGTCGCTACTAAGAAAAAGAAAATCGGGTTTGAAGTAGCTCAGACACGCAGCGCCGCGGTGGCAAGCGCGAGCGCGGCGGCATGGCGGGGTTTCATGTTGCCACTCTCCCAGTCATTCGAGATAAACTTTGTGCGATGCACACAGCGAGGCAACCCGTCTCGGTGTAGTGCGCATGGGCCCCTGACCGCGCGCCTTTATGGTGGGTGCTGGAGGCAACGTACGGTTCACAGCAATTTCACTGCCGGCGGCGCTGGCCGCGATCGATTGACTTGACTTTGCGGCGGTATCCGCAGTCCGGGGCGAGCTTCTGTAGGCACCCCACGAGGCCGAGCTTTTGGCGATCATCGCGGCGGGCGCACATATAAAGTGTTGGTAGCCTTTGCAATCGCGCGATTTTGATCTTTCTTGGTCGATCCGGCCCGCAACAGAATAATCTTCCGCCCGACGATGCCATAAAATACGCGGTACCCCGGACCGTAATTTTCTCTCATTTCATACACAGAGGTATAGCCGAGAGGTGTGGAAATAGAGAAAAGGCGATGTAGCCTTCCGGGTTGACGAGACCCAGCCGGAGAACCGGCAGGAAGGAGGACACCGCCGATGCGGAGCATACAGGGAGTTATCGAAGCGCCCACAGTGGCGCCCACTGAAGGAATTTATGCGGAGCAGGATTCAGAGCTGGCTCCAGGATGTGCTGGAGGAAGAAGTGACCGAGCTGCTGGGCCAGCGGAGCGGCGGGAGCCGGTGGATGCACCGGCGGGATATCGTAACGGACACGGCAAACCGCGGCGGTTATCGACGATGGCCGGCACGATTGAGAGCAGGGGGCGGGTGGTACTGCCGGCAGGGATCGATCGTTGCTCGCTGACCGCGCGGTGCGGCGACGCACAAAGAGTGGCTGCTGCGCCGGGGGCTTTTGGGGGGTTATAACAGCTATGATGCGCATGGAGTGTGTATTGACAAATTGACGCGTGTGTAAAAAGTGTGTATTGTGGCGTGGGATGAGGGGTCGGTGATGAATAGCCGGGACGTGATCAAGGAACTGAAGAAAGACGGCTGGTACGAAGTCGATCAGGTTGGCAGCCACAAGCAGTTCAAACACGCCACGAAAAAAGGTCGGGTCACTGTGCCGCATCCGAACAGGGATATTCCGATAGGAACCCTGAAAAGCATAGAAAAACAGGCCGGGTTCAAACTGAGGCGATAGGGGGGTCCAAAAAGATGGAGAGAGACATGGAGTATATTGCTTATCTACATAAGGACCGAGATTCGGATTTCGGCGTCAGCTTTCCGGATTTTCCGGGATGTGTGACGGCGGGGAAAACGCTTGAGGAAGCGCGGCGGATGGCCGCTGAAGCTCTTGCCTTGCATATTGCGGGGATGATCGAGGACGGTGACGTGGTGCCAGACCCGTCAAATCTGGACGCCTTGGGGAAGGATCCGAACATGAGGGGCGCTGTGGCTGTCTTGGTCAGCGTTGAACCGGCGGCAGAAAAAACGGTGCGTATCAATATCACGGCGCGCGAAAGCCAGGTCGAAGCCATCGACCAGTTGGCGGTCAAGGCGGGTTTGACTCGTTCGGCTTATATGGTGCAGTCCTCACTGAACCGGTTCGGGTCGAATATATCGAAGACCCGGGAGCGAACAGTCTCAAGACGATCGGCCCAAGCGAAGGGTAGAAAGGTGGCAAAGTAATCAGGATTCGAAATTCCGGCTATTGGTATCAATATGCCTATGCTTTGGCTCGATCATGGCGAAGTTAGAATGTGGGGGTCCACTGCCACGGTCCTCGATTGCTACGAAAACGGCGGCCGGGTTTCGTGACGACCAGCAACTCGGGCTCCTCCATGCAGCGAGACCGCGTCTGACACCGGTGAGCTTTGCAGCGGCGACGGTGGCCAACTGGATAGTGCGAAACTACGAGCAGCGCCGTGCCCAGATAGAACGTTACGAGCGGCAATCCCTTGGCGCAGGGTATTCATTCGCCGGTTACTATCTGCCCGAAGACCGGGACCAGGAGTCCTACGATTTTAGCCGGGTAACCGACGCGGGAATAATCAAACTCGCGGTCCTTCTTTCGGGGTCCAGGCCGCGCCGGCTTCGCTTTCCTTTCAAGAGATGGAAATCTTTGACGCTGGGTCGTACCCGGGCCTGACCGCGATGATCGCGCAAGCGTGGTGGCAATGAAGTGTGACGCCGTTCTTTACTACACCCATTTCTGCTCGCCGGTAGTGCTGCGGGAGATTGACCGTCTGCGCCGGGAGCTTGACGAGCGGTACGACGTGTTCGCGGTGGGCTATTCCCAATCCAAAGCCGCCCTGAGCAGCATTACCCAGGTGGCGGCTTTTGCCTATACCGCTTGCGATTTGAGTGCCTTGCCCTATAGCTACAAGCTTGGAGCGTTCCAGTCTTACGGTCCCCACTCGTCGCGGCCGCTACTATTACAATACTCCGGACTCCGGCGGCATGGTCGCAGTTTCCCGGAACCTTCGTCTACCGCCCGTCCTTTGCCGACCATAACCTATTCGGGCCCGAGTGCCGCTTCCCCGACCTGCTGTGGCATCCGGTGAAAGAATGACTATTCGGCGCAGACGGCTTGTCTGCGTACCTGCTTGCTTGATCAAACCTGCTTCTTCGCCTTAACTCGGATTTCCATTTTCTAGGTGAACTACTACTATAGTTTTGGCGCACTCGGTTTTCTTGGGTTACAGGAGTTCAGCGAGATCGGCGCGAGTGAATTTCCAGTCGAAGGCCTTAACGCGCTGAATAGCGGACGTGAGCCTATCTATCGCCCCTATGACTTAGTTATAATGGAGAATTTCTAATACTTCGGAAGAGAGGGCGGCTATGGGATTACGTATTGGGGTTGTTCCGGTTGGCGTGCATCCGTAAGAAAATGGGGCAAAACTGATGCCCGATAAAAACGGTTGTTTTTCAATGAAAAGCTGTGTTCTCGAATCTTTAGGGATTCGTTGGACTTTTTGAATGGATATTCTTAAATGGCTGTTCGATCAAGAGAATCGAACCCGATGCCATCGGATCCGGCCACCACGCAAAACTTCGCTGCGAAAAGCCCGACCAAATTGCTCGGCGTCCGGTGTCAACCAAAAACTCCAAATGCGATGAAAAGTCTAGAGTTTTGAGATTCGGCGTTGACACCGTTTGCTGGTCGGGCGCGGCGGCCTCAAACAGTTCTCACTGCTGGGTCGCTGCCGGTAATCTGCTGCGCCAACAGCCGCGCGCTCGCGCATCCGGCGGCGTCCAATTCGCCCAACTGCGCCACGGTCTCCTGCACCACCCTCCCGTCGCGCCGCACCGACCGCACCAGCCGCCAATAGCTGTGCTGCTTGCCGTTCTTGCGCCGAACCGAGTGTCGCAGATACAACCGCGCCCGCCTCCTCCACTCCCCTCCCGCGCCAAGGGGAAATCGCAGAAACTTGGTATACAACCGAGGCGCCGGATCGGAGCTCTCGTCGAGAAAAGCAGGGCCGCCATCGCCCTGTCCGTTCTCAAAAGAATACCCATGTCTGCGCTCATCAAAAATGTGACCCGCCACTGCTAGCCCAATTAACCAGCGGCGCCGAGCAGTCTCTTCTGCACGTCCCAGTCCAAGGGCAGAACGGTGCGCCGGGTCAGCATCTCCACGGTGAGGTCTGGTGGCTGGCGGCCGTCCGCGATCGCGTCGACGATCTGCGGGGCGAGGAACGCGAGCCGGAGGAGGCGGCCGACATAGCGCGCGCTGATTGCTTGTTGCGTCGCAATCGGCTTGACCGAGGCCGCGCGCCCCGCGGCGAGATCGTCAAACCACCGGCGCGCCCGCGCCACCGCCTTGAGCAGGACGAGGTCGACTTTCGGCGCTCGAGTACGCTCAGCTTCGATTACCAGCCGCAAGCTCACCGCGCCGCTGATTTCGCCATGTCCGCTTCCCCGGGAAGCGCACCAGCCGAAGTCTTGATTATCAGCCCATGCCCGTTCAGGTTGTGCAGCCTGATCAGTCCGTTCCTCCCGGCAAGGCTATCGACATAGCGCGCGACCCCGCCGGATTTCGCGAAGCCGTAATCGTCGAACACGATCACGCCACCCACTTGCAGGCGCGGCCATACCCACTCGGCGGCGTCCCTCGCCGACTGGTAAACGTCGACATCGATGTGGCACAGGCCGAACTCGCCGGCTTCGATCAGGTGTGCCGTTTCCTCGGGGAAAATCCCCTCGAGGATCCTCACGTTGCGAAGGCCCAATTCCGAGGCGAGCGCCTCAACGACTTCCTTCGAAGTGTCCGCCAGCTCGCCCGCCTTGTACCCGTCGTGCTCTCCCGCCTTGACAATTCCTTTGAAAGTATCGCACAGAAACACCTCGACATCGTTGTTAATAACTTGGGCCAGCGACGCCAGCAGGCAACCTGTTCCCCCGCGCCAGACTCCCACCTCCAGAATGTGACCGCCGCGAGGGGCCAGCTGGTCAACGAGTTGCCATAACTCGTAACATCGGTAGATATCGACGAGCGTGTGGGGTGCTATCCGATCGTATGTCCTTCGAAAGTCGGCATCGACTCGCCACGGACTGAACAAGGCCTCTGGCAGCACGACCGAGTAGCGTTCACCATCGACCTCCTTGAAGAAGCCTCGGGCGAATAACGTGAGCGTGCTGCGAATCAGGTCAAGACTGGCTCTGACGAATCGATCCTTGGTCGGAGATTTGGAGATTTGACTCGTCTGTCCGGATATTTGCACACACACTCTCCTGGGCTTGAGCGCGTTAGCCCGAGTCTCTCGTATCGGGTGGGCGGTCCTGTCGATCCGCACGCTTTACAGGCGGGCGTGGCTCGCACTCCCTGAGTCTGCGAGTGCCTGCGACCATCTGGAGGATGAGCGTACTTGTGATGGTCTGAAACCCGAGGATGATTAGCAACAGGCCGAACACGCTCGAATAGTATATGTCTTGAAGGCGGAGCCCCTGAAGTATCCAGTTGACGAAGAGGTCCATTTCCAGGGCAACTCCGATCGCCATCATTGCGCTGCCGGCGATCATGCCGCGATCGTAGGTCAGCAACCGCAGGATGCGTTGAGTTGTTCCGGGCTCGAAATCATAGAAAACTTTGGCGAGCAGTGCCAGATGCAACGCGCTGTAACCCAACGTTGCTAGGGTCAGTCCAAGCAGCATCCAATGCAAGTTAAATCCGATCGCACCGATGCTGACGGGTCCGCGCGCCAGCCCGACCGACAGGAGGAGTCCGACCACCAGCGCAAAGACCCCCGGCCAGAGTAGAAAGAACTCGGGCGCGAACAGAAACATCATCCTGAGGTTGGTCCAGCCCGCCAGCCACGGCGAGAACCAGCCGCTCCGCCGGTGATGACTAAACCGTCCTTCGCGGTCCTTATAGAAGCGTATAGGCACTTCGGAGCATCGCAGACCAAGACGGACCGCCTTCAATACCATCTCGGATGCGTACTCCCAGCCCATGCTCTGAAGACCGATTCGATGGAGAGCATCCAATGTCATCGCGCGCATGCCGCAGTGGATATCGCTGAATCGGCTTCCGTATATGAAGTTCAGCGTGGCGGTCGTAGCCGGCGTTCCGAAATAGCGATGCAGTAGCGGCATGCTGCCCGGCTCGATATGGCCCCTGAGCCGGGTGCCCATCACGAACTCGGAGCCTTGCCGTAGCGCCTCGACAAAGGGTGCGATCTCCCTGAAATCGTAGGTCAGGTCGCAGTCGCCCATAATCACGTAACGGCCGCGGATGTGCGCAATTGAATCGATGTACGCTTGACCCAGCCCGCATTTGGGAACCCGGATTACCGTAGCCCCGTGGGCTTCGGCGATTTCCGGAGAGCGATCGGTCGAGCTGTCTATGATCAGTACTTCGCCGGAAACGTTCGCTTTTTTGAGGCCCTGGAAGCACCAATCGACGAACTCACCGATTACCAGCTCCTCATTTAGGCATGGCACGACGATCGAGACCTCGATCGGCGTGCCAGCGTGGCGCTCAGCGGGAGTTCGCTGGGTCTCAGAAGCAGGCACAGAGCCCATCACCGTTTCGCTCCCATCTATTCCTAACCTGCCGGCGAGCTCTTCTCGACGAGGGCGATAAGCTGATCTCCATGATTGAATATGTCCAGAAAGAAGCCAATATACAGGATCTCCCCGCGCACCTTTTCCTTCAATCCATACCCAGACCACCGGCGAATTGCTCATATAGTGTGGCCGGCAGCAGGCTGCTGATCAATCTCCTGTACAGCGAGTGCACGGGGAATCCCCATTTGAATATCTTAGGATATACAGCCGCGGTTTTCTAGTGCAGCTTTCAAACCGACAGTCCGTTTTCGCGAGATCAATAAAAGATTCGCAGGCCATCCCAAAAGCGAGACCGAAGTCACTTCGAAATCAGCGATCCCAGCGGCCTTGGCCGCAGCCGCCAAATCATTCCGTGATAGGAGATGCAGGTTTTCCTCAGTTGCGTAAAACCGCTCGCCAACGGCTGAGAGCAGTTTTCGATAGGTCCGCATGGGCAGCCAGTGCAACAGCGGGAGCACCATGTGAAATTCGACGGGAAACCACCGATTTGGCGTAGTGACGAAAAGACCCTTTCTGGCGACACGAGATAACTCGCTCAAGAACTCAACTTGATTGCTTCGACTACCGACGTGCTCCAAGACCGCGCTCGAGTGTGCCACTTCGAATGAATTGTCCTTGAAGGGAAGCCGGCATCCATCAGCTTGAACGAAGCGAACTCCTGGATAGCGGCTGGTCAGGAAGCTCGCGTCACCTATTCCCACCGCCGTTATCTGAGACGGCCGACAGTACCAGGCTTCCAAGTAATTGGAACCGTCGTATATCTGATCACTGGTGGCGCCGACGTCCACAATTAGGTCGGCGCCATTGAGACCCATGGATTGCACGAACACGTCGAACATTTTGCGTCGTTGATATTTGGCAATTCGGCTCGGCAACGAGAGGTACAACCAGCAGGTGTGGAAATAGGGAAAGGGCGGTGTAGGCTTCGGGGTT
>OCZT010007546.1_pt1 | contig 10652 bp, 9 predicted proteins | sample 1539031 | NCBI WGS metagenome assembly OCZT01 (sample SAMEA3539308, study PRJEB22396) | soil metagenome | biome: tundra; feature: field; material: soil | place: USA | collected 2010-05 | depth 0.15 m
TGAATAGTTCAGAAAGTCGATTTCTGTTTCTGCGTCGGCCCACATCGCCTCTCCTTAGGTGCTTCGTGCCAAGATTGTGTTCGCTGTATAAACAATTCTGGCGAATAGCACGGGAATTTACGGAACCCACAACGCAAACGCCGTTTCAGGAAGGACGTTTGGCAAGAAAATCCGCGGTCCGTTGGTCAAAATCGGGTAGCTCTCAGCGCACCACCGCAGAAAAAAGCGGCTTGGATTTTCCAACCAAAACGTACACGCTATTACCGATCCATCGCGTCAAAGAAAATTGGCAATACTTAACAATTACAATAGGTTAGTTCGACGGCGAGTCGTTCTTTCACCGAAATCGAGTCGTTCTTTGTGTGTCGGCATACCGCGAAGCAGGATGGTGGGCCTGCCTGGACTCGAACCAGGAACCAGACCGTTATGAGCGGCCGGCTCTAACCATTGAGCTACAGGCCCCGCCGGGTGCCGCGTGAGGGGCAGCAACGGTGCCGACACCCCTTACAATGCTGCCTGCGATCCGGCAATGCCGCGTTCTTGCTGTTGGCATGCCCCGCGAAAGCGGGACATCCAGTACGCCGCAGCGTCGCGGGCGATGACGGCCCAGGTGTACAGGGGGAACTTCCGCCTACTCCACCGAGACCCCGGCGAACTCGACCACCTTGCGCCATTTCTCGGTCTCGTCGGCGATCAGCTTGCCGAACTCTGCCGGCGTCATCGGCTTCGGGATTCCGCCGATTTGGGAAAGCCGCTCGACCAGCTTGGGATCCTTCAGCGCCTCGCCGACCGCCTTGTTGAGGATTTCGACGATCTCCGGCGGCGTACCCTTGGGCGCGGAGATACCGTAGAACCCGACCGACTCGAAGCCGGGCACGGTCTCGGCAATGGCGGGGATATCGGGCAGGCCGGGCCAGCGCTGCGGCGAGGTGACGCCGAGTGCGCGCACGGTGCCGCCACGCGACTGTTCGAGCGCCGACGGCAGATTGTCGAAGATCAACTGCACCTTGTTGGAAATGATATCGGGAAATGCGATCGCCGACCCGCGATAGGGCACGTGGACCATGTCGACGTGAGTCAGTGCCTTGAACAATTCCCCGGACATGTGGACCGACGTGCCGTAGCCCGATGAGGCATAGGAAACCTTGCCCGGGTTGGCCTTGCAGTAATCGATGAACTCCTGGACGGTCTTGACCGGCATGGCGTTCGAGACGACCAGCATATTGGTCAGCTGCATGATGCTCGCCACCGGCACGGTGTCGCGGATGAAATCGTAGGACAAATGCTTGTAGAGCGAGGTTGAGATCGCGTTGTTGGGCGCCACGAACAACAGCGTATAGCCGTCCGGCGGCGAATTGATCGCCGTAGCGGCTGCGAGATTGCCGCCGGAGCCGGCGCGGTTCTCCACCACGAACTGCTGGCCGAAATGCTCCGACAGCCACTGGCTCATGATGCGCGCCACGATGTCGACCGGGCCGCCGGCGGCGAAACCGATCAGCCAGCGCACCGGGCGGTTCGGATAGTCGGCGGCGGATGACGGCGCTACGCCGGCCGCAACGCTCAAAAGGCAGACAATCCCCGCAATCGCCGCACGCAAGAATCCAGTCATGAAATGCTCCATTCGAACTTGGTTGCGATGCGTGCAACGTTCAGGCGATCGCGGATTTCTGAAATCCGATTGAACATGCTTTCATACAAATCGGAATTTGCCTACATTACCTTTTGGCGGACAGCCGAAAACGCGTATGCATTCGCGGCGGCGCAGGAATGCTGGAGGGGCAGTACATGAACATCGCTCGTGCGGTTTGCGCCGGTGTCTTGCTGCTGGCGGGCAGCGCTGCAGCGCAAGATGGAGGCAAGGCCATTCAAAAGACCACGATCAGCCTGGGGACGGCAACGCCGGGCGGCGGCTTCCCGCTCTACGGCAACGCCTTTGCCGAGATCATGAATGGCGCCGACCCGACGCTTTCGATTCTGCCGCGCAACACCAAAGGCAGCACCGAGAACATTCCGCTGCTCGAGGCCGGCAAGCTCGATATCGCGCTGGTCGCCGGAGAGCCCGCCTACGAAGCGTTCATGGGAATCGGGCGGCCGCGGACCAATCTGAAAATCCTGACCGCGATGTATTCGAGCCCGGGCATGTTCGTGGTGCGCGCGGACAGCCCGTACAGGACCATTCGCGATCTCGTCGGCAAGCCGGTCGCGTTCGGCGCGCGCGGCTCAGGTCTTCCGATCCTGTCGCGTTATGTGCTCGACGGTCTCGGACTAAAGCAGGACGAGGACTTCCAATCCGTCTATCTCGACCGCGCCGGCGACGGGCCGGCGATGGTGCTCGACGGGCGGGTCGCAGCCCTGTGGGGCGCCGGCATCGGCTGGCCCGGATTCACCGCCATGGCGGGGAGCGCCGGCGGCGCCAGGTTCATCGCGCCTGATGCCGATGAGATCGCGCGTATCCGGGCCAAGCACACCTTTCTCAAGCCGCTGACCGTGCCGGCCGGCAGCTATCCAAACCAGAACGATCAGATCGATGCGCTGGGATCATGGAGTTTCATTCTGGCCCGCGACAGTCTGCCGGATGATGTCGCGTATCGGCTGGCGCGGTCGCTGCATGGTGCCGAAAGCGCGCTGTGCGCGAAGCTGGCGCAGGCCTGCGAAACCACGGCCGCGAACACCGTCACTGCTGCGCCGAGCCAGGAATTGATTCATCCGGGCGTGCTCAGGTACTTCCGCGAGATCGGGCTGACGAAGTAATTCTCTTCGCCGGGACGACGTTAGAATCATTTCTTGATTAAGGGGCAGGCCGGATCGGGCGGGCCGAACGCATCCTCGCCCGAAATATGCGCGAGGATCTTGTAGTAATCCCACGGATATTTGGATTCTTCCGGTTTCTTGACCTGCACCAGCATGAGGTCGTGAACCATCAGATTGTCCTCGCGCAGCTTGCCGTTGCGGGCAAAGAAATCCTCGATCGGCTTCTCGCGCATCTTGGCCGCAACCTTGAGCGGCTCGTCGGTTCCGCTGTCCTTGATGGCGTTGAGATAGTGCATGACAGACGAATAGACGCCGGCCTGCCACATCGTGGGCATCCGGTTCATCTTGGCGAAGTAACGCTTCGACCATTCGCGAGTCTTGTCGTCCATGTCCCAGTAGAACGATGTCGTCAGCAGCAGGCCCTGCGCCGCCGGAAGCCCGAGCGAATGAATGTCGGTGATCAGCGCGAGCAGCGCGGCCATCTGCTGGCCGCCCTTCAATACGCCGAATTCGCCGGCGGTCTTGATTTCGTTGACGTTGTTGGGCGGCCCGCCGGCGATACCGATGATCCTGGCCTTGGAGGCCTGAGCCTGAAGAATGAACGACGACACATCGGGAGTGGCAAACGGCGGCCGCACCGAGCCGAGCACCTTGCCGCCGTTCTTGATGATCACGGCCGAGGCGTCCTTTTCGAGAGAGTGGCCGAACGCATAGTCGTCGGTGATGAAGAACCAGCTGTCGCCGCCACGCTTCACCACTTCATGCGCGGTGCCGACCGCGAGCGCGTGGGTGTCGAACACCCACTGGATGGCATAGGGCGAGCAGAACTTGCCATGGAAGTCCGCGGCCCCGGTCGAGTGCGTGATGAACATCCGCTTCTTTTCGTTGGCGACGTTCTGCACCGCCAGCCCCACCGCCGACACCGGCACGTCCACAATCAGGTCGACCTGTTCGGTGTCATACCAGCGCCGCGCAATGCTGGCGCCGATATCCGGCTTGAGCTGATGATCGCCGACGATCACCGTGATCGGCTTGCCCAGAACTTTGCCGCCGAAATCGTCCACCGCCATTTGCGCCGCGGTCACGGAGCCCTGGCCGGTGGGGGTGGACGCCGGCCCGTTCATGTCGGTGAGGACGCCGATCTTGACCATGTCGTCCGAGACCTGGGCCAGCGCTGCCGGCGACGACAAGACGGCGGCTGCGAATGCCGCGAGCATGGATATTTTTCTGGCCGAAATCACAGCTGTCCTCCCCTTACCGTCTGGCGCATTGGCCGTATTGCTTGACCGGGAGCTTAAGCTCGGCCGGTTCACGTTCTTGCAATCATACTGCAGCCCGCGTCAACGGAGGAGCTGGTCCGGTCAGGTGGCGAACCGGATCTGACCGGCGGGCGCCGGGTCGTAACCGGTCAACTCCGCGGCCCGCTGCTTTAGCCGTTTCTGCCCGAGAAAGCCGATCAGCGCCTGAACTGAGGGGCGGAAATAGCTGCGTTGCCGCATCAGCAAATCGAAATTTTCCCAGAGCAGCGGGACGAAATCGAGGCCCGCGGATTTTGCCGCGGCGCGGGTTGCGATGCCGCAATCGGCCTTGCCGGCGCGGATCGCGGCCGCGAGATCGGGACCGGTGAGACAAGGCGGCTCGAGCCGGCGCAAGCTTTTCGGCCCGGCGCCGGCGCGCGTCAGCAGCACCTCGAGCAGCATCTGCGCACCCGCGCCGGGCTGCCTGACCGCCATTTTCGCGCCGGAGGCAAGGACATCGGACAGGCTGTGCAACTGCCTCGGATTATCAGGCGGAAGCAGCAGACCCTGTTCGCGCCGCGCCAGTCCGACCAGCACGGCATCATGCAGGCCCGGCATCGCGCGCACCGCCGCGATATTGGCGTCGTCGGCGGAATCGGCGGGAATTGCATCGCTGTGGAAATGGATGGCCGCGGCGATCACCTCACCGCGCTGCAGGCGATCGACGCCGCGCGCGGTGCCTTCGGTGAGCGACGCAAGACCGGACCCGGATTCGCGCAAGGTCCATTCCAGCAGATCGTCCTGGCTGCCGCCGACGATGGGTGGCGGGTCCGTAGCGATCATGTCGGCCGGCCGCGCCAGTCCTGAAAGCACCCAGAGGTCCAGCTCGTGGCGCGGAAACAGCCACTTGCCGGTCACCTTGCTGCAGGGGATCGCGCCTGCCGTCACCAGTTCGTAGAGCTTGCGCTCACCAAGCCGGATGTATTCGGCGGCCTCGCTGGTGGTCAAAAATTCCATCCTGCATTCGTATGCATATTTCTGTTTATATTCAACCGATTGACAAATGGTGGAATTACTGCCGAACAAAGCCGGCGGAGGTGGCGATGTCTGACCAATTCAGCGCCTGGCAACTGATTCTGAACGGCGACGCGGCGTTGTTCGCGATCGTGAAGCTTTCGCTTGCCGTCAGCCTGTCAGCGGTGGCGCTGGCCGCCCTTGCCGGCATGCCGCTCGGCGCGCTGCTCGCGCTGACCCGCTTTCCCGGGCGGTCCGTTTTGGTGGTGCTGCTCAATGCGATGATGGGGTTGCCGCCGGTGGTGGTCGGCCTCGCGGTTTATCTTCTGCTGTCGCGGTCCGGACCGCTCGGGGCGATGGGCATCCTGTTCACGCCATCAGCCATGGTGATCGCCCAGACCATCCTGATCGTGCCGATCATCGCGGCGCTGACGCGCCAGACCGTCGAGGATCTCTGGGTTGAGTATCGCGATGAACTGACCGCGATGGACGTCAGCCCGACCGGCCGCATGACAACCCTGCTGTGGGACGCGCGCTACAGCCTGCTCACGGCGTTGCTGGCGGGTTTTGGACGGGCCGCCGCCGAGGTCGGCGCGGTCATGATCGTCGGCGGCAATATCGACGGCTTTACCCGCACCATGACCACCGCCATCGCGCTCGAAACCTCCAAGGGCGATCTGCCGCTGGCGATGGGGCTGGGGCTCATTCTTGTCGCCATCGTTCTTGCGATCAACGCAGCGGCATGGGGGACGCGCGTCTGGTCCGAGCGGCAGGCGGGCTGACGATGCGGGCGCCAATGAGCGATCTTCCGCTGGTTCTCGATGGCGTCTCGCTGCAGGCGGGCGCCACCACGATCCTCGACCGTCTGAGCCTGACGATTAAGCCGGGTGCGCCGACGCTGATCGTCGGGCCGAACGGCGCGGGCAAGACCAGTCTGCTGCGGCTCTGCATGGGGCTTGCGGCGCCGTCGACCGGCCGCGTCACCTGGGGCGGCCGCGCCGATCGCGCAGTGGGGCGCCGCGCGATCCTGTTTCAACGCCCGGTGATGCTGCGAAGGACCGCCGCCGCCAACGTCGCCTATGCGCTGGCGCAGGCCGGCACGCCGCGTAACGAGCGCGCACAGCGTGTCGCCGCATTGCTGAAGCGCGTCGGGCTTTCCGATCTGGCGCAGCGGCCGGCGCGGCGGCTTTCGGGCGGCGAACAGCAGCGGCTGGCGCTGGCGCGGGCACTGGCGCGCGATCCGGAGATCCTGCTGCTCGACGAGCCCACCGCCAATCTCGATCCCGCCGCGACCCGTAGCGTGGAAGAGATCGTGCTGATGGCGGCGCAGTCGGGCATCAAGATCGTGATGGCCTCGCACGATCTCGGCCAGGTTCGCCGGCTCGCCGGCGACGTCGTTTTCCTGGTTCGCGGCGCGCTGTGCGAGCGCGGCCCGGCCAGCGATTTTCTCGACCATCCATCGACGCCGGAAGCCACAGCCTTCCTGCGCGGCGATCTCGTGATTTGAATCTTCTCTGAACAGGAGCGAGCCATGTCGAGCCGTTTGTTATGTTTCGCGTTAGCGCTTTGTGTCAGCGCAGTCGCCGGTCACGCGCCCGCGATTGCCCAGGATCGATCGATCGTGGTGGCGTCGACCACGTCGACGCAGGATTCCGGGCTGTTCGGTTATCTCTTGCCGATCTTCAAGGCCAAGACCGGCATCGAGGTGAAGGTGATCGCGCAGGGCACCGGGCAGGCGCTCGACACCGCGCGGCGCGGCGACGCCGACGTGGTGTTCGTTCATGCCAAATCGCAGGAAGAAAAATTTCTTGCCGAAGGTTTTGGCGTGAAGCGCTTTGACGTGATGTACAACGACTTCGTGCTGATCGGGCCGAACAGCGACCCCGCCGGCGTCAAGGGCAAGGACATCGAGACCGCGCTGAAAACCATCCAGGCCAAGGCCGCGCCGTTCGTGTCGCGCGGCGACAGATCGGGCACCCACTCGGCCGAACTCGCGCTCTGGAAGCAGGCCGGCATCGATATCGCGGCCACGAAAGGCCCCTGGTATCGCGAGATCGGCCAGGGCATGGGGGCCGCGCTCAACACCGCGGGGGCGATGAACGCCTATGTGCTGTCCGATCGCGGCACCTGGATCTCGTTCAAGAACCGCGGCGATCTCGGGATCGTCGTCGAAGGCGACAAGCGGCTATTCAATCAATATGGCGTCATGCTGGTGAACCCCGAAAAATATCCTTCCGTGAAGAAGGAGCTCGGCCAGACATTCGTCGACTGGCTTGTCTCGCCGGAAGGCCAGGCTGTTATCGCGGGCTACAAGATCGACGGCCAGCAGCTGTTCTTCCCGGATGCGGAGAAGAAGGGGAGCTGAGCGGTAGCTATCTCTCCACGTCGCCCCGGCGTTCGCCGGGACGACGGTGAATTTGTGAGCGACGGTTGCCAAAGTGACGATGCATAGTCCACCATCGCTTATGGTCCCAACCCAGCGCCTGCCGGCTTCGCTTACTCCGCTCGACGTGGCGCTCGCGGCGTTGCTGGATCGGCTTGAGCCGGTAGCGGCCGTCGAGCTTCCGCTCGCAGACGCGCCGGGCTGCGTTGCCGCGGATATGCCCCCACTTAAAGCGCATCCGCCGCGCGAGATCGCCGCGGCCGATGGCTGGGCATTGCGCGCCCGCGATCTCGTCGGCGCGTCGTCCTATTCGCCGCTGCCATTGGCCATATCGCCGCTCTGGGTCGAAGCCGGCGACCCAATGCCGGAGGGTTGCGACTGCGTGGTCGACTCCGACCTCGTGGATCAAACCGGCCCGATGGTTCAGGTGCTCGCGGAGGCGATACCGGGGCAGGGGGTTCGCCGGATCGGCGGCGATATCGCCGAAGCAAGTTTCGTCATCGCCTCCGGGCGGCGCGTTCGCCCGCTCGATCTCTTGATCGCGCGCGCGGCGGGGCTGCGACAGCTGAAGGTGCGTCGTCCGCGCCTGCGCGTCGTCAATATTCCCGCTGTAACAGGCCATGCGGCGACGGCGCAGCTGATCTCGGAAAATGCCCGCGCGGCCGGCGCCGATGTTATCTGCAGCGATGCCGCAGCACGCGATGCGGCATCCATCGCCAGGGCGGCCGAACCCGGGGCGTGCGATTTGCTTGTCACTATCGGTGGCAGCGGCGTCGGCCGTACCGATGCAACGATTCTGGCGTTGGCCCGGCGCGGCGAGGTCGTCGCGCATGGCATCGCGTTGCAGCCCGGCCGAACCTCTGCCGTCGGCAGGATCGGAAAAATTCCCTTTATAGCGTTATCAGGTGCGCCGGATCAGGCGCTCGCGGCGTGGTGGACGCTGGCGCTCCCCGTGCTGGACCGGTTGTCCGGGCTTTCGCCGCGACAGAAGCTCACCCTGCCGCTGGCGCGCAAGATTGCCTCCAGCGTCGGCATCGCTGAAATCGTCCTGCTCGAAAAAATCGCTGGCGCCTGGATGCCGCTGGCTGTCGGCGACATCTCGCTCGAGACAATCGCCCGCGCCGATGCATGGCTGGCGGTGCCAGGCGACAGCGAAGGTTTTGCTGCGGGCACGCCGGTCGATGCCTATATATTGTCGAACTGATATGGGTTCCGACATGACCAATGCGCCGTTGCCGAACGTCCGAGACAGCGTGGATCAGGATCAGTTCCTGACCATCCTGTCGCGCGAAGATGCGCTTATGCGTTTCGAAGCCGCACTTTTTCCGCGCGCGACCCCAATCGAGCAGCGGCGGCTGTCCGGCGCGCTCGGCTGCGCGCTGGCGCAGGATATCGTGGCGCCGATCGACGTGCCGCCGTTCGATCGCTCCAATGTCGATGGCTTTGCGGTGCGCTCCGCCGATCTGGCGTCGGCCAGCGAAGCGACGCCGGTCCGCATCATGCTGAACGACGAAGTCATCGCCTGCGGCACCGCGCCGACGCGGCCGGTGCTGTCGGGAACCGCCACGTCGATTGCGACCGGCGGTCCCGTACCGCGCGGCGCCGATGCCATCGTCATGGTCGAGCATACCCAGCCGGCAGGCCATCGCGCGATCGAGATCCGCCGCGCCGCTTCGCCCGGACAATTCGTGTCGTATGCCGGCTCCGATATCGCGCGCGGCGAGGCGCTGCTGCGCGCCGGCATCGTGATCGGCTCGCGCGAGATCGGCATGCTCGCTGCCTGCGGGATCGCGCAGGTTTCCGTCGCGCGCAGGCCGCGCGTTGCCGTGATCTCCACCGGGGACGAACTGGTGCAGCCGGGCCAGCAGCTGCGGCCCGCCGCGATCTACGACACCAACGGTTCCATCGTCACAGCGGCGGTGAGCGAGAACGGCGGCGAAGCCGATTTTCTCGGCGCCATTGCCGACGACGAGGAACAGCTCGAAGCCGCGATGCGCAAGGCACTTGAGACTTGCGACATGCTGGTGCTTTCCGGCGGCACCTCGAAGGGCGCGGGCGACGTGTCCCATCGCATCATCGCGCGGCTCGGCCAGCCCGGCATTATCGCGCATGGCGTCGCGTTGAAACCGGGCAAGCCGCTGTGCCTCGCAGTCTGCGGCGGCAAGCCGGTGGTGATCCTGCCGGGATTTCCGACCTCGGCGATGTTCACCTTTCACGACATGATTGTGCCGGTGCTGCGACGGATGGCGGGGCTGCCGCCGCGCTCCGATGCCAAGGTCACGGCGAAAGTTCCGGTGCGGATCGCCTCCGAACTGGGCCGCACCGAATTCGTCATGGTGTCGCTGGTCGAGGGCGCGGATGGATTGATCGCCTATCCCTCCGGCAAGGGCTCCGGCGCCATCACCTCGTTCGCGCAGGCCGACGGCTTTTTGCGGATCGATGCGCTGGCCGGTCAGATGCCGGCCGGGACGAAGGCCGAGGTGACGCTGTTCACGCCGCATGTTCGGGTGCCGGATCTCGTCATCGTCGGCAGCCACTGCACCGGGCTCGATCTGGTGACGGCGCCGCTGGCGCGCGCGGGTCTTACCGTACGCTCGATCGCGGTCGGCAGTCTCGGCGGATTGGCGGCGGCGCGGCGCGGCGAATGCGATTTTGCGCCGATCCATCTGTTCGACGAGGCGACCGAAAGCTACAACACGCCGTTCCTGATGGCCGGACTCGAACTGGTGCCGGGCTGGCGGCGGATGCAGGGCATCGTGTTTCGATCAGGCGATGCGCGTTTCGAAGGATTGAGCGCGCAGGACGCGGTGGGCGCGGCGCTCGCCGACCCCAGCTGCATCATGGTCAACCGCAACCAGGGCGCGGGCACGCGCATCCTGATCGACCGGCTGCTCGCAGACGCGCGGCCGGACGGCTACTGGAATCAGCCGCGGTCGCATAACGCGGTCGCAGCCGCCGTGGCGCAGCATCGCGCCGACTGGGGCGTGACCATCGCGCCGGTCGCTCACGCCGCCGGGCTCGGCTTCATTGCGCTGACGGAAGAGCATTATGATTTCGCGCTGGTGACGGCGCGGAAACAGCGTCCGGCGGTGCAGGCGTTTCTTAGGGCGTTGGCGTCGGAGGAAAGCCGCGCGGCGCTGGCGCAGGCGGGATTTGGGCCGGCGTGAATTTTGCGCTCGTCATTCCGGGGCGCGAGTGAAACCAGCGAGCCCGGAATCCATAACCACGAGCGCGAGTATGGATTCCGGGCCTGCGCCAAGAGGCGC
>OCZT010007547.1_pt1 | contig 10652 bp, 8 predicted proteins | sample 1539031 | NCBI WGS metagenome assembly OCZT01 (sample SAMEA3539308, study PRJEB22396) | soil metagenome | biome: tundra; feature: field; material: soil | place: USA | collected 2010-05 | depth 0.15 m
CTCTAACCAACTGAGCTACAACCACCATGTTTAGCGAGTGCAAAGATAATACAGCAATTGATTATGTGCAACTATTTATTTGAAAAAAAACATGCAAATAATGCAAGAGCTTAGCTACCAATGAATAAAAATGAAAAGAAAATGAAGTATTGCCTTATAACACCCGTACTGGAAGCCGAAATTGCCGAAATAAGACGCAAAATCATGCTTTCGATGAATGGAATTACGTCCGAAAAGATGACCCAAAGCGGCGTAATCTACAAAAAAAATTACGGAGTTGACATTCCACGTATAAAAGAAATAGCCTCATTTTATACACCAAACTCTGACTTGGCAGACCGACTTTGGATGTTGGGCATTCGCGAAACAATGATAATAGCAACTTTGTTACAACCGGTGGATCGGTTTACGCCAGAAATGGCAAACGAGTGGGCAGCATCGCTTCATCAACTAGAAATGGTGGAGCAAATCTGCATGAATCTATTCTCTAAGCTTTCCTTTGCGAACGAGCTTTGTTTACAATGGGTGAGCTCATCTCTGTGGAAACAAATTACAGGATTTATACTTGCAGCAAGAATTTATGACAAACTAACCACAGACGAAGCTCGGATACTGATTCAAAAAGCAATACAATTATCCACCACACCGGAGTTCCATTTGTACAAAGCATTGAGTCTTTGTTTGTGTAGACTGGCCCGAAAGGACAAAGAAATAGAAACTTACATTTCAAAAGAAATAGAAACCATTTCGAATACAAATTTTATTGGACAACAATATATTTCTTCCGAAGTGAAACAAGAATTGTTATTTTTGAATATTCTATAGCCATAAATTGCGTAAAACGTTGTACTTTTGTTGGTCACATTATTGAAGGATGAAAGAAGAAGAATCATACCCACAGATACGAGGAATATTCACAGAATATCTCAAAACACATAAGCATCGTAAAACTCCTGAGCGGTACGCTATTCTGGAGCAAATATATAATTATAGCGGCCATTTTAATGCCGATATTTTATACTCAATTATGCAGGACAAATACCGTGTAAGTCTTGCTACAATTTACAATACGCTGGAACTATTGATAGATTCCAAGTTGATCATCAAGCATCAACTTGGGGGTCAGTTTGCGCAATACGAAAAGGCTTTTGGAAATACCACTCATCATCATTTGGTATGCACTGTGTGTGGAAAAGTAAAAGAATTTTCGGACAAACAAATTCGTACAGCAATTCAAACGCGTGATTTTGCTCTTTTCGAAATGTCACATTATTCGCTGTACTTGTTTGGTACATGTGCTAAATGCAAAGAAAATCCCCCTGTCGGGAAATAAACAGTAAGAAATATTAAACTCATTAAAATATATTATTTTGAAATCGATGAAAGTAGATGTATTATTAGGTCTCCAATGGGGTGACGAAGGTAAAGGAAAAGTGGTAGATGTACTTACCCCGAATTATGATCTTATCACTCGCTTTCAAGGTGGCCCGAACGCAGGACACACACTTGAGTTTGAAGGAAAAAAGTTCGTCCTTCGATCTATTCCTTCCGGTATTTTTCAAGGCGATAAAGTAAACGTTATTGGTAACGGCGTGGTACTTGACCCCGCTTTATTCAAAGCAGAAGTTGATGCTTTGGAAGCTACAGGACATCCACTTACCGATCGATTAAAGATTTCTAAGAAAGCACATCTAATTCTTCCTACTCACCGTTTGTTGGATGCAGCTTACGAGTCGGCCAAAGGTGTTTCTAAAATTGGCACTACAGGCAAAGGCATCGGACCAACCTACACCGACAAAGTAAGTCGTAATGGCGTGCGCGTTGGCGATATTCTTCATAACTTCGAAGAAAAATACAATGCAGCCATTACCCGTCATAAAGAGTTATTGGCACAATACGATTTCGAATATGATTTACCTGAATTGGAAAAGGCATGGTTCGAAGGTATTGAGTGCATCAAAAAATTCGATTTAATTGACAGCGAACATTATGTAAACGATGCTTTGAAATCTGAAAAGAGAGTATTGGCCGAAGGTGCACAAGGAACTATGCTCGACATCGATTTCGGGTCTTATCCTTTCGTTACTTCTTCGAACACCATTTGTGCCGGAGCTTGCACCGGACTTGGAGTTGCTCCAGGTAATATCGGACAGGTATTTGGTATTTTCAAAGCTTATTGCACCCGTGTGGGTAGTGGCCCCTTCCCTACAGAATTATTTGATGCCACAGGTGACGAAATGCGTAAAATTGGTTTTGAGTTTGGCTCAGTTACCGGTCGTCCACGCCGTTGCGGTTGGGTGGATTTAGTGGCTTTGAAATATGCAGTTATGATTAATGGCGTTACACAACTTATCATGATGAAAAGTGACGTAATGGACACCTTCGAAACGATTAAAGCCTGTGTAGCTTACAAAATTGACGGTCAAGAAGTAGAGCAATTCCCATACGATTTAAACGATGGGGCTGAACCTGTTTATGTAGAATTACCGGGTTGGAAAACCAACATGACAAAAATGCAGAACGAAGATGAATTCCCTGAAGAATTTAATGCCTACATAAGCTTTTTGGAAGCAGAACTGGAAGTGCCTATCAAAATTGTATCAGTAGGACCGGATCGTGCACAAACCATTATTCGTTACGAAGAATAGGATTTGAATGATTAATGGCAAATAGCAATTATCTCAATAAACATTGCTATTTACTAATAACCGTTTACTCGCAACTGACAAAAAGTCTTCTGGCAAGAAATTTGACGTTCAAATTGCACAAACAATTTAAAATAAAAAAATATGTATATTGGGTATATTATTTTTGGAGTTGTGGCTTTGGTAAGCTGGCTTATTCAACGCAACCTGAAATCTAAATTCGAACGCTACTCAAAAATTCCCATTCCACGCGGAATGACAGGAAAAGATGTAGCGATTAAAATGCTACGCGACAATGGCATTTATGATGTAACGGTAACATCGACCAACGGGCATCTTACCGACCATTATAATCCGACGGACAAAACCGTGAATCTGAGTGAAAATGTGTACGGTTCAAACAGCGTAGCTGCCGCTGCCATTGCAGCTCATGAATGTGGACACGCCGTGCAACATGCCACTGCTTATGCGCCATTGCAATTACGTTCTAAATTGGTACCGGTGGTTAACTTTGCTTCTAACTGGATGCAATGGGTATTATTGGCGGGTATTTTTATGGGTCGCACATTTCCTCAGTTGTTATTGGCGGGGATAGTTTTATTTGCCATTACCACCTTGTTTAGTTTTATCACCTTACCCGTGGAAATTGATGCCAGCCGACGCGCATTGGTTTGGTTGAACGGCGCAGGCATTACCTCTTACGACACACACGATCAGGCTAAGGATGCCCTTAAAACAGCCGCATACACTTACGTAGTTGCTGCTTTGGGCTCATTGGCTACTTTGGTATATTACATTATGATTTTTACTAGCGGAAACCGTAGATAACGTTCACTATATATTTTTAATTTGAGAATGAGGAGATAAGAAATTATTTCCTCATTTTTGTTTTATTTACCTTATGAGTCACTAACAGGCTTTTCATAATTCGAATAATTTGCTACCTTTGCAGGCGCAAAAAAGGCTCCGTAGTTCAGCTGTATAGAATATCAGATTCCGGTTCTGAAGGTCATGGGTTAGAATCCCATCGGGGTCACTTATCGAAAACGCAATTGTCAATTCCTTGACAATTGCGTTTTTTTATTCATTTAGATAGTGAAAGCATGGTAATAGCATGACTTCAAGTCGTACTACCACTGCTGCCACAAAACAATTATTCTTTCTCGGCAATAATGAGCGTCGATGGAATATCGGTAAGCCAGTCACTCTTGGTTTCAATGAGGTATTTCCAACTATCTACACTTATCAGCATTAAGTTTTGTTGTTTAATGAAATCGGCATCAATTCCTCCTTCAGTTAGCAAACTTACATGATTTGGTGCTATTTGCTCAATGGCACGAATTGATTCTTTTAGCCCGGGAGTTTTATTAATATGATTATTTACATCTATAAACGATATTTGTGATCCCGAAAAATTAATTAATTTCTGAGCAAAACCAATCAGAAATGCATCGTTGGGACTAATAACAGGAATACAAATTTCATCGGTTTTAGTAAACCCTTTATCAATTAATACGCCCACCGTAACTTTACTTTTAGCGATGATAGCGCGCGTTCTTTCGTCGAAAGGAGAATTCTCAAAAAGACTTTCTTTACCCGTTACCTGACTAAGTAATCGATCCGGATTAATGATTCGGGTAGTAAAACCAAGTATTTTGCCCAACAAACTACCTTCAAAGATAGATTGTCCAATACCTATCAGCAACAAATCATATTCTCCTTTGTTGGCCACTTCGGCAATGTCCGATTCAATATCGTTAGTCACTTTAAACAGGGTAGTTATTTTATGATTTAAAGTCTTTGCCTCTTCTAATATCGGTGCAAAACTTTCACTCTCATATTCATCTAAATTGTAATAGTGCGACTTTACACTTGGGAATAGATGCATTGCTGTAATAGCTGAGCTACCATTAGTATTCTTTATCAAACAATTGGCCAACCGAACCAAAGGCTTACTATTAACCGGATTGCCGAACGACACGAGTATCTTGAATTTATTAATCTTACTTATTTCATTGATTTTATCTTCAGTTTTCGATTTAAATAACCAGTTGATTAAATCTAATGCCGGGCCTGTCATAAAGGTGGTTACCAAGGCCATTATCACCATCATGGAAAATACTATGGGAGTTAATATTCCCAGGTCGTATCCGATATTCAACACTACCAATTCCATCAACCCACGTGTATTCATCAGTGCGCCAATCGTCAGACTATCTTTCCAACTCTGACGTACAAATTTTGCAGCCAGTGCGCTGCCAATAAATTTCCCAGTTATGGCAACAAGTATAATTAAGCCGGTAATCTTCCATAGATAAACATCGTTCAGCAAGCCAATTTCTGTTCGCAAACCTGTAAAAACGAAAAATAAGGGAAGCAAAAGCACCAAGGCAATATCCTCTACTTTATCAATAAAGATATTTCTGAACTTCTGGTTAGCAGGCATAATAGCTCCGGCCATAAAAGCCCCAAACAGCGCATGAATTCCAATAATTTCCGTAGCCCACGCCGATAAAATAAGCGTTACAAAAAATATAGCCACAATAGATTTACTCATACTTGCGCCGGATGAATACAATTCGCCAACTCGCTTCAGAAACGGTCGAACAATTTTAATCATCAGAAACACATACACAAGTGCCAGTAAAATAGTGTAAAGTGAGCTGACAAATGAGCCCGCCTTGGCAATGGCAATAACGGCGGCAAGAATGCTCCAACCCGTTATGTCGTCAGCCGCAGCGCAGGTAATAACCACCGTTCCCAATCGGGTTTTATGAATTCCCCTTTCCTGAACAATGCGCGCTAGAACCGGAAAAGCAGTTATACTCATAGCTATACCAACAAACAGCCCGAAGGATGTAAACGTCACTCCTACCGGAGCAAACGACTGATAAATAAAGTACGCCAATCCCATTCCCAACGAGAAAGGAACCATGATACCGGCATGGCTTATCACCACAGCATCGTGTGCTTTATTTTTCAACACATTCATGTCAATCTCCATCCCTACAATAAACATAAACAGTATCAACCCGATCTGACTTAAGAATTGGAGATTTCCCAACGATTCAACTGGAAACAGAAAGTTGGTGAACCCGGGGAAATACATTCCAATTAACGATGGACCCAACACAATTCCGGCTAGTATTTCACCTATAACACTTGGTTGTCCTATCTTTTTACATATCCATCCGAACAGGCGCGCCACCAATATAATGGTTACGATCTGTGCCAACAGTATAGCCAGCGGATGTCCAATATTCTGCAATAACGAATGTAGAAATTCCATCCAATGCGTTTTTCCGGTACTGGGCAAAATTATCTTAGAAGCTAGTTCTTGCTTGGATCCCATAAAATCAATCCAATACATCAAAGCCGAAAAGCTTCCGATAATCAGTACATAGAAAAATACGTTTCTAAATCTTTTAAACATATACGTTGGGGTTTTAGGGTAGAACAAAAGTCAGTCAAATGCAGGGTTTCTCATTATCCGGGTCTTAATAAGAGACAAAGATATTATCAAAAAGTAACAAAACAAACAGTCCCAAACCAAATCGGGGCTATTCTGCAGTAAGGCTGAAAAAAAATGTAACGAATCAGATTTTTACTTTTTCGAGGAAGGCATTGCGATATACTTCACTTAGATAAAACATCATGGGTTTGTTTTGTTCATTCAGAAGATTGGAAGTGATTTGGTCGAAAGAAAAATACAACACACTATCAATAGCAATTATTTCTTGCTTATTGATGCGGCAAAACATAGTTGGCGGGAGGACACTTTGCAGTTTTTCGAAAGAGATATTTTTCAATCGAATCGTTGAACCATCTTTAAGCAGCACATCTTTATCCCTACTATCGATGGCGGATGCTTTCAGGTAGCAAATACGATCAAAATGGATGAGCGATTTTCCCTTGTCGGTATTCAGATAAATAAACTTTTTACTGTGTCGGGTATCGGCTATCTGCTTTCTGGCTTTTTGAACTGCTTTTTGGAGTCGTTCCAGTTGAATAGGTTTACATACAAAATCCACAGCATCGAGGTCGAAAGCTTCGGCAGCAAATTCCTTGTGGGCAGTAGTAAAAATCACCAGTTTACCCTGAAGCAAATGGGCTACTTCAAGACCACTTATCTGAGGCATTTCAATATCCAGAATACAAAGATCAAAATCTAGATTGGCAGACTCGGCAAGAAACAAATCGGGGCGGTTGAAAGCCTTTACCACTTCCAACTCCGGAATTTGTTCACAGAGCATTTTCAGATACGTTAGCCCTGGCAATTCATCATCGAGCAGCAAGCATTTTAATTTTGTATTCAAAGAGGTCTATATTTAAATGAGCTACAAATACATGGTCTTCCGTATAGTAGTCGAGTTTAAAAGTATCTTCATAAATTATTTTCAACCGTTGTTCCAGCGTTTTGAGCCCTATTCCTCCTTTTGCTTTCTTCATGGGTGGTTTTGCCGAAATCTTATTGGCAACCGTAAGTGCAAAATGATTATCCTTAAATTCCAGCATGATGGTTATAAACGCATCGGGGCTCTGAATATCGGCATGTTTAAATGCATTCTCTATCAAATCGATGGATATAAGCGGAGCCAAGAGCTTTTGTTCGTACAGCGGTTCCGCATCACTCACCCGCGTTTTCACCTTCAGATCAAACAAGGGGCTCACCTTGATTTTATTAATCTCTATCAAGTTTAAGGCAAAGTCTATTTCCTCTTTAGGAGTAACAAACTTCTTGCGACTTTCGTACAAAATATAATCCAGCACATTGGCCAGTTTATCGATGGCAAAGTAGGTTTGATAAGCATGTGACTGAATGGAGTTCAATATATTCTTAAACAGATGCGGGTTCAGTTTAGCCTCCAAGGCTTCGAGTTGTAAGGGTTGTACTCGGCTCTTCAGTTCCCTAAATCGGACTTCTAACTCTTGTTGCTGCGCTTCGGACGTACGAAGCCGCTGAAACAAGTAAACTGCCAATCCGGCAACGGCTACCAGTATAAGTATAGCTAAAAATAGTAAAGTTGATACCATGGTCTATCCGGGAGTGAGTTATTATTTTTGCTTCAAAATTAGTCATTTTCATTAGATAGGCAAAATCCGGCAGAACCTCTATCTTCATCTTAGTAGGATTGCTACTTGAAGTTTCACGCTCACTATACCGTGCACATAACTGATCAGATGACTTGAAATCATCCAATGTGTAAAATCATCAAGCATCTACAAGAAAAATTCAAGCATTACGTTGTGAATAAACAACTAATCAGTATATTTGTGGAACATAAACAGAACACTTTACTTTCCTCAAAAAAACCGGGCAATGAACATCACATCAGATTTTGGGAAAGACGATACTCCAATAGTTTCCAAAACAATACAGCATTATATTTTTGCATTTGTACAGGATAGCATAAATCAGCCTGACAATCTGGAAAGAAATAAAAAGTGGCTAAAAGGCTATTGCGAAAATGAAAACCTGAATTATTCTGAATTGGAGTATAATCTGAATGTATTCTTTGAATTGCTCGAAGAATATAGCAAAACAAACACACTTGTTTTATACCGCTTCCTTAGGCTACAAGCTCAACATTGTTTTATTGATGAAGAACGGTTTAACTTATTTAAAGTTAACTCAGTAGACCATGACTTTTCGGAAGAAATTCAAAATTCAAGTGCTTGCTGCCACGACAATAACTCTTCATCTCACGGTAGTGGCATTGTTGGTGGTCATATCATCGGCTTATGAATTTAATATGAACCGACCATCCATTACTGCATTTCACGTTTTATGGACGAAGCCCTACACGGCAGGTGGCAACCATTTTAGCATGAATAATGCCGAGATACTTACGCTGATGGTTTCAGCATTGATGTGGCAAAAGCACAACGGAAGCATTAAATTGTACACCGACAACGACGGATTAGAGTTTATCCGAAGCATGAAGTTATCGGCACTTTGGGACGATGGCATTAACACAGAAGTTCTTGAAAACAACGACTACCCAATTGATCCCGAGATATTCTGGGCAGCAGGTAAACTAATTGCTTTGGAAGCACAAGCTAGTCCATGCGTGATGCTTGACACAGATCTTATTATCACTCAGCCCATTCATCATTTGCTAGAGCAAACTTTCATTACCACTTTGCATCCCGAAACGTTGAATTCTCAGGTTTATCTTAATCCTTCTTTATTGAAGAAGCCCACGAATTTCAGCTTTCCTGCATACTATAATTGGGGTACACGGCCCTCGAACACAGCATTCTTGTATATAAACGACGAATCATTTAAAACCCTCTATTTGAGCGAGTCGAAACGGTTTATGTTTCAGAATATGGAAAAGCCAGCCGAATTGGTTTCGCAAATGGTTTTTGCGGAACAACGACTACTGTCGATATGTGCAGACCACCAACATCTATCAATAAGTTACCTTTTAGCTGATCCATTCTCATTGTCGAACAGCAGTGTCATCCACCTTTGGGGATTTAAAAATTTATTGCGACAGAACGAAACCGTTCAGGCTATTTATTCTAAACAACTCATTAAGAAATTCGGAGAAGAACTCTCTGCATATCCATTATTCACACGTCAAATAGAAAAACTGAAACAATACAACCAATAATAAATCAAACAGAGATGAGTATACCGTTGAAAAGATTCCGAGTGCAAATAAACTTTTTTGGACCATAAACTGTTTAATGATTACAACAAAAAACAAAAACACATATTTGGGATTGCCATAATCCTTTTTAGTAGTTAGGTAATTTAAAAGCAGGCCGGTTCGGGAGAATCGGCCTGTTTGTTTTTTAATTCGGAGCGCGACTTCAAGTCGCACCCCGAATGAGCGAATTTTATTTAATTTGAATGCTCACACTGCTTTTTACTTCGGCAGAAGATGCTGCATTGCGCAATACAAATTCTCCCGGTTCAACTGTCCACGACATGTTTTTTTCGTTATAAAATGCCATGTCTTTTACTTTTACATCCAATGATACGGTTTGAGTTTCGCCCGCTTTGAGGAATACTTTTCTGAATGCTTTCAACTCCTTGGCCGGACGCATTACCGACGCTTTGGGTTGTGAGGCATAGACCTGAACAGCTTCAGCGCCATCGACTTTACCGCTATTCTTCAATGTAAATGAAATTTTGATGGTTTCATCAGCTTTGTACGCTGTTTTATCTGTAGCTATTTTACCATATTCAAAAGTGGTATACGAAAGTCCGTAACCGAAAGCAAACTGCGGAGCAATCTTCTTGGTGTCGAACCAGCGGTAGCCGACCAGAATATCTTCTTTGTAATATTGATTGATGCTATCGCCCGGATATGAAAGTCGACCAAATGAATGAGCTGCATTGTCTTCCAGTTTTTTAGGGAAAGAGAACGGCAATTTACCCGACGGATTTACCGCACCCGTAAGTACATTGGCAATGGCATTTCCACCTTCGGAGCCCAGGTACCAGCTTTGCACAATGGCGGGAACATCTTTCACCCACGGCATAGCCACGGCATTTCCACTAATCAAAATTACCGCCACATTTTTATTTACTTTCAGAATGGCTTCAATCAACTTATCCTGTTCGAAAGGCAAGTTGTAAGTTTTACGATCACCACCTTCGGCATCCTGAAAATGATTCTTGTTCAATCCACCTACGAAGTAAACCACATCAGCATTTTTCGCAGCTTCAACAGCAGCTTCAAACAACGCTTTGGTATCTAAACGCGAAGGTTCTTCACGGTCGTACAACGAAGGACCTGAAGCATAACCTTGTGCATATACCACATGATCCTTACCGTACCTGGCAATCAACCCGGCCAAAGGCGAAACTTCGTATTTTACTTTCAGGGTAGAAGAACCACCGCCTTCGGTTACGCTACGTGTTGCATTTTCACCAATAACAGCAATTTTCTGAAATTTACCCGCTGGAATCGGAAAAAATTGTTTGTCGTTTTTCAATAATACGATACCTTCTTCGGCTACAGATCGGAAGAGCGTCGTGTAGGGCAAGAG
>OCZT010007548.1_pt1 | contig 10651 bp, 11 predicted proteins | sample 1539031 | NCBI WGS metagenome assembly OCZT01 (sample SAMEA3539308, study PRJEB22396) | soil metagenome | biome: tundra; feature: field; material: soil | place: USA | collected 2010-05 | depth 0.15 m
CGCTCTTCCGATCTGCTAGCGCCGCCCGCCCCGCCGACGGCCGGCCGCCGACGGCTTGGGTCAGGGCTCGCGGTGCGGCCCTGCACGCGGCTGCAATCCCGGCCATACCGGGCGCACAGGACGTCGCCCGCCCTTCCCGTGGCGATCTCGTCCACGGGGCTAAGGCAATGGGCCCTCCTTGCCGATTAGACGTCCGTGACCATCTTTGCTCGCAGGCTCTCCCCGCTGGCCGCAGCCCGCTCGCTGTCCGCCCGCGGGGCCGCGCTCCTCGGCGGCCTTCTCGCAGTCCTCTCGGCGATGCTCATCTTCACCGCCGCGCCCGCCGCCGCCGTCGTGAGCGAAACGAGTGCCCCGACCGTGGGCCTGCAACCGCGCAACCGCGTGTCGGTCCTCGATGGCAACGTCGCAGCCTCGGCCGAATTCAGCAACGAACACGGAAACGCCGTGCTGCACCGGAGCGAACCGTACGTCATCTACTGGGACCCGACCGATCACTACCACGGAGACTGGCAGCACGTGATCAACGGCTTCGTCCAGGCGGTCGGCGCAGCCAGCGGAGCGCTCGCCAACGTCTTCGCGGTCGACACGCAGTACACGGACAGGACAAACGTGCCCGCGAGCTACCACTCGGTCTTCCGGGGCGCCTACACCGACACCCACGAATACCCCACGAGCAACAAGTGCACCGATCCTCACGCCTTGACAGGGGTGGACGCAATCACCTGCCTGACCGACGCGCAGATCCAAATAGAGCTCACGCGCTTCATCAAAGAGCAGGGACTCCACACGGGCATGGGCCCGATCTTCTATCTGCTGACGCCTCCGGGCGTGACAGTGTGCGCCGAACAGAGTGCGGGCCGCTGCTCCGATTACTCGCGCACGGGACCAGAAGAAGCGAAAGAAGAATTCGCAAGCACGAGCTACCTCGAAAGCTTCTGCAGCTATCACTCGGACATCAACCCCGGCAACGCCTCGACCGGCGAACCCAACACGATCCTCTACGCGGTGATTCCGTGGACCGCAGGCGGGCTCGGCGACTACCATCTCCTGTCCGCGAACCGCACGCCGGCCTTTGACTGTCAGGACGGCGGGTTCAACCCCGCCAGCAAGCCGATAGAGGAACACGAGCGCGCGAAGGAAGAAACGAAGGCGGAAGAAGACAAGTTCAAAGAAGCCAACAACGAAGAAAAGGCCGCGCTGAAAGCTGCGAGAGAACGCGAACGCCCGCGCGTTCAGGAGCCCAGCCAGATAGGTCCCGGCCCCGACGGCTCATACGACACCGGGCTGGCCGATCTCATCGTCAACCAGATCGCCGTCGAGCAGCAGAACACCGTCACGGACCCCCTTCTGAACGCCTGGAAAGACGAACAGAAAAGCGAGGTGACCGACGAGTGCCGCAACTTCTTCGCATCCGGGCTGGTCGAAGGGAACGCGGCCGCAGACGAACACACTCTGGCGGGCACTCTCTCCAACCAGACGCTGGATGGCCGCAACTACTACCTCAACACCGCGTTCAATCTCGCCGCGCTACGGCTTCCCTACCCCGCCGTACCATGCCTGGGCGGCATCAGCCTGGACCCGCAATTCACCTCGCCGAGTCCTGTCAACACGGGTGAAGTGGTGGGCTTCGACGGCATGGAGTCGAACATCAGCCTCAACGCCGCGATCGGCTACTCCGCTGGCGGCACCCCCCAGCGCAACTTCGCCACCTACACCTGGGACTTCGGCGACGGCAGCCCCGTCGTGACGGGCTTCGCCCCCGGCGCCCCGGCCTGTGAAACTCCCTGGCTGAGCCCCTGCGCGGCGAGCGTCTTCCACGCATACACCTACGGCGGGACCTACCACGTCACCCTCACCGTCACCGACGTCGGGGGCAACACCGCGACCGTCACCAACCCGGTGAGCGTCCTCGGGCCGCCGCCGCCCGTGCCGGTCATCACCCGCGGCCCAGGTGGCCCCGCCTCGGGACCGGGCTCGGGCTCGAGTGGACCCGGTGCCGCCGCCTCGGTGCCCAACCCGATCGCCGCCGCCGCCGTGATCTCACGCACGCTGCGCAGCGCGACCAAGGGTGGCGTCGTCGTCCGCTACTCGGTCAACGAGCAGGTCGCCGGCCGCTTCGAGGTCCTCCTCGATAGCGCCCTTGCCCGCCGCCTGGGCATATCGGGGAGCCCCGCGCTCGGCCTGGCCCCCGGCTCGGCAGCCGAGCTCGTCGTCGCCAAAGCGATCATCGTCACGACCAGCGGCGGTCACAGCACGGTCAAGCTCCAGTTCTCCAAGAGGACTTCCCAGCGCCTGGTCAAACAGCACAGAGTGGCCTTCATGCTGCGCATGATCGTGCGCAACGCCGCCTCGCACCTGCCGGCGAGCACGACCGTGCTCTCGAGCTTCACGCTCATCCACTGAGCGCGAGCGCCGCTGCTCAGTCGGGCGAGTCGCCCCTGCGTTTGGCCCGCGCCTTCTCGCGGAACACGAAGTACCAGAGGCCAGCGAGCAGCAGATAGCCGGCGGCCATCGAGACAACGGCGATGATCGCGATGCCCGTGCTGTTCCCCCCGGCCGATTCGCCGTCGAGGGCCAGGGGCACCGCGAGCGCCAGGGCAAGGAGGCTCATCGCGCGCGGGGGCCTAGAGCCCCGGGTAGTGGCGCACGACGAAGCCCGAGTTGTCCACCGAGCCCACCAGCCAGCGGGAGGCGTAGACGCCGCTTCGCCCGGCTGTGTCGTAGAGGACGCCGTCCACGTACATGTACGTGTGGCCCGCGTTCGCCAACACCGTGATGTAGCGACCCGGCCCGGGCGCGCCCCACTTCTCGAGTTCCCCGGATGTCTCCGGCGAGGCGAGCAGGCCGCCGGCGGCCAGCGCGTAGCTGACCGAGCCGGAGCAGTCGTAGGCGTTGTCCACGAAGGACGCGTGACCCCCGCCGAAGACGTAGGGGAAGTCGGCGATCTCGTTCGCGCCCGCGATCACCTTCTGGATGACTTCCGGCACGCCCGTGGGGATCGGGATCGTCCCGCTGCCCCCGATCGAGCTCCCGCCCGCGACGGGCGCCAGCTGCCGCTGCTGCTGCAGCTTGGCGGAGCGTTCGACGGCCTGCATCTGCTGGAGCTCGCGGCGGACTTCCGCATCCGATGGCGCTCCCGCGGCGATCGCCGCGGCCTTGACCGGGGTGGCCGCGGGCGCGTGCTTGACAGAGGCGGGGGCCGGGAAGCTGTTCGCTTCCTGAGGGTCAGCGACCTCCCGGGTGCCGGCGCGGCGGGTCGGCTGTGCGCTTGAGCCGATCGTGGCGGCGGCGAGCAGGGCGGGCGCCTTCGCTCCCGCTGCGGGCGCCCTGGAGAGGGCGCTCGTAGACGCTTCGCCGCAGGCGGCCAGCGCCGGCGCTGCGAGCAGACATGCGAGCGCCGCCAGCGCCCTCGGTGTCGGACTCATGATTCTAGGCTAGCGATCGCGTCCGTTGGGCTCTGTCGCTACCCTGGTTGGATGCCCGAGGACGCCACCGCCATGGAGATCCGGCCGCACCTGCGCCTGCTCCACGGAATGCGCCGGCCGGCCAACTGGCTCCAGCTCGTCCGCTTCGGCGTCGTCGGGGCGGTCGGCTTCGTGGTCAACCTGGCCGTGTACGCGCTGTTCGTGCATCCGCTCGGCGTCGACTACCACGTCGCCGCCGTCGCGGCATGGCTGGTTGCGGTCGTCAACAACTTCGTCCTCAACCGCCACTGGACCTTCGACGCGCGCGACGGCGTAGCGCGCTTCCAAGCGATGCGCTTCCTCGTGGTGAGCGTCGGCGCCTTCATCGTCAGCCTGCTGCTGCTGACCCTGTTCGTGGAGGACGCGGGCATCGCCAAGATCCCCGCGCAGGCGCTGGCGGTGGGCGCCGCCACGCCGCTGAACTTCCTCGGCAACAAGCTGTGGAGCTTTCGCACGCGAGCCTGACGTAGGCCCGCCGAGCGACCCTCGCGGCGCCCCGCAGCGCAGCCTGGGCCGGACGGGCGGACCTATACTCTGAAACCCCCCTCTCGGAGGAAATCTGTGCAGGAGATGGTGATCTACGGCGTCAGCTTCGACATGGTTGGCAAGCAGCCGATCGTGCTCCTGAAGACGGTCGACGGCAACAAGTTCCTGCCCATCTGGATCGGCCATCCGGAGGCCGCGTCGATCCTGATGAAGCTCCAGGGGGCCGGCACGCCGCGGCCGATGACGCACGACCTGCTGTGCGACATCCTCGGCGAGCTCGATGTCAAGTGCACGCAGGTCTCCGTGACGGAGCTGCGCGAGAACACCTTCTTCGCGTCGATCACCCTCAACGTCGCCGGTCGCGAGGTCGAGATTGACTCCCGCCCGAGCGACGCGATCGCCCTCGCGGTGCGCGCGGGCGCACCGATCTACGCCGCCGAGGAGGTCATCTCCGAGTCGGCGATCGAGTTCGAGCACGATGTCGAGGAGTCCGAGGACGTCGTGGAGAAGTTCAAGGAGTTCCTCGACCAGGTCTCACCGGAGGACTTCGCCGCCGGCGACTCCTGAGGCGCGCGTTGAAACCACGAGTAGGCCACGCTCCTGCGTCCTTGCCTGCTTGCCCAGCCGTCGCCTCAGCGCGACGGGCCGCACCCGTGAAGGTTCAGCGGTCCGGCGAGGCGCTTGCGAGGATCCGCTGCACGAGCTCGTCGAAGCCGATTCCGGCGGCGTCGGCGGCCTGGGGGAGCAGGCTCGTCTCGGTCATGCCGGGGATGGCGTTGGCCTCGAGCACCCACAGCTCGCCGCTGTCGCGCTCGAGCATCAGGTCGACGCGTGCCACGCCGCAGCAGCCGAGCAGCTCATACACCTCGAGCGCCAGCTCCTGAGCGCGCGCGGTGGTCTCCGCGGGGAGCTCTGCGGGGCAGAGGAACGTGGTCATGCCGATCTCATAGCGCGACTCGTAGTCGTAGAAGTCCTCCTCGCGCGGGACCGCCTCGACGATCGGCAGAGCCAGCGGACCAGCGCCCTCCCCGCCCGCCGGGCCGCCCTCCCCGTCGATCACGGACACGGCGAGGTCCCGGCCGTTCACATAGCGCTCGATCAGCACGGTGCCGTCGTAGGAGAACGCGCCCACCAGCGCCGCGGGGAGCTCCGCGCTGCTACGCGCGAACTTCACGCCCAGCGCCGAGCCTCCGCTCGCGGGCTTGACCACGAGCGGGTAGCCGAGATCGGCCTCGATCGCGGGGATGGCCGCGGCGGCCCCGAGCTCCTTGATCGAGCTCTCGCGGACGGCATGGAAGCGGGGCGTGGGGATCTCCGCCTCGCACATCAGGCGCTTGGAAAGGACCTTGTCGGTGCAGCGCATGCACGCGGCGGGCCCGGAGCCCGTGTAGGGCACGCCGATCGCCTCGAGCAGGGCCTGCACGGTTCCGTCCTCGCCGTCGCGCCCGTGCAGCGCGATGAACGCCGCGTCCGGGTTCAGGTCGAGCAGCTCCGCCACGAGCCCCTCGCCGGCGTCGACGGGCACGACGTCGTGTCCAAGTCGCAGCAGTGCGTCCTGAACGTGGGCGCCCGAACGCAGCGACACCGTGCGCTCCAGCGAGCGCCCGCCCTTCAGCACGGCGATCCTCCTCCGCGCTGCGCTCATCGATCGCTGCGCCGGCGAGCCGTGGGCTCCTCGTCGCGGCGCGGGAGCGCCACGACATCCGCGAGCCCCTGCTCGCCGTCCTTGGGCGCAGCGGGCTGCTCCGCGTTCTCCGCAGGCCGCTCCGCGCCCGGGCTCGGCGTGCCGGTCAGCGATCCGAGCAGCGCGAGCTGCTCGCGCATCGCGCTCCCGATGCGCCGCACGCCCTCGCGGATGTCGTCCTCGGGCATGCCCGCGAAGTTCAGGCGCATCGCGGAGGAGCCGCTGCGGCCGTCCACGTAGGCGGCGCGGCCGGGCACGAACGCAACCCCCTCGCTCTTGCGCGCGAGCGCGAGCAGGTCGGTCGTGTCGATGCGCTCGTCGAGCGTCGCCCAGATGAACAGGCCGCCCTGGGGGTGCGTCCAGCTCGCCCCCTCCCCGAAGTGCTCGCCGAGCGCCTCGAGCATCGCGTCGCGCCGCAGCCGATAGAGGTCCCGCAGCCGCCCGACATACTCGCTCCACGCCGGCCCGCCGTCGGCCGCGCGCTCTCCGAAGTAGGCCGCGACGAACATCTGCGTGACCGAGGAGGAGCAGAGGTCGGCGCCCTGTTTGCCGAGGTTGAGCTTCTCGAGCACCGGCCGCGGCGCGACCGCCCAGCCCAGGCGCAGCCCGGGCGAGAGGATCTTGGAGAAGGTGCCGAGGTAGATGACCAGATCCGAGGCCCCGCCGCGCCCAACGGCCTCCGCGTCGAGCGAGTAGAGGGTGGGCAGCGCCTCGCCCTCGTAGCGCAGCAGGCCGTAGGGGTTGTCCTCGAGGATCAGCAGCTCACGCTCGCGCGCAACCTCGACCAGGCGCCTGCGGCGGGCGAGCGACATGGTGACGCCGCCGGGGTTCTGGAAGTTGGGGATCGTGTAGATGAACTTCGGTCGCCGGCCCTGGGACTGGAGGCGGTCGAGGGTCTCCTCGAGAGCGTCGATCTGCATCCCGTCGGAGTCCATCTGGATCTGCTCCACCTCGGCCTCATAGGCGCTGAAGGTGGGCACCGCGCCGGGATACGTGGGGGCCTCGGCGACGATCACGTCGCCGGGGTCGATCAGCGTCTTGCACACGAGGTCGATCACCTGCTGGCCGCCCGTCGTGACGATCACCTCGGCGGGATCGACGTGGGTGTCCTCCGCGGCCATCACCTCCACGATGCAGCTGACCGTCGCGGCCATGCCTTCCGTCGGCCCGTACTGCAGTGCCCGCGCGGTCGAGCCAGCGGCCACCTGGGCCATCAGCTTCGCGTAGAGCTCGGGGGCGAACGTCGAAGTGTCGGGCAGGCCGCCCGCGAGCGAGATCACGTCGGGGCGCTCGGTCAGAGCCATCATCTCGCGCATCGCCGAGCTTTTCATCCCGCGCGTGCGCGCCGCGAACAGCGCCTCGTAGCGCGCCAGCTCGTGTGCCGTCGCGCGAGCCCCGCGCCCGTCGCCGCCTCCGCTGCTCGATCGCTCCATTGCCTGTTGCCTCTATTCGCCGCTGCGCCCGCGTGACCTCGCCGGGCGTGCCTCTGGCCACTGCACTCGTCGTCTATCGTCCTGACCGATCCGGGGTCGGCCAGTATCCGCACGGTATCGCACCACCAACTGCTCTCTGCATGAACGGCATCTTCTTCTACATCGGTCTCGGCGCCGGCCTCGCGGCCGCCTGCGGGCTGCGCCCGTTCCTGCCGCTGCTGCTCGCGGGCTCCCTCGCCTCCGCCGGAGCGCTCGGCGTGGGGTTCGGCCACGGCAGCTTCCACTTCCTGCAGGAGGGCTGGTGGCTGCTGCTGGTGGCCGTCGCGCTCGTGCTCGCATACGCCGCCCAGATGCTGCTCGGCCTCGCGCCCGCGCTCGACCCGGACAGTGGGCGCTCGCGCCCGGATCCGCTGGCCGCGGCGCTTGCGGGCCTCGGCTACGGGAGCGGCGCGCTGCTGTGCGCGGGCACGCTCGCCGCCCACGGCGACGTCTCCTGGCCCGGGCTGATCGGCGGCTTGGCCGCCGCCGCGCTCGCCACCCATGCCGCGGCCCCGATCATCTCCCGTGCGCGCCGCAGGCTGCCCGACCGCGCCGCGCGGGAAGCGCTCTCTGTCTACCTCGACGGCGCCTCCCTGGCCGCCGCGGCGCTCGTCGCGCTGCTGCATCCGCTCGGCTACGTCCTGCTCGCGCTGCTCGGCTGGTTCGTGCTGCGCGCCCGCACACGGGCGGGAGAGAAGTACGCAGGGCTGCGGATCCTGCGCCGCTGAGGCCCCGGCATTGACCTCCCGTGCGCCCAAGCTCGTCCTTTGCGTCATCGACGCGATGGCCCCGGCGATGCTCGAGCGGGCGATCGAGCAGGGTGTGGCGCCGACGCTCCAGCTGCTGATCGAGCGCGGGCGCTACGTCCCCGACTGCGTCGCCGCGTTCCCGTCCGTGACGCCCGTGTGCTCCGCCTCGATCGTTACGGGCGTCGGACAGGATGCCCACGGGATCCCCGCGATGAACTGGTTCCACCGCGAGGAGAACCGCTACGTGGAATACGGCTCGAGCTTTCGCTCGGCCCAGCGCTTCGGCATCACGCGCCAGCTCACAGACACCGTCTACAACATGAACCGCGCGCATCTCTCGCCCGAGACCCTGACCGTCTTCGAGAGCCTCGACGACGCCGACGTGCGCACGGCCGGGACGACCTACCTGATGTACCGCGGGCGCCACCGTCACGAGCCTCAGCGCGACACCGCGCTGACGCGCGTCGCCTCCACCCTGATGCGGCATCCCGTGATGGGCCCGCGGGAGCTGTTCTACGCAGACATCTTCGCCTCGCGCCGCACCGGCTGCCGATCGGGGCTCGGCATGCCCGGCGTCCGCGACCGCCACTCTGGCTGCGTCTCGGTGCATCTGGTGGAGAACGATCTCTTTGACTTCCTGCTGCTCTCGCTGCCCGACAACGACTGGTACTCGCACAAGCACGGACCCGCTGCGCAGGTCCAGTCGCTTGCCCAGGCCGACATGCAGCTCGCGCGCGTGATGAGCGCCGCGGGAGGGCCCGAGGAGTTCCTGAGCGAGCATGCGGTGATCGCGATGGCCGACCACTCCCAGGCGCCCGTGACCGCCACGATCGCGCTCCAGGACGAGCTCTCCGAGCTCGGCGTCTCGGGTCCCGTGCGCTCCTCCGAGAGCTCCTACGAAGGCGAGCCGCGGATCGCCGTGTGCCCCTCTCAGCGCGCGGCGATGGTGTACGCCCTGCATCCCTCCGAGCGGGACGCGATGCGGGCATCGGTCGTCGCGATCGCACTCGCCGTCGAGGGCATCGACCTCATCGTGTGGCTCGAGCACGACGCGCACGAGGCGCCGCGCGAGGGCGTCATCGCCAGCCCGCTGCGCGGTGAGCTGCGCTTCTGCCCGGGTGGCGCGGTGACGGACGCGCGCGGGGAGTCATGGAGCGTCGAGGGCGCTCTCGAGGTGCTCGGGGCGAGGATCGAGGACGGCGTGCTCGTGGCCCCCGACTACCCCGACGCGCTCGCGCGAACCTGGTCGGCGCTGACCTGTTCGAACTCCGGCGAGGTGCTGCTCTCGGCGGGCCCCGGCTATGAGTTCATCGACTGGGGGCGCCAGGCGCACGTGGGCGGCGGCAGCCACGGCTCGCTGCACGCATCGGACTCGCTCGGCGCGCTCGTCCTCAGCGGGATCGAGCTGCCGGACCCCGAGCCCGTGCAGTGGGCGATCCGCGACGTCGCGCCGCTGGTGCGCGGCCATTTCGGGCTCGCCTGAGGCGCCGCCGCTCCAGGCGCGCCTCAGCGGGCGATAGCGAAGCCGAGCCGCGCGGTGTTCGACGTCAGCCCTTCTGAGCTCCTCGCCGCGATCAGCAGCGTGTAGGCGCCCGGCGCGAGGCGCCGCGTGCGCGAGAGGCGCCCCTGGAAGACGACCCTGTTGCGTCCCGCGTGCGCACCGAACGCGAGCGTGCCGCGCACGATCGTGCGCCTGCACGCATGGCGGCCGCGGTTCCTCCTCGTCTGCGCCACGCACCTGCCTCCGGGTGCCCTGCGCCCGGAGGCCTGCTGGGTGAACGCCAAGCTCACGCGCGCTGGCTCGTCGAGCGCGAAGGAGTACGTCGTGCCGACCGGTGCGCGGCGCGTGCGCGCGATGCTCGCCAGCCGCGAGCCCTCGCGCCATATGCGGTGGGTCTGGGCGGCGTTCGCGATGTGGGGAGCCACCGGCGCGCCTTTCCCGCCCGGCGAGCTTCCGATGAACATCTGATCGGCGCCCACGCTGGTGCCGGCGGAGTTCTGCGCGACGATCCGGAAGTGGTACGGAACGCCGATCAGGATCGCGAGCGGAGCCGCCACCGCTCGAGGCGTTCCCGAGCGCCCGAGCTGCTGCGCCGGGGTCGAGCCGCCGTAGGCCGTCGTGGATCCGTACTGGAAGTACACCGAGCTTGACGGTCCTACCCGACCGTGCCGTTCAGGGTCGCGGAAACGAGCCCGATGCCCGTGGCCGCGCCGGCCGGGGGCGGGTCGGTGAAGGCCCAGGCGGCACCTTTGCCGCCGTTGTCGGTGATGCCGCCCACAAGCGCCGTGTCGCCGTCGGCCGAGAGCGTGGCGCTTTCCCCGAATTCGGCGTTGCCCGTCTCTTCGCCGCCCGTCAGCTTGGAGCCGAGCTGCGTCCACGTCGTACCTGAGCGCCCGAACGACCAGGCTGCTCCGAGAAAGCCATTGTCGGCGAAACCCCCGATCAGCGCTGTGTCCGCCGGGGCGGACAAGGCGACGCTCTGCCCGAACTGACCCATTCCGGTCTCACCGCTCGCTACCAGCTTTGCACCCAGCTGGGCCCAGGTTGACCCCGCGTTCGCAAACGCCCACGCCGCGCCAGCCATGAGGTTGTCATGAGGCCCGCCGATCAATGCGAGGCCGCCGTCGCGAGAAGCGAGCCGCGAAGCCCTGTGCGGCGTTCTTCGCTGCGAACGCATCGCCGGAGGCAGCCACGCGGTAGCCGGGACGCGCGCCGCCGAGGGCCGCCGAGGCGACGGCCCGGGCGCCCGGCGGCAGGGCGATCAGGAGATCGGAAGAGCACACGTCTGAACTCCA